>ENA-OFCI01000383-OFCI01000383.1-metagenomes-genome-assembly--contig:-NODE-383-length-27218-cov-5.205206_pt1 | contig 27218 bp, 25 predicted proteins | sample MGYA00153391_OFCI01 | MGnify analysis MGYA00153391
CTCCCAGATCAGGGTCTTGTGCGCCCGGGCCACGACCTTGACCGCCTCGACCCGGGAACTGTCACCGGCGATCGGGCGCAGCTGGTGGGAGTCGGTGCGCACCATGTCAGCCAGCATGTGCGCATCAGCGGCATCGCTCTTAGCGCCCGACACCGCGAGCCGGTCGCGATAACGGGCCGCCTGCAACGGATTGACCGCGAACACCGAGTAGCCGGCCGCGAGCAGCGCCTGCACCCACGGCCCCCGGTCGGTCTCGATCCCGACCACCACCTCACACGACTCGTCCGCCCCGATCGGATCGGCCAGGTGCTCACCGATCAACGCGTGCAGCCGAGCCATTCCCGCTACCCCTTCTGGCAGCCGGGCCTTGGCCAGTTTCCGTCCCGCGGCGTCCATCACCTCCACGTCATGGTGGTCTTCCGCCCAGTCATCGCCGGTCGCGTCCCCAGGAGTGGTGTAGCTCGTCGCGTGTTGCTGTGCGAGTCAGAGCAACTATGCCGTAGCGGTGATCTCCTTTGGCCGGGTCGTGGTCGGGGTGCTGGTCTTGGGCTCGAGCAGGGTCGGGGTGGGTGGGTTGAGCAGCGCCATGGACTCCTCGCTGAGGTAGCGGCGGTCGCTGTCTTGCCACTCGTCGTGGGCCTCGATGAGCACGCAGCTCGATAGGCGCAGCAGGGCGGCGGGGTTGGGGAAGATCCCAACGACGTCGGTGCGGCGCTTGACCTCGCGGTTGAGCCGTTCGAGGGGATTGGTGCTCCAGATCTTGCGCCAGTGACTGTCGGGGAAGTCCGCGAACGCGGTCAGGTCGGCCTTGCCGTCCAGGAGCATCTGGGCGACGGCAGGGAAGCGGCCGCGGAGCATGTCGGCGACGAGGTCGACGTGCGCGCGGACCTCGGCCTGGCCGGGTTGGGCGAAGATCGTGCGGATCGTCGCGGCGACCATCTCGTCGTGTCCTTTGCTGACTTTGGCCAGCACGTTGCGCATGAAGTGGACCCGGCAGCGCTGCCAGCTGCTGCCCTGCAAGACCGCCCCGATGGCGTTGACGAGGCCGCGGTGCGCGTCGCTGATGACGAGCTGGACGCCGGTGAGGCCGCGGTTGCGCAGATCGCGCAGGAACTCCGTCCAGAAGGCTTCGGTCTCGCTGTCACCGGTCGCGCAACCCAGCACTTCCCGGCGGCCATCGGCACTGACACCGGTGGCGATGACGACGGCCTGGGAGACCACGCGCTGGTTGATGCGGACCTTGCAGTACGTCGCGTCCAGAAACATGTACGGGAACGCGATGTGCTCCAGAGTCCTGGTGCGCCAGAGCGCGACGTCGGTGTCGAGCTGCGCGCAGATCCGCGACACCTCGCTCTTGCTGATGCCGGTGCCGCCCATCGCCACGACCAGGTCATCGACCCGTCGGGTGCTCACGCCCTCGACGTAGGCCTGCATCACCACGGCGTGCAACGCCACGTCGATCCTGCGGCGAGGGGCCAGCAGCGCCGGGAAGAACGACCCGGTCCTCACCTTCGGGATCTTGACCGTCAGGTCGCCGGCACCGGTCGTGACGAGCTTGTCGCGGGTGCCGTTGCGCTGAGTTGTTCGCTCATCGGTTCGCTGGTGCGGTCCGGCGCCGATGAACGCGGTCGCCTCAGCGTCCACGAGCTCTTGCAACATCGTGCCGAGCAGCCGGCGCATGAGCTCACCGGCGTCGGCGCTGCGCATCATCTCGAGCAACTCGAGCAGGGCAGACTGGTCCAGGGCCATCGCGTGAAAGTCCTTTTCTGTGGGTTCCTTGGCGGGTTCTCACAGAGCCTCACGCGATGGCCCCTCAACGTCCGTGACCGACACGACGCCGGTCAAGATCAAGGGCCCGAGCTACACCACTCCAGGGGACTCACCCTCTATTGGGGTCAGGACCGGTGTCTGCGCACGGCTCGGTCCAGGTGTCCGGCCCGTCGCTCTCGGATTGGTTGCCCACGACTGGTCGCGTGGCTCTTTTATGGTTTGCGTGGGCTGGGCTCTGCTGAACAGGGGAAGAGGGTTGCTCGGCTCGAAGTAGCGCTGCCCTGGCTGCTCGACGTTCCATCGGGCTCCTGCAGGGAGGCACTCATGACTGGTGTGGTCATCGGCATGGATCCGCATAGGCGGTCGGTCACGATCGAGGTGATGGCGCCGGACGAGTCCGTCCTTGGCGGCGGCCGCTTTGCCACCGACAGCCCGGGTTACGCCGCGATGCTCCGCCACGCGCAGCGGTGGCCGGAGCGGGTCTGGGCCATCGAGGGCTGCAACGGGATCGGCCGGCACCTCGGGGCTGGGGCTCGCTATGACCAACCGCTACCTGGCGCCCGCCGCCACGTGGCCTGCACCTGATAGCCGTTTGGCCAGTGCCCAGCTGGCCATCCAGCACCGAAACTCTGCCCGCCCGGCGTCCCGAGATCGGCGTTGAATGCCGGGGACGGGTGGTGCGGGTCGCTGCCCCGGACAGATTCGCGGGCACGGACCAGGAGCTGAGCAGCGATGTCGCACGCAGGCGAGACCGGCCACTCGACCTTCGTCCTCCCAGGACTGAGCGCGCCGGCTCAGATCAAGGTCGACTGCTGGGGCGTCCCGCACATCTACGCCTCAACCACGTACGACGCGTTCCGGGCGCAGGGCTTCAACGCGGCGCGCGACCGGCTGTGGCAGATCGACTTCTGGCGGCGGCGCGGCCTCGGACGGCTCGCGGAGGTGTTCGGCCGGGAGCACGTCGACCGTGATCGCGCGGCCCGGCTGTTCCTGTTCCGAGGCGACGCGCACGCGGACTGGCTGTCGTACGGCTCGGACACCAAGCGGGCCAGCACCGCCTTTGTCGAGGGCATCAACACCTACGTCCAGCTCACCCGAGACGATCCGAGTCTGCTGCCCGAGGAGTTCAAGCAGCTGGCCTACCAACCCTCGTTCTGGGAGCCGACAGACGTCACGCGCATCCGCAGCCACGGGCTGTTCTACAACGTGCGAGAGGAGGTCACGCGCGCGCTGACGCTGCGGGACCACGGTCGGGACGTCGAGGAGCTGCGGCGCCGTCGCGAGCCGAACCGGGACCTAGTCGTCCCGGACGGTCTGGACGTCAGCGTGATCCCCGACGACGTGCTGGCCGTGTACGACCTGGCCACTACGCCGCCCGTCTTCGGCGCACCGGACCCGGCTGGGGCGCAGGGCAAGGTCCTGCCGGAGGGCAGCAACAACTGGGTGCTGGCCGGGGACCGGACCGCGACCGGTCGGCCGCTGCTGGCCAACGACCCGCACCGCGCAGCGGCCGCGCTGCCCGGGCTGCGGTACCTGGCGCACCTCAGCGCGCCGGGCTTCGACGTGATCGGCGGCGGCGAACCCGGGCTGCCCGGGGTCAGCATCGGGCACAACGGTCAGATCGCCTTCGGTCTGACGATCTTTCCGGTCGATCAGGAGGACCTGTACATCTACGAGCTCAACCCGGACAACCCGCGGGAGTACCGGTACCAGGACCGGTGGGAGGCGATGCGGGTCGAGGTGGACGAGGTCCTCGTTGCCGGCGGCGACGCAATCGGCGTCGAGCTGTTGTTCACCCGGCACGGCCCCGTGATCCACCTCAACGCTGCAGGGGCAAGGGCGTTCGCGGTGCGGGCCGCCTGGCTCGAGCCCGGCATGGCCCCGTACCTGGGCAGCATGGACTACATGCGGGCCCGGGACTGGGACGAGTTCCTGGGCGCAATGAACCGGTGGGGTGCGCCTCCCGAGAACCAGGTGTACGCCGACACCCAGGGCAACATCGGCTGGAAGACCGGTGGCCTCACCCCGATCCGGCCGAACTGGGACGGCACGCTGCCCGTCCCGGGCGACGGGCGCTACGAGTGGGCCGGCTTCTACGACATGGACCAGCTCCCGGGGTCGTTCAACCCCGCGCAGGGCTGGATCGCCACGGCGAACGAGATGAACCTGCCGGACGACTTCCCGGCCGACCGGCACATCAGCTACGAGTGGTACGCCCCCTACCGCCGGCACCGGCTCGACGACGTCCTGGGCGGGACGACAGAGGCCACCGTCCAGGACATGGTCGACCTGCAGTCGGACTACGTCAGCATCCCGGCTCGCCGGATCATGGCCGCCGTCCGCGCCCTGCCGATCGTGGACCCGTCGAGCATCGACGGGCTGGACCTGCTGCTGGACTGGGACGGCGACCTGCGCGCCGACTCTTCCGCAGCAGCGCTGTTCGAGGTCTGGTACCGCCGGCACCTGCGGCCGGCGCTGCTGAACCGCGCCGTCGCGCACGCCACCGGCGACGACGACACCGCCCGGGTGCTCGCCCGCATCGCCGCCAAGGAGGACCTGCTCGCGGACGCCCGGATCGACCTCGAGCTGCTCGAGGCCCCCGGCGACCGGCTGGGTGAGAAGCCAGCGGAGTTCCTGGCCGCCACCGTGTCGACGACCCTGTCCGCCGCACTGGCGGAGGTGGAGCAGCTGCTGGGCGCCGACCGGACCGGGTGGTCGTGGGGCCGGCTGCACGTCGCCCGCGCCACCCACCCGCTGCGGGCACTGCTCCCGGACGTTCCGGCGGACCGGCTCACCGTGGGACCGCTGCCCCGCGGCGGCAGCGGGGACACCGTCGGCAACACCGCCTACGGGCCCAACCTGGTGCAGAGCTCGGGCTCGACCTTCCGGATCGCGATCGACGTCGGGGACTGGGACGAATCACGGGCGATGAACGCCCCCGGACAGTCCGGTCGCCTCGACAGCCCGCACTACACCGACCTGTTCCAGCCGTGGGCGACGGGCGGGGCGTTCCCGCTGCTCTACAGCCCGGAAAGCGTCGACGCGGCGGTGGAGCACGTCATCGACCTCACCCCCGACGCCGGCTAGACGCACGACCGCACCACCCGCTCGGACCACCACCCTCGACGTGCGAAAGGTCGCCTCATGGGACACCTGCAACTGCCCACCGGCAAGAAGATCGCTGTCAACCTCGGTACGGACTTCGACGCGCAGGCCCTCTGGCTGGGCGCCTTCAACCGGCCCAGCCCTGCATCGATGTCCCGGGGGGAGTTCGGGGCAGAGGTCGGCGTCCCACGGCTGCTGGAGCTCTACAAGCGCTACGACGTGAAGTCGACCTGGTTCACCCCCGGCCACTCGGTCGACACCTTCCCGCAGTGGTGCCGGAAGATTCTGGAGGACGGGCACGAGTTCGGCCACCACGGCTACTACCACGAGATCCCACCGGGCATCAGCCGGGACACCGAGCGCCGCCTGATGGACCTGGCGTTCAACAGCTTCAACAACGTCCTGGGCCTGCGCCCCACCGGCTACCGCTCGCCGTACTGGGACTACAGCGAGAACACCCTAGACCTCATCGAGGAGTTCGGGTTCCGCTACGACACCAGCCTCATGGCGCGCGACCTCGTCCCGTACCACCCGCAGCGCTGGCAGGTGAACTGGGAGCAGGGCAACGTGGCCGGTCGGGCGAGCGAGGTCTTGGAGGTCCCGGTCAACTGGTACCTCGACGACTTCCCCCCGCTGGCCTATACCGGCACGTCTACCGGGATGCAGGACACCAACACGATCTTCCGGCGCTGGCGCGACATCTTCGACTACGCCTACGACAACGTCGAGAACGGCGTGTACGCGACCTGCGTGCACCCGCAGATCATCGGCCAGGCGCACCACATCATGTGGTACGAGCGGCTCATTCAGCACCTGGCGTCCAAGGACGGCGTCTGGTTCGCCACCATGGACGAGATCGTCTCGACCTGGGTGACCGACGACGAGGACCGCGCCAAGATGGCGCTGCCCGACGTCCGCGGCGTGCAGCCGGCTCCCGCGGACTCAAGCTTCGCCTCGACGCCCTGACCGACGGGGCAGAGCCCCAGGCCGGGTGCCTATCCTGGCGGAGCCCCGCCCCTGTCGCCCGCGATGAGAGACAGACCGCTGCGCGGCCCGGCCACGCAGTCGCGACACGTCCCGCTGCGGGAGGAAGGCGTCCGATGGTCGTGAGCGGACCGCAGGTCTACTGGGCTGACGGCGCCGGCTCGCGGGCGGTTTTCGACTCACTGATGGCGATCCTCGACGAGCTGCGAGCGGCTGTCGTGAGCGACCGGGCTCTCGCGCTCTACCAGCCTGCGACCTCGGCGTACGACCAGTACTTCGTGTTGTCGGACAGCTGCCGCGACAGCCTCGAACCGGCGCTGGCGAACGAGCGGCTGCGGGTCGACCAGCCGCAGGACCTGCTCGAGGCCGGCCAGGTGTTGCACTTCGCCGCCAGCTCCGCGCTGCGCCCGCTTCGGCTCCGCCTCGCCTCCGCGGTGGCCCTGCCATGGAGCGACGCGTTCGGGCGGGGCGTGGTCCTCGTCGGCACGCACGAGGATGAACTGCCGGGCGAGAACCTGAAACGGCTGCAGGCGACCGCCGACGTCGCCCGCCTCACCCGTGCGCTGCGCGAGTCCCGGGTGAGCGGCACCCTGGACATACAGCGGCAGCTCACCGCCGCGCTCCGCACCGTGCTTGCCGCCGACGTCAGCGGCGCGGGCACCCTGGGGCGGCTGCGGTCCCTGGTCGACACCGCCCGCGTTCTGCTGAGGTCCGACGCCGCGTACCTGGCCCTGCCAGAGGAGCCAAGCGGCACGCACTACTACTTTGCGTCCTTCTCCCAGGTGTACACGCCCGACTTCCGGCAGCTGCGCATGGAGTTCGGGCAGGGCCTCGGGGGGCTGGCGCGGCGGGAGGGGCGGGTGGTCAGCTCGATGAACTACGCCCAGGACACCCGGCTGCTCGCGGCGCCGGTCACCGAGACCCAGGACGAGGGGATCCTGTCCGCGGTCGCCGCGCCGCTGGTCCGCGCGCAGGACGTCCACGGCGTGCTCTACGTGGGCAGCCGCTCGCCGCGCCCGTACAGCGACACCGACGAGCGGCTGCTGGCCGAGTTCGCCGACTACGCCGGGCTGCTTATGGACACCCCGGAGTTCAAGGCGGCCGAGCAGAGCGCCCGGGCGAGCCGGATGCGCGAGGACTTCGCGCACGCCATCCACGACTCGGTGGTCCGCTCCCTGGTGCAGATCGGCTTTACCGCCGAGCAGGCAGCGGTCTCGGCACGCGACGACGCCGCCGCTGCCTCGGTCAACGCCATCCGGCAGGCCGCTGCGGACGCTCTCCGCACCCTGCGTCACGAGTTGAGCGAGCTGTCGACGCCCGGCCCCGCGCAGGTCGGGCTCGGCCAGGTCCTGGAGAGCATCACCTCCGTCCCCTGCCGGCCCGGCGTCGCCCGCACCGTGCTGGTCCACGGATCCAGGACGGAGACGGCCCTCCCCGCAGCCGTCGCGGAAGCCCTCGTCCAGATCGGGGCGGAGGCGCTCACCAACTCCCTGAGGCACTCCGGCTGCACCACCGAGACGATCAGCTTCGACAGCTCACCGACCGGGATCACCGTGAACGTCACCGACAACGGCACGGGATCGGCGCTGCTCGCCCTCGACAGTGCCGAGCTCTCGGCCCTGGGTCACTTGGGCCTGGCCAGCATGCGGCGCAGGGCGGCGCGCATCGGCGCCGCTCTCACCGTCACCTCCTCACAGGACGGCACCTGCGTGTGCCTGGACATCCCGCGGTCCTGGTGACCCGATGACCGGGACGATCCGCTTCAGCGCGGTCGACGACCACGACATCGTGCTGTTCGGCGTCGAAGCCATGGCCGCGCGCGAACCCGGCCTCGAGTACTGCGGGGGCGCCTCGGACGCGAGGTCCGCACTGAGTCTCGTTGAGGAGCAGCGCCCAGACCTGCTGCTGCTCGACCTGCGGCTGGGGAGCGGTAACAGCTTCGCCCTCTGCGAGGAGCTGTCCGAGCGAGTCCCGGAGACCGCTGTCCTGATGTTCACGGCCTTCGCCAACGAGGACCTGCTGAGGGGAGCCATCCAGGCGGGGGCCGTCGGATACCTGCTCAAGGACACCTCGACCGCCGGACTGCCGGCAGCTCTACGCACCGCGCAAGCCGAGGGGTCCTACTTCGACCCCCGCGTCAGCAACCACGTCCTGATGGCCTCGATGCGCGGCAAACCCGCCCCCGCGCTCACAGAACGGGAGATCACCATCCTGCGGCTGGTCGCGAATGGCGGGGACAACAACCAGATCGCCGAGGAGCTGGGGTTCAGTGTCCACACCATCAAGCTGCACATCGCGCAGCTGCTGAAGCGCTTCGGGGTGCGACGCCGGACCGAGTTGGTCCGCGTGCTCATGGAGCGCCAGCTACTCCCCTGACCTGCGCGTACGTAGCGGGACCGGGGGCCGGCGCAGCCGTGGGTCCTTGACCCGCCGGAGGATCGGGTCCTTCAGGCGGTGCAGCAGGCGTCGGCCAACGCCCGGGACCTGCGCTTGTGGGGGCGTTCCCGCGCCGACGCGTTCTCCCGAGTGGTGCCGGTCGTCATGCTGTGGGGCTCAGGCACCGGTGCGCTCGAGGTGATCATCCTCAACGGGGTCGCGGTCGTACCCGGTCCATCCGCAAAGGCTTGGCGCGAGACTCTTCCGGCCGGAGTGCAGACGGCTGAGCAAGTGGATCAGGCCTGGTCCGTCCTTGGGCGGCAGGCCCGGGCCCGGGCCGATCACGCCGACCCGATGCCGATGTCTATGCAGCAACTCGCGGCCAACGCGGCGGCTACCGCGGTGGCGGCCGCGGCGGGGATGGTGGCCGGCGCAGCACTGCTCGATCCGCTCGGCACCTGTACGCCTGGGGCGCGGTCTGCGCAGGGCTAGCGGCCTTGGCGCAGCCACTACGCCGCAAGCAACTGTCGCGTCTACCGGCTCTCGGCTGGTGGACTGGCCTACTGGCCATGGCCGGTGTCGCCGGCCTCGGCCTCCTGCTGCGGGAGGTCGGCTAAGCGTCGTGGCTAGAAGGAATCCCACTTCCTTGGGTTCGAGACGTCTCAAAACTGTCCTTACCCGCGCTTATGGCGGTGGAGTGAGCCGTGCGACGCCCTGATAGGCCGTCGCCGACCGAGTTTCGACAGCTCGGCAGAAGTGATCAAGCGCTGACCTGCGGAGATGGCGAAGCCTCCCGCCCGTCCCATAGGCCGTCCTCGTACGCCGAACACGGGACGGGGAAGTGGACAGAACCTTTGGGACGTCGTCCTTGCGCTTACCGGTGGTGTGGGCGCGGGCCTTGCTGGGCGCGTCTCACTACTGAGGATGTGGAACGGTCACCCTGCGCGACGGAACGGCGCCTTACCTTGCTCAAGCAGTGGTAGCAGGGCTTTCCAGATGCCGATCGGCCACCGGGACGCGATCGGCGAGGGCTGGGAGTGGCGTACCGCGTGTAGGTGATGCCGCAGCGGAACGTCTTGGTTTCGATGAGCTTCAGCTCTGGCACCTCGACGCCGTCGGGGAACAGCCGACGGCGTCGGCCTTGGACGACCGGGTACACGAAGAGCCGGTACCGGTCGACGAGCCCGGCTTGGATGAGCGCGTGGGACAGGGTGATGCTGCCGGTCACCACTATGTCTCGGCCCGGCTCGCCCTTGAGCGCGCGGACTTGATCGATCATGTCGGCCTCGAGAACCGTCGAGTTTCGCCAGTCTGGCCGGGTCATAGCCGAGGAAACGACGTACTTCCCGACGCTGTTGAGGTAACTGGCGATGCCTGTGCCGTCGTCGGACTGCTGGGGCCAGTAGCCGCGCAGATCCTCGAAGGTCCGGCGGCCGAGGAGCAGCCCGTCGGCCTCGCGACCCTGCCGGTGCAGCTCCGCGAGTAGGCGCGAGTTGTCCGTTCCGCCCTGCCGCTGTGGGTCGAACCAGTCCCCCAGCATCTCGATCGAGCCGTCCACGGTGATGTTCTGGGTGATGGCAAGGGTCCGCATCGATGCCGGCTCCTACTTCGGATCGAGGGCGATCAGGGCCTGCCGGTGCCGCCAGCGGGTCGAGCCCGGTCACTGTCACTCGGCTGCTGCGAGCCTGCCGGCCACCGGCGTGAGGTCCTGCACGAGCTGTTCGAGGTCGGAGCGGTCGAGCACGTCGTAGGCGGGCGCCGCCAACTCGTTTGTGGCGGCTTCCACCTGGCGCTTGACGTCTTGGCCGGTCGTCGTGAGCCAGCCGTCGTCCCCGACGAGTCCGCGCTCGCGCATCCCGGCGACCACGGCTTGCAGGCGTAACGGGGGCAGGTGGCCCAGCCGTCCGTCTTGTGCCGGCGGAAGGCCCGAAGCGAGAGATCGCAGCACGTGGGACTCCGTCCCTCCGAGGCCCGCCGTGAGCAGCGCCGCGTTGTGCCCGTCGCCTCGGTGCTCGCGGAGCAGATTGGCCCCGTGCCACAGGCGCGCCAGCGCAGTGCTGGGAATCGGCAGAGTGCGCACGGCGGCGTACAGCGCTCGACCGTCCGTGCTGGCGCTGGTGCCCGCTCGCAGGAGCAGTTCGGCGGCCCGGGCAATCGCGGGGGCGTCGGCAAGGTCGCCGAGGCGCCGGCGAAGTACGGCAACCGAGGCCTGCTCCCGAGCAGCGCCTGCGGGGTGACGTGATCCCACACCCGGGGAAGGTGGCGCGCTACCTCTCCGTCCGCGAAGCTGTAATGGATCGCGTGAACCACCGCAGCCGGCACGTCGCGACCCAGCGGTGCGGCGCGACCCGCGAAGTAGGCGTCCCACACGCCCGGCAGGCCGAGCGTCCTGACCGCCTCGGTCACCTCGGTGCCGTACGCGACGACGGCGATGGGCTCGGTCAGGTCAAACAGGCGTCGGGCATCAGCGGCATTCGGTCGACAGCCCGGGGTGCTCGGCTGATCGGGCTGGCTCAACGAGGGTGTCGCCACAGTGGGCCTCCCGGCGTTGCGCGTCCAACAGGATGCTGCCAGACGTCAAAGGTCAGACGCCGCGACGAGGCGGAAGTCATCGGCCCACGGAAGGGACGACCGGCGTCTCGGGCGGCGACCGCGTCGCCCGGCCGTCGCGCCGGCTGAGAAGACATCAACTGTGCCGTCCCTTGCTCGTCAGCACGCCCGCCTCAGCATCCGTCGCCGGACGGTCAGCCGTCGCGCCAGGTCGAGAGCCAGTGGCACACCGCTCGGCGGGGGCGGCCACGGACCTGCCCGGCCCGCTGGGTGGTCTGGCAGCAGCTCGGCCGTAAGAGCGACGGCGACGACACGTCGAGCGGTCGGCACCGGCTCACCGACCAGAACGTCCGAACGGGTGTCCGTCGCCGTGTCGACGCGCAGGACGGCGCGCCGATCAGGAATCGCTGACCGGCACCGAGCCGATGGCGTTTGTCGGGCCGGGGTGAGGCTTCAGCCCTGGAGGCGGCGGGCTTCCTCGGCCACCGGGCAGCGGCCGGAGGGCCGTCCGCAAGCGTCGGTGTCGCAGGAGCGGCAGACCCAGCGCGTGGAGCCCGGTCCACGAACCATCCTTGCGAGGATGGTGCCAAGCAGTCGGTCCATCGTCTGCCGGTCCTCCACCGACAGGACCATCAGCACGTTCTCGAGCACCTGGGCACGAGCAGCGGTCACCGCACGTGCCCGAGCCAGCCCGTCGTCTGTCAGGGAGACCACTGCGGTCCGCCGGTCAGCACCCGGAGTACGGGTCACCGACTTGGCGGCCTCCAGCCGGTCGACGAGCCGGACCGCCCCGGAGTGGGTCAGCCCGAGCACCTGGGCGAGCAAATCGATGGAGGTTTGGTCGAGGAAGTGCTGCAGCGCTGACAGCGCCACCGCGTCGTTGAGAGGCGCGTCGCTCGCGTCGGTCATTGCCTGCGTCACGCGGTCGACCAGTGCGAGGCCGAACGCTCCCAGCAGGTTGGCGGTGTGCTCTTCTGCCGGGTTCAAAGTTCGAGGTGCAGGACGTACTCGACCTTCTCCCGGGTCGCGGACGTGGTGCCGTGCCCCCTCGCCGCAGCGAAGCCGCCTGAGCTCAGGCCCGACAGCAGCCGCAGCTGCGCGGTCGCTGTCGCCCCGTCGTAGCCGCCGATGGCCTCGAAGGCAACGCTGCCCGCCTGGCCAGCTGCGGACCCGGTCAGAGTCCACAGACCGACGACTACGGCGGTGCCGTCTGGCCGAGAGCACATGACCACGTCGCTCACGGCCTCGCCGTCCACGTCTCCGATCAGCTGGTAGCCAATACTGGCCCGGGTCACCTTGCTGCCCGTGGCCTCCAGCGGGCGGATCTCGTCCTCCTGCCACGAGGTCACCCGCATCTGTCCCTTGAGCTCCATCGCCGCAACGTATGAGTGAGTCACACAACGTGTCAACACCGCGCGTACGCGAAGCGGGTGAGCCCGTTCCGTAGGCCGAACGCCTACCGGTACGCTCGCACCTTCGGTGATGCGCGACCTCGGCATCGTCGCCTCGGACTTCAACGCCAGTCGCGCGTTCTCCCTGGCCGCTCTTGAGCACCGGGATCGCGTCGGCGCAAGGCGGTCCAGCTCCTTTCAGGTCCTCGCCACCCCCGTGGTGTCTGGCTCCGCGCAGGAGTCGCTGCCGCTGGTGATGTTGGTGTGCAGCCGGGCCAGCAGTTGCAGGAGGTTGTCGATGTCGGCGGTGCCCAGGTCGGCGCGTAGTCGTCGGTCGAAGGCGATCGCCGCAGCGCGCATCCGGTCGAAGGCGTCGCTGCCTTGCTCGGTGAGCTCGACGCGGTGCACTCGGCGATTGGCCGGGTCCCGGCGGCGGGTGAGCAGCCCGGCGGACTCCATCGCGTTGAGGTGGTGGGTGAGCGTCGCGCCCTGAATGCCGACCGCAGCCGCGAGCTGACGCTGGTTGGCCACCGGCGCGCCGTGCAGCGACAGCAGGACCCGCCAGGTCGGCAGTGAGCCGCCGACCGCGGCTAAGGCGTCGTCGAAAGCCCGGCTGACCGCCCGGGAGGTGCGGGTCAGCTGCAGCCCGATGGGGGGGCCCGTGCGCGCAACTGGCATACCGTGAACCTAGCATCATGCATTGATATCAAACGCATTGACATCGAACGTTTCGTCGTCTACGGTCGAAATTGCGTCGGCATGTTGTGCGGCCGAGGCACCGGCATCGACGTCCCCCAGCCGAAGAACGCACCGGCAGGTGGCGCAGAGGGCCGGCCCCGCTGAGATCTGGAGGCTTGCGATGACGCTGACCCCCCCCCCGCCGCGACGGGCGGCGCAGGGCGGGCCACCGCTCCCGCTCGTCGCCGGCGTGTTCGTCGCCCTGTTCGTGACCAGCCTGATTGTCAGCAGCGTCGTGGCTGGCGGCACCTTCCCTTCCCCGTTCGCTGACGCGGCGACCAGCCAGGCCTACTTCGCGGCTGAGCACGACGCCGTCAGGATCGGCGCGGCGCTCCAGTTCGCCGCCGCCATCCCGTTGGCGGTTTTTGCCTGCGCGGTCCACGCCCGGCTCCACCAGCTGGGCATCCGGGTCGCCGGCGTCACGATCGCCCTGGCCGGCGGCCTGCTCGCGTCGGCCTTCGCGACGCTGTCAGCGTTGTTCCAGTGGGTGCTGTCCCGCCCAGCCACCACGGCCGACCCGCCGGTGGTGCGGGTGCTGCACGACCTGGCGTTTCTCACCGGCGGCCCGGCGTACATCGCCGCCTTCGGGTTGTTGCTGGCTGGGATCGCGGTGCCTGCGGTGATCGTCAATCTGCTGCCGCGTTGGCTCGCGATCGCCGGCCTGGCCTTGGCTGTGGTCGCCGAGGTATCGACGCTGGTGCTGCTCGCCGAGCCGTTCGGGGTGGCCCTACCGATCGCCCGGTTCGGCGGCATGGCCTGGTTGATCGCCGCCGCTGTGCTCCTGCCGGCGACCCGCACACCCGCAGCGGCGCCTCCCCGCACACCGGCAACGACACTGACGCACGCACGGACCTGAGGTGATCGTCAGCCCGCGCGCCGTCGTTGCCCCAACCCGACCGCTGCAGTCCCGGGTCGCAGTGGTGACCGGGGCCAGCCGCGGGATCGGCGCCGCCACCGCCCTGGCGCTGGCAGCGGCCGGGGCCCACGTCGTACTCGCCGCCCGCGGCCAGGACGACCTGACCGCCGTCGCCGACCAGATCAGCCGCAGCACCGCCGAAGCGGCGCTGGTCGTCCCCACCGACGTCACCGATCCAGAAGCGATGGAAGCGTTGATGCTGCGCACGGTCGAGTCGTTCGGGCGGCTCGACATGCTGGTCAACAACGCGGCCGGGCGACATCACCCACCCACCCCCCTCGCCGAGGTCACCGTCGAAGACTTCGACGCCGCGATCGCCGGGGGGCTGCGCAGCGTGTTCCTCGGCATGAAGTACGCCGTCCCGGCGATGCTCACCGGCCAGAGCGGAGCCATCGTCAACATCGGATCCACCGCCGGCCTGCAGGCCGTCGCCGGCCTCGCCGGTTACGTCACCGCCAAGCACGCCCTGATCGGCCTGACCCGGGTGGCGGCGCTGGACTACGCCGAACACGGCATCCGGGTCAACGCCCTCGCGCCCGGCCCCATCCGCACCCGCGACCTCGAACAGGCCGGTCAACAGGTCCAGCAGCTGGCCGCCCAAGCCATGCCGATGCGCCGCATCGGCACCGTCGAGGAGGTAGCGGCCGCCGTGCTCTGGTTGTGCTCCGACGCGGCCTCGTTCATCACCGGCGCGGTGCTGGCTGTCGACGGCGGCAAACTCGCCGGCACCGCACCGTTCGCCGCCCGACCCAGCCACCGATGACCGGGGGACAGCGATGACAACCGAACCGACTTACCACGGAGGCGCGCCCCGTCGTGACCTGAGCCAGCTCCGCATCGGCGACAGCGAACGCGCCGCACAGCTGCTGAGCGCACATCTCACCGCCGGCCGGCTGGACCTGGGGGAGTTCGACATCCGGGTACGGCGCGCTCACGGCGCGACCCGCGCCGATCAACTCGAGGCGCTGTGCACTGATCTCCTTGATGACGTCCCTGCGCAGCCATGGCACCAGCGGGGCACGGAGCTCGCTCCTGTGGGGCGCCCCGCGCAGGCACTGGCGGTGCTGGCGCTTGCCGTCGCAAGCACCCTCTGGGTCCGCACTGTTCATGAGCCACCGTTCTTCCTGGTCCCGCTGCTCTGGATGAGCATGGGCCGGCGCTGGCTGTTGCGATCGCGTTGCCTCGGGACCCGCAACCGCCGACCGCGGCGGCCGCGGGTCGGTGCCGCGGGCACCCGCGCCATCGTCATGTCAGCGATGCCAGGTGCCCTGCTGCAGCCACGTCGGCGAACACAGAGACGCGGCCCTGCTCCAGAACGCGGATGTGTCGACGTCAATGGACGGGGTGTGCGTCTGGCGGCGGGGTGCCGAACAGGGCGGGGTCACGGTCGAGCACGTGCTCGGTGGTGAGGTAGGCGCGGTCGATGCAGTCCCAAAGGAACCAGCGTGGGGCCTGGGGGGTGTGGCACCGGTCGATCAGTTACCACCGGTCGTTGGTGTGCGCGATCAGGTGTGACTCGCCGCTGCGACGGCCGGCCCAGCCGGTCCCGGTAGGTCAGCGCCAGGACCCGGCGCCCCGCGAGTGCTTCTTCGACGGCGGCGGTCACCGCGTGTGGCGCTGCCGGCGGTTGCCGGACCCAGACGCGTCCGGCGAGTTGCTGTGCCAGGTCTCGGGCGGCCGGGTCCATGACGTCGAGGAGCTTCTCCAGGGCGGCGCGGCCGTCGACGCCGTACGGGGCCCCGCGCTGCGCGGCGAGCGCGACGGCGACCGCCACCGCCTGCGCCGCGGTGAGGTTGACCGGTGGCAAGGTCGCCGTCGCGTCCAGGACGTAACCGCCCCCGGGATCGGCCTGCGCCGACACCGGCAACCCGGCCTGCTGCAACGCGACCACATCGCGCTTGACCGTCCGGGTACTCACCTCCAGCCACCCGGCCACCCGGGCCGCGGTACGCCTACCCGCGCCGGCGTGCCGCAGTTCCTCGGTCAACGCGTGCAGCCGGTCGGTGCGATTCACACGACAAACAGTGACAGAGACGGTGACAGGCCGATGTCACCAAGGCACCGTCAGAATTGACGGCATGACTGATATTGCGTTGTTCCACTCCAGTTTCGGGGTCCGCCTCGGGATCCTTGACGCCGCCGGCCGCCTCCGCTCCGATGGGCACCAGGTACTCGTCGTCGACCAATACGACGGGCAGGTGTTCAACGACTACGACCAGGCCGACCGCTTCGTCGAGCAGGTCGGCTTCCCCGAGCTGATGCGCCGAGCCCTGCAGGCGGTGCAGGACCTCCCGGACGGGTTCCTGGCCGCCGGGTTCTCCAACGGCGCTGGCATGGCCGAGTACGTCGCCACCCAACGGCCCTGCAGCGGCGTGCTGATGCTTTCCGGCGCGTTGCCGATGCAGCTGCTCGGCGCCGACGCCTGGCCGGCCGGGGTGCCCGCGCAGATCCATTACACCGAACACGATCCCCGTCGCCGGCAGGAGTGGATCGACACCGTGATCAACGACGTCCGCGCCGCGGGCGCGTCGGTGGAGGTTTTCAACTACCCCGGCGCCGGTCACCTGTTCACCGACTCCCGCCTGGCCGACGAGTACGACGAGCCGTCCACCACACCGCTCTGGCAGCGCTCACTGGCCTCTTGCCGCTCACCAAACGGGTGAGCTTCCGGCCGGTTGCCTGGCTGTTCCGGTAGCCCAACCGCGTGCGGGGTGGGTTCGCGATGAGGTCGCCGCGGTGCGGGGTGTCCCGCGTGGGTGTGCGGTGCGGGACATCCCGGCCCCCGGTGGGGTTCAGGTCGCTGTGGCCGTCAGGGGGCGGTAGTGCTCGGAGCACCGCTGCGTTGTCGGTCGATGGCGCGGTAGACGGTGGAGCGACCCACGCTGAACAGCTGGGCGACCTCTGCGGTGCTGTACTCCACCACTGTCGATCAGGGCGACGAGGTGGGCCTCCTGGCGCCGGTTGAGCTTGGGCTGCTTGCCCCGAAGGTGGCCCTTGGCCTTGGCGACCTTCCTGCCTTCTCGGGTGCGTAGGCGGATCAGGTCGGACTCGAAGTCGGCGACCATGGCCAGCACGTTGAACAGCAGTCGCCCGACGGCGTCGTTGGGGTCGTAGACGGAGCCTCCAAGGTTCAGGCTGACCTGACGTGTCGTGAACTCGTCGGCGATGGCTCGGGCGTCAGGCAGAGAACGGGCGAGGCGGTCGAGCTTGGTCACCACCAGGGTGTCACCGGCGCGGCAGGCCGCCAACGCCTCGCGCAGACCTGGCCGCTCCCGGTTGGTACCGGTTAGCCCGACGTAGATCCGATCAGATGTGACACCGAGGCGGGCCAGACCCGACCGTCGCGCTGGGCGGTGAGGTCTTGTTGATCGGTCGAACACCGGGCGTACCCGACGAGCAAGGCGTCCATGACGTACCGCTGTATGGGTGGCCGGCCCGGGAGGAGCCCCGGATACCGGCGACGGCAGCCGCCGCTTCCAGCAAGGTAATTTGCCGCAAGGCGGGTGGCAACGTAGGTTGCAGGAGGTGGAGGCGCCGCTGATCGTCGACAGCGCCCGCAAGCACGGCATCGCCGACGACGACGTCCTCCACGCGTTCCACCACCCGGTGAGCTACGAGGACCTCGACGAGGGCTTCACGATGATCATCGGACTGAGCCGATCAGCTCAGCTGCTGTAGGTCGATGTCATCGACACCGACTATGGCCCCGTCATCGTGCACGCGATGAACGCCCGGAAGAAGTACGTGAGGAGATGACGATGCCCAGGAGCCTGCAGGAAATCCTCGCCCACGCCGACGAGCTCGGACGCCGGTTCGAGGACCACGAGCCTGACGACGTTCACACCGCGGCACCGTTGCGCGCCGTGCGTGAGGCAGTCACAGACCGTGGGGATGCCGAGCGCAGAGTTGCCCAGGCCGTCGCCACCGCCCGCGACGCCGGGGTGTCCTGGTCCGCGATCGCCAGCATGCTCGGCACCTCCGGCGAGGCCGCCCGCAAGCGGTACGCCGAACACCACACAACGTCGGCCTGACACATCCACGCCTGAGTCAGCTCCGACACCCGCCCGACAGTCGTCGACCGGGCGGACGAGGACGTCGTCGAGCCCCTGCTAAGGAGCCGGACTTCCCGCAGTACCTGCTGCGTGCCCTGATCTTCCGGGCCGTCACCGACCACCTGGCCCGCTCGCAGCGCCGACCCGTCGACGCCGACGACCCCCACCTGTCGGCCGTCGAGCTGGCTCTCCGACTTGCCCGAGCGGCGTGACCCGGCCCCCGGCGATCCGCGGCAGTCGATTACCCGTACCTCAGCGATCGGTGAAGCGGCGCCCACACCGGACAGTGCCTACCGCCGTCGTCACTACCCGGGCCACCGCCACCAACCTGCACGGCAAGTTCGCCACCGTCGTCACTACCCGCTAGCTGACGGGCACGTCGACCGACGCCCGCCGAGAATCCAGTTCTCGTCCAAGGCCAGGCTGGACCACCAGCTCGCCAGACCGCGGCGCGGCGTCTCTTACCCGCGCAGGTCGATCGGCTACCGGACGCCAATATCGCTACAACGGCAGTCCAACAGGGCTCCCTGTGGCGGGCTCGGTTCGGTCAGCCGGCTGTGTGGGCGGCGCCCTGCACAGCGGAGATCACCAGGTTGGACCCCTTCAGCGCGGTCCCGGCGTCGACCGCCTGCACCCACTGGTCGGTATCGGCGACAGCAGCCCAGTTGGAGTTCAACAGGGCGAGCAGGGTGGTGTGCACGGTCCGGGCGTCGACGGAGCCGGCATCGTTGGTGATGTTGATGGCGCCGGTGGCGTCGGAGAGAACCTCGACCGACAACCCGTGGGTCTCGGCCTCCGCGGCTGAGGCGAGCACGCAGTTGTTCGTCATGTACCCCACCAGGGTGAGGGTGTCGACGTCGCGCTCACGCAACCAGTCCAACAGCCCGGTACCGGCAAACACGGTACCGAACTGCTTCTCGGAGCGGAAGGCCGCCGGCTGCAGGCGCTGCTCGACCTCGGGGTGCAGCTGCCACTGCGGAGTCGTGGGGTCGAAGACCGGTGCCCCCTCGCCGGTGGTGTGTTGGAACACGGCCACCGGCACCCCGGCCTGGTTGGCGGCCTCCAGCGCCGCGGTGATCCTGGGCAGGGACTCCCCGTGCGGCGGGTGCTGCACCTCCAGGGGACCGGCGAAGTACTGCTGCTGCACATCGATCACGATCAGGGCACGGCGGGGCGACGTCATGACAGCTCCAGAGCTGGGCCAGCGGGGGTCGCTCACACTGTGGGCGCCCAACGACGGACTGGCCACCGGCACGAACGGATTTCCGACGGTTCTGCGCCAACCTGGGTGGGGAGTGTCGTGCGCAGCCGCCTACGCCGTCGACGGGGTCGAGGATGCTCCACCTCGCGGGGCCTCCACATGGTGCCCGCCGCAAGCGGATTGCTCACTGACGAGGGCACCAAGGTAGGCGCCTGTATCTATCCTTGCCCTCATGATCGAGGTCGCGTCCAGGCGCCGCTCTCAGCCGGCCCCACCTGGGGTCGTCTTCGAGGCACTCACACAACCAGAACGCTCCGGGTCCCGACATTGGCTGAACTTGCTAGACGATGAGATCGCACCGCGCGTGGCTGAGAGCGACGAGCCAACGCTCGTGGTGTGGACGTCTATCTGGCCCACGCGTCCCGACGCCGTCGTTCGGTTCGAGCTACCTCCGGGTCGTAATGGCACCGACTTGCGTTGAACTCTGCTCGTCGATGAGCCAGCACCTTCCGACACCCTTCTCGGACACCTGCGCAAGCGGCTGAACCAGCTGATCAACGCTGATCTTCGATACTCGTTCGGGCAGTAGCGGAGGTACTGCTCAGCGATCGTCGAGCGGGACTGAGCCGGGTCGAGCGTCGCTGGTCATGGCGTTACTTGACGTCAAGTTAGGTTGAGGATGGAAGGTGATTTCATGGCCCAGCTGCTGAGCGACAACGATATCCGTGCGCGCTTGTCCGCAGATGACGCCGTCGATTGGATGCGGGAGGCGGTCCTGCTGCACCACTTCGGCGGCCTGACCGCGCCGGTACGAGTGTCGGCGGAGTTCGGTGACGCACGGCTGGTCATGACCGCCGGGCACGTCCCCGGTCGCTGGTACGGGTACCGGACCTATGACACCTTGCCGGTCGCCGGAGGAGAACAGGTCGTCGTCGTGCACGACGACCACACCGGCGACGTCTTGGCGGTCGCGGTCGGCAACGAACTTGGCCCGCGGCGCACCGGCGCGCTCGGCGGGGTGGCGGCTCAATGTCTCGCCTCCGCCGACGGGCCGGTCACCGTGGCGCTGGTGGGAACCGGGAAGCAGGCGTGGACCCAGCTGTGGGCGCTCAACGCCGCGACCGACATCGATGAGGTTCGCGTGTTCAGCCGCACCGCATCCGCCCGGGACGCGTTCGCCGTTCGCGCCCGATCAGAGCTCTCGGTGGCCGCGACCGCAGTCGCCGATGCCCACACCGCGATCCGCGGCGCCCGCATCGTTGTCCTGGCCACCAACAGCTCAAGCCCCGTCATCGACTGTGACTGGCTCACGGAAAACGTCCTCGTGACCACGCTGGGCCCGAAACAGCTCGGTCGCGCTGAATTCCCACCTGAGCTGATCACCGGAGCGACCCAGATCGTCACGGACTCCCTGGCACAGCTGCGGGCGTACGACCCACCGGCAGTCGCTACGAACGTGGCGGGGACAGGCGTGATCGAGCTCGGTGACATCGTCGCCGGTGCCACCGTTCCCCGTACTACGGGCCGCCGAGTGTTCCTGTCCGTTGGACTGGCTGGCACCGAGGTGTACCTGCTCGGCAAACTGGCCACGCAGCCTTCTCCCTGATCACCCGCGGTCCGTTCAAGGGCGACGTACCCCGCGGCGTCTGACGCCGCCCGCGTCCGCAACCGGATCGACAGGCGGTGACCGATTGTCTATCGGCTAATGACGGAGTCTTCGGAGTCTTCGGCGTCTGCGAGGGTGGCCCGGTGCCGCTCGTGGAGATCCCGGTGGGGGCAGTTCGGTCGCTGTATCGCTACCCGGTGAAGTCGACCGCGGGGCAGGCCCTCTCGGCTGCCAACGTGACCCCCCGGGGACTGCGACACGATCGTGGGTGGGCGGCCTACTGCGATCACGGCGGTATCGCCAGCGGCAAGAGGACCCGCCGGTTCCGACGGGTGCCGGGGCTGATGGGGTGGACCTCTCGGGTGGGGGCTGACGACGGCGTCCCGATCCTCATCAGCCCGGACGGGGTCGCGTACCAAGCTGATGACCCAGCCGCGTCCGCGGCACTGACGGCGGCGTTCGGACGAACCCTTTCGCTCCGGGCGGAGAGCACGGTCCAGCACCACGACGAGTCCCCGATCCACCTGTTGACCACGTCGTCGATCGCTGCGGTCGAGGGTCTCGTCGGCGCCGCTGTCGATCACCGCCGGTTTCGCCAACATCGTCGTCGACACCGGCCCTGAGCCTGGATACGTGGAGGACGACTGGGCCGACGCTGAGCTCGCAGTCGGCGGCGAAGCGATCCTGCACCTGGGGCCGGGCATGCCCCGCTGCGTGATGGTCGACGACGCCCAGGACGGAGTAGCGGTCGGTCCCAAGATCCTGAGGTCATTGGGGGTGCTCCACGACGCGATGCTCGGTCTGCAAGCACGTCCGGACCGGACCGGAACCATCCAGGTCGGCGACGCCGTCACTCTTTACAAGGGGTAGTCCCGCTCGCCGATCGAGTTACGGGGAAGTTGGGCGACGGGGCACCGTCACGTGTGCGGTGGTGACGATGGTGGCGAACTCCCCGTGCAGATTGGTTGCGGTCGCCCGGGTGAGGTCGTCGGCGGTGAGGACGGTCCCGTGGGGCCGGTCCTGCGCAGCTGAGCTGTGCTGCCTTGTGGGCTGGGCACGGTGGCGGGAGATGAGTCCGCGGGCGAGGGTGGCCCGTCGGGTGCGAGGGTCGAAGGTTGACAGCCTGACAATGTGACTGTTCACTCAGTCACATGACAACGACGGGGATGGGCTTTCGTTCGACGGCCGAGGAGCAGCGCGTGCGGATCACCGCGGCCGCGATCGCGGTGTTCGCCGACAAGGGGTTGCACGCGACGCCGGTGGCTGAGGTAGCGGTGGCGGCGGGAGTCTCGCCGGCCTACGTGTTTCGCCTGTTCCCCGGCAAGGTCGGGTTGTTCGTCGCCGCGGTCGACCGGTGCTACGAACGGGTGGTCGCCGTGCTGGCCGAGGCCGGGCGGGCGAGCGGGTCCGACGACCCGGGGGACAGGTTGTCGGCGATGTCGTCGGCCTACGTCGAGCTGGTCCGCGATAGGGACCTGATCATGATCCAGGCGCACGCCCAGAGCGCGTGCGGGGTGCCCGAGGTCAAGGACGCGGTCCACCGTGGCCTAGCCCAGGTCGTGGACACCGTGACACGGGACTCGGGTGCTAACGCCGCCGCCGTGCAGCACTTCCTGGCCTACGGCCAGCTGTGCCACCTCGTCGTGCAGGCCGACCTCGACTCGGCCCCGGGCGGTTGGGCCCGCATCGTCTCCGCCGGCATCTCCCACGCCCCCTAGCCACATCCGGCCGTGCCGCACGACCCCGCCGCACCGCGCTACAAGTTATGACTGTCCAATCAGTAACTACTGAGGAGCATCATGATCAGCACATCAAGCATTCCGGCCACGACCACCCGCGTCGTCCTGCCCGGCATCGTCGAGCCGCACGGCCTGCTCGTCGAGGACGTCGCGGTCTCCTTGCCCGGTCGGGGGCAGCTGCTGGTGGCCGTGGAGGCCACCGGCATCACCTACGCCGAGCAGGCGATGCGCCGGGGCCGGTACTTCAGCCAGCCGGCTTTCCCGTTCACCCCCGGCTACGACCTGGTGGGCAGGGTCATCGCGACCGGTGATAGCACCGCCGCCGACCTGGTGGGGGCGCGGGTGGCCACCATGACCAAGACCGGTGCCTGGACCGGGCACGCCGTGGTCGAGGCCCGTGACAGCGTCGTGGTCCCCGAGGGGCTGGACCCGGATCTGGTGGAGGCCGTCACCGTCAACGGGGTCACCGCGTGGCAGATGCTGCACCGCGCCGCCAAGGTCTCCGCCGGGCAGACGATCCTGGTGTTCGGCGCCAGTGGCGGGGTCGGTGGGGTGCTGATCCAGCTGGCGCTGCACGCCGGCATCACCGTCATCACCAGGTCGGCCGCCGCCGCACCCCGACACCACGACGCGCTGCGCGAGGCCGGGGTCCAGCCGGTGGACTACAACGACCCCGGGCTGGCTGCACGGGTACGTGCCCTCACCCCACAAGGGGTCGATGCGGTCTTCGACAACATTGGTGGGGACACCACCCGCATCGCCTGGGGTCTACTGGCCCGCGGCGGAACCCTGGTCTCCTATGCGATCGTCGGCGCCGTCTCGGGCACCGACAGCCTGTGGCGCCCGTTCCTGACCGCCATCGGCCGGGGCCTGTGGTGGTCGGTGCTGCTCAACGGCAAGCGCGCTACCTTCTACGACCTGTGGTCGGGGCACAGCCTGCGCAAGGCCCGCTTCCGCGCTCACCTGACCGAGGACCTCGGCCGCGTCCTGGAGCTCCTGGACCACGGCGTCCTGCAGCCGGTCATCGCCGCCCGCTACCCCCTCGCCGAGATCGCCGCCGCCCTCACCCTGGCCGAGTCCCGCACCGTCAGCGGCAAGATCGTGATCCTGCCCTAACCAGGGTCGCCCGTTCACCTCCGGGGTACCGCTCGAGACCACGACCTCGCTGCGGGTCGGGATCCTCAGGCGTGCCGGGGCGGGTGCATTGCTTGTCATGAGGTGATCGGTAACCGGGACGACCTGGCCCGGCGTTGACGCGTTGCTGGCCGCTGGACAGCCGACCAGTACTGGTGCGCGTGTCCGTCGCCGCTCCGGCCGGTCAGAATGCTGAGACGGAGCCTGCCGAGCGCTCGTGCCTGCTCAGGGCGGGCAGCACCGCGCCTTGGCCACGACGGCGGGCGACCAGCGCCGCGAGCAGGGCGAGCACGGGCCCAAGCACATTTGGATCGAACACCGGGGCCGCTACTCGGACGTTGCAGGCCAAGTCGTCGGTCTGCACCACCATCTCCATCAGCCGCACCACCAAGAAGTCGTCGGTCGGTAGTGCGCAGTCCTGCCACGGCACGTACGTCGTCGGGCCGGCCGCGTCGATCGCCGCCGCCAGATGTTCGCGTGACCGGGCGAGCGCCGCCACCGACTCGGCGTGTCCGGCCGTGCCCATCTGGTTGCAGTCGTCGCGGATGGAGGTGTTCTCGACGGCATCGACCGGCGCGTGCAACCAGTCAACGCGGTCGTAGTGCCCGACCAGGGTCAGTACTTGGGCGTCGGGCGGGCCGGGCGTGGTGAGGAACTCGATCGAACGCTCAGCCTGGCTGACTAGGTGACGCGCCAGGCCACCGACGGTCATGCCGGGTAGCGCCGACTGCTGCTCCCAGGACTCAGCCACCTCCGCGGACCCGACGAGATCCGTGAACTGATCAACGGCGGCAGTCACCGCGTCGTCGTCGAGGGTTCCAGCGAAGGTCAGCGGCATGCTTTTCACTCTGCCACCCATTCGGGACGTAAACCGTCCTGAACCTGAACACAGACCGGACGATCTGCCAACCAGGTGACCTCGCTGCTGGTGGTTCAGTAGTTGACCGCCTGCCTCAATGACGGATCGGCAACCGACACGCCGACCTCTCCTCGTTGCTCGGGGGTCTCTGGACAGCGAGAGCGTCACTGGCGTGTGCCAGGATCTTGGTCATGACCGGAGCAGCGTCAGCGCCAGAGGACATCGCGGCCGCCTACTTCGAGGCTTGGAAGGGCAACGACATTGAGCGGGTACGACCCCTACTGCACGAAGACGTCGACTTCGTGGGCGCCCTCGGGACCACCCGAGGTATTAACGACACGCTTGGCGGCCTTGGTGGCATGTTCGCTATGACCGAGCACGTAGAGGTGGTTCACCGCTGGGTCGACGGGCCGGACGTGTTGACCTGGTTCGAGCTGCGCACTGCCAAGGCGGGACCCATGGCCATCGTCAACTGGAGTCACGTAGAGGACGGCCGCATCACCCGGATTCGGGTCACCTTCGACCCGCGCCCGATGCTTGGTTAATCCTCACCCGCGGGTCTGTAGCCGAAAGCGTTCCGTTCATCGACCGCCCGGCGATACATGATCACCGTGCCAGCTGGACGGCGGGCAGGGGCGGGACCGCCCGTCCCAATGGACCCGTCCGATTTGTTGTCCCACTGGGGTGCCTCACACGTCACACTCCCAGCTAGGCATGGCGGGACTAAAGTTCGGCTGCGAGCGGGTGTCGACGGTCGGGTAGGAATTCACCGCCCAGCGCGACGGCCCGGCCGCGCTTGGCGTCGACGCCGACCGGGTCTAACTGAGTCGACCATGGCCTGAGCGCCCGCCCGGGCTTGAGCTATCGCAGGGATTGTAGAGGCGGTTCCTGGCTACCTCAGGAGCATCGCCGAGCGCGGCAAAGCCGCACTACTTGTGTCGAGGGCTTAGAGATAGAATCCGGTCGACTCCTTGGCGGCGGTGCCCCCCACAATCGCTACCGGAACGTCGGGTCGGTCGGGTACTGAACCACGCAGAAGTAGTCGTCGGTGTCTGAGGGCCAACGGCGCTGACAGCCACACCATGCCCGTCGTCACACACGTGAACAGGTCCGCGTCTGCGCCGAGGGGCTGCACCGCCGCGGCCAGGTCCGCCTCCCTGGCCAAGGCAAGGTGCTGTTGGCTGTAGTGCAGGGCATCCGAGCCCGTGAGACGAGCCGTGTCCCAGCACCGGCACGTGGAGAGCGACGCGCCCTGCGACCGCCGATGCGCCTGCCGCACCATCTCGCCGCGCTTGAGGAAAGCAGAGCGCTGCCACAAGGTGGATACTGCGATGGCTGCCGCGACCACGGCGAAGAAGACCGTCGTTCCGACGCAGTCCCCGAGGCCTAGCCTGAGCGGCGTCGAGGTTCCGAGTACTTGTCGAGTCGCACCGGTCGCGGTCGTTGCGACCGGAAGAGCGAGCGTGAGCCCGACGAAGACACCGGCGACGTCGAGCCGGCTGATGTGGCGATGACGAACAGTTGTGGCGACTCCTGTACGCACATCGTGGTGCACGGCCCGGAAAGCGCGCCAGACACCGCTGTCGACCTTGTCGAACCCCGGCACGCCGACGAGCCGGTGCCACCGGTTGCGTCCTAACACGAGGGCCACCAGGGCCACGACGTGGAGTGGCGTTGGACCGGCAAACACCGTGGAGGCGGCCAGCGCAAGCAGCGCTGCACCACCGGCGAGGCGGCTCTTGCGGACGTAGCGCTTCTCAGCCTCGATTGGCGTGGCACCTTGCAGAGCCTGGACGAGGGGCCGCACCTGTCCCAGCCGCGCGACCAGAGCGGTCAACAGGAGGCGGGCGCCAGCAGCGTCACCGTGGGCCCGGAGCACGGTCACGGCAGACAGCGCAGGGTTGGCGTCCTCATCCGGGGGTGACGCCATCTCTGACAGCAGCGCCGCAGCCCGTGCCACTGCACCCACTGCGGTCACGACGTCCGAGCGGTCCCGTGCCTCAACCATCGCGGCGACAGCTCGCGGCACCGTGAGGTCCGTTCTGATGCCATGGTCAAAGACCAGCGCGCGCCAAGCGCGCCCAGAGATCTCCCACTCACCTTGGCCCTCCCCCGCCGCAGCGATGAGGTAGGTGGTCCACCAGCGTGCGGTCTCAGGCACGTGGCTTGCTGCCCACAGCAGCCAGTCCAAGGCGTTCTGTTCACCCGTCGCGGCCAGGCAGGCTGCCAGCACGCAGTCCGTCGCGGACGCCCCCTGGCCAACGCGCTGGACGCCCGCCTTTGTCAGCACCGCGAGCCCGTCGTCAGGTCGTCCCGACAACAGCAGCAATCGGGCTCGGTCAACGGACGTCGACACCGTCTCCGAACTGGCCAGCTGAACCGGGAGGTCCAGCAGCCGCAGCGCAGCCTCCACGTCATCGGAGCTGTTGGCTACCGCCGCCCAGGCCAGTACTTCAGTCACCGCCAGATGGTCACTACCGCCGGCCGAGCTGTGCCACGATCTCCCGGCATCCATCCTGACCGCTTCGGTGGCCTTGGCCGCCTACTTGAGGCTTGCCAGCCCGGTGCCGCGACCACGGCGCCGGTCGAGGCCCTTCACCGCCTGCCATGGCAGCATCTCGCTTGCCTAGAGGTCCGCTACGTTGCGCAGGTCGACGCCGCCGTCCAAGTCCGGGGTGACCGGTCGGGTTCCGCAAAGGGACCATCTCAGTCCTGCGGACCGACGAGTGATCGTCCGCTGCGGGCGCGAGGTGCGCGGTGGAGCGGAAAACCGGTACATCCCTGTTCGAGCCAGGCG
>ENA-OFCI01000386-OFCI01000386.1-metagenomes-genome-assembly--contig:-NODE-386-length-27111-cov-5.918428_pt1 | contig 27111 bp, 30 predicted proteins | sample MGYA00153391_OFCI01 | MGnify analysis MGYA00153391
ATCAGCGCCTGAAAGACCGCCTATCCATCTTGGCGAAGCCGTTACACGCGGAACGATTCCCCGCAACCGCAGCGGTCTTTCTCGCGCGGGTTGTGGAATTTGAAGCCTTCGTTCAAGCCTTCACGCACGAAATCAAGTTCGGTGCCGTCGATATACGGCAAACTTTTCGGATCGACCCCTACCTTCACGCCATGGCCTTCGAAGATCGTGTCTTCGGGCGCGAAATCATCGGCGTATTCGAGCTTGTAGGCCAAGCCCGAGCAGCCGGTGGTCTTCACACCCAGGCGCACGCCCACACCCTTGCCACGCTTCGTGATGTAGCGCGAGACGTGGCGGGCTGCGACTTCGGTCAGGGTCACCGCCATGTCAGTGGGCCTGCGATCCCGAAACGAGGGCGTTCGCACTCTTGGCCTTGTAATCGTTCACCGCCGCCTTGATCGCGTCTTCCGCAAGGATCGAGCAATGAATCTTCACCGGCGGCAGCGCGAGCTCCTCGGCAATGTGTGTGTTCTTGATCGTCAGCGCTTCGTCGAGTGACTTGCCCTTGACCCATTCGGTCACCAGCGAGCTCGACGCGATCGCCGAGCCGCAACCGTAGGTCTTGAACTTCGCGTCTTCGATCAAGCCGGTGATTGGGTTGACTTTGATCTGCAGCTTCATCACATCGCCGCAGGCGGGCGCGCCCACCATGCCGGTACCGACCGTGTCGTCGCCCTTGTCGAACGAACCGACGTTGCGGGGGTTCTCGTAATGCTCGACCACTTTTTCGCTGTATGCCATGTCGTACTCCCGGTCAGATTAATGCTCAGCCCACTGAATGGTGCTGATGTCGATGCCGTCCTTGTGCATGTCCCAGAGCGGCGAAAGGTCGCGCAGCTTGGCCACGCGGTCCTTCAGTGTGGTGACCACGTAATCGATCTCTTCGACGGTGGTGAAGCGGCCGATCGTCATGCGCAGGCTCGAATGCGCGAGCTCATCGCTGCGGCCGAGAGCGCGCAGCACGTAGCTCGGCTCCAGGCTCGCCGAGGTGCAGGCCGAGCCAGAAGACACCGCGATGCCCTTGATGCCCATGATCAACGACTCGCCTTCGACGAAGTTGAAGCTCATGTTGACGTTGTGCGGCACGCGTTGCGTGGCGTGGCCGTTCAAAAACACTTGCTCGATGCCCGAGAGGCCATTGATCAGCCGCTGCGACAACATCCGGATGCGCTCGCGCTCCGCGCCCATCTCGGCTTTGGCGATTGCAAACGCCTCGCCCATGCCGACGATCTGGTGCGTGGGCAGCGTGCCCGAGCGCATGCCACGCTCGTGTCCACCACCATGCATCTGCGCCTCGATGCGGATGCGCGGCTTGCGGCGCACGAACAGCGCGCCCATGCCCTTGGGGCCGTAGCTCTTGTGCGCAGACATGCTCATCAGGTCGACCGGCAACGATGCGAGATCGATGTCGACCTTGCCTGTGGCCTGTGCCGCGTCGACGTGAAAAATGATCCCGCGCTCACGACACATCTTGCCGATCGCCGTGATGTCTTGAATCACGCCGATCTCGTTGTTGACGAACAGCGCCGAGATGATGATGGTGTCTGGCCGGATCGACGCTTCGAGCTTGGCGAGGTCAACGAGGCCGTCTTCCTGCACGTCGAGGTAAGTCACCTCGAAGTCCTGGCGCTCGAGCTCGCGCATCGTGTCGAGCACAGCCTTGTGCTCGGTCTTCAGCGTGATCAGGTGTTTGCCGCGCGTCTTGTAGAACTGCGCCGCGCCTTTGAGCGCGAGGTTGATCGACTCGGTGGCACCCGACGTCCAGACGATCTCGCGCGGGTCGGCACCGATTAACGCAGCAACCTGTTCGCGCGCCTTTTCGACCGCGGCTTCCGCTTCCCAGCCCCACGCGTGGCTGCGCGACGCGGGATTACCGAAGTGCTCGCGCAACCAGGGAATCATTGCGTCGACGACGCGTTGGTCCACCGGCGTAGTTGCGCCGTAATCCATGTAGATCGGGAAGTGTGGGGTCATGTCCATGCGAATTTGTCCCGGCGGCGCGGTCGAACCGCGCCCCGTTTGTCTGCTCATTACTTGTTGAAGGCGGCGCCGAGCGCGAACACGCTATTCGGCGCGGTGATCTTGATCGGCTTGACCACCGGCTGCGACGAGATCGCCCGCTTGACCGGGTGCTCTTCGATCGACACGCCCTTGGCGAGTTGCTCGTCGACGAGCTTGCGCAACGAAACCGAATCGAGGAACTCGATCATCTTGGAGTTCAAGCTCGCCCACAGGTCGTGCGTCATGCAGCGTCCGGCGTCGTCGCCCATGCAATTTTCCTTGCCGGCGCAACCGGTTGCGTCGATCGGCTCGTCCACCGCCACGATGATATCGGCGACCGTGATTTCTTCTGCCTTGCGACCGAGCGAGTAGCCGCCACCCGGGCCGCGCGTGCTCTCGACCAACTCATGGCGGCGCAGCTTGCCGAACAACTGCTCAAGGTACGACAGCGAGATTTGCTGCCGCCCGCTGATGGCCGCCAAGGCCACGGGGCCGGAGTGCTCGCGCAGTGCGAGGTCGATCATGGCGGTTACCGCGAAGCGGCCTTTTGTGGTCAGACGCATTGAATTCTCCTGGGCCTAGGGTGGGCGGTTGATCTGCAGAATGGCAGCCCCAGCACACCGACAGCGCCGGGATGAGCGGGTTAACCCACTCTATCCCGACTAGTTTCGTCAAGTTTAGCCGAAGCCGGCAAATTTGGTCGAGATTGGCGCCGGAAGTTCCCTTCGACCACAAGGGAAATGAGCGAAGCACTGTTTTAGCGCTTCGCGCGGTCGGGCAGCAGCTCGACGACGTTGTCGGTGCCGGGAGCGCCGAAAGCCTGCTCGCGCAGGTGCGCGAGTTGGTCGCGCACACGCGCTGCTTTCTCGAACTCGAGGTTCTTCGCATGGTCGAGCATCTGCTTTTCGAGCAGCTTGATGCGCTTGCTCAGGTCTTTTTCGCTCAGCGCTTCGACCGCAGCGGCGCCGACTGCCGCCTTCAAGTCGTCCTTCCCGCCCTTTTCGCTGTACACGCCGTCGAGCAGATCGCGCACCTTCTTGACGATGCTGCGCGGTGTGATGCCCTGCAGCTCGTTGTGTGCAATTTGCTTGGCACGCCGCCGGTCGGTTTCGTCAATCGCCTTGCGCATCGATTCGGTGACCTTGTCGGCATACAAAATCGCGCGACCGTTCAAGTTGCGCGCAGCGCGGCCGATGGTCTGGATCAGACTGCGTTCGGAGCGCAAGAAGCCTTCCTTGTCGGCGTCGAGGATCGCCACCAGCGAGACCTCGGGGATGTCCAGCCCCTCGCGCAGCAAATTTATGCCAACCAGCACATCGAACGTGCCGAGCCTCAAGTCGCGCAGAATCTCGACCCGCTCGACCGTGTCGACATCGCTGTGCAGGTAGCGCACCTTCACGCCGTTGTCGCTCAGGTAGTCGGTGAGCTGCTCGGCCATGCGCTTGGTCAGCGTCGTAATCAGCACCCGCTCGTTGATCTCGACGCGGTCGCGGATTTCCTGCAGCACATCGTCGACCTGGTTCGTCGCCGGGCGCACCTCGACGGGTGGGTCGATCAGACCGGTCGGCCGCACGAGCTGCTCGACGACCTGGCCGGCCGTTTTTTGCTCATAGGCTGCAGGCGTGGCCGACACGAAGGTCACTTGCCGCATCTTCGATTCGAACTCTTCGAATTTCAGCGGTCGGTTGTCAAGCGCCGAGGGCAGGCGAAAACCGTAGTCGACGAGCGTGGTCTTGCGTGCCTTGTCGCCGTTGTACATGCCGCCCAGCTGGCCGATCATCACGTGGCTTTCGTCGAGGAACATCAACGCGTCGCTCGGCAGGTAATCGACCAGCGTGGCCGGCGGCTGGCCCGGCGCGGCACCCGACAGGTGCCGCGTGTAGTTTTCGATGCCCTTGCAGTGGCCGACTTCCTGCAGCATTTCGAGGTCGAAGCGCGTGCGCTGCTCCAGCCGCTGCGCCTCGACCAACTTGCCCTGCGAAACGAACTCGGCGAGCCGCCCGCGCAGTTCTTCTTTGATGGTCTCGATGGCGCTCACCACGCGGCCGCGAGGCGTCACGTAGTGGTTCGCGGGGTAAATCACGAAGCGCGGAATCTTTTGCCGGATCTGGCCGGTCAGCGGGTCGAAGAGCTGCAGCGATTCGAGCTCGTCGTCGAAGAGTTCGAGCCGGATCGCGAGCTCGCTGTGCTCGGCCGGAAAGACATCGATCGTGTCGCCCCGCACGCGAAAGGTGCCGCGCGAAAAATCGGTCTCGTTGCGCGAATACTGCATGCGGATCAGGTGCGCGATCGCATCGCGCTGGCCGAGCTTGTCGCCGACCCGCATGATCATGCGCATCTCGGTGTAATCGGCCGGCGCGCCGATGCCGTAGATCGCGCTGACCGAGGCGACGATGATCACGTCCTTGCGCTCCAGCACGCTCTTGGTTGCCGAGAGCCGCATCTGCTCGATGTGCTCGTTGATCGCGCTGTCTTTTTCGATAAACAGATCGCGCTGCGGCACGTAGGCCTCGGGTTGGTAGTAGTCGTAGTAGCTGACGAAATACTCGACCGCGTTCCTCGGAAAGAACTCGCGAAACTCGGCGTAGAGCTGCGCGGCGAGCGTCTTGTTCGGCGCGAACACGATCGCCGGCTTGCCCATTTGTGCGATCACGTTGGCCATCGTGAAGGTCTTGCCGGAGCCGGTCACGCCGAGCAGCGTCTGAAAGCTCAGGCCGTCGTGCAAGCCTTCGATCAAACCGGCGATCGCAGTCGGCTGGTCGCCCGCCGGCGCGTAGGGTTGGAACAGCTGGAACGGCGAATCAGGGTACGTGACAAATTGGCCTTCGGGCTCGGCGACATCCGAATTGGCAACACCTGCGGAACCGATGACTTCAGAAAGCTTGGGCATGGCAGATAACATCTCCTGAAATTTTTTGGCAAACGCGCCACTGGCAACCGGACAGGTTAACGGAAACCCCGGCGTTCATCTACTGACAAGGACGGACCATGTCTTCTCTCTTCGCCGCTGTCGAACTCGCGCCCCGCGACCCGATCCTGGGCCTCAACGAGCAGTTCAACGCCGATCCGAATCCGGCGAAAGTCAATCTCGGCGTCGGCGTCTATTTCGATGACAACGGCAAGCTGCCGCTGCTCGAATGCGTGCAGGCGGCGGAGAAGATGATGATGGAAGCACCGAAGGCAAGGGGCTACCTGCCGATCGACGGCATCGCGGTCTACGACAAGGCAGTGCAGGCGCTCGTGTTCGGCGCCGACAGCGCGGCAGTCAAAGCCAGCCGCATCGCGACGGTGCAGGCCGTCGGCGGCACCGGCGGGCTCAAGATCGGCGCCGATTTTCTTAAACGCATGGGCCGTGAAGGGGCTCCTCCGTTGCCCCTGGCAAACGCCAAAGTGCTGATCAGCGACCCGAGCTGGGAGAACCACCGCGCGCTGTTCGAGGGCGCCGGTTTCGTGGTCGAGCACTACCCGTACTTCGACGCCGCCAATCGCGGCATCGACTTCGACGGCATGTTGGCCGCGCTCGACAAAGCCCCCGCCGGCACGATCGTCGTTCTGCACGCCTGCTGCCACAACCCGACCGGCTACGACATCTCGCAGGGCCAGTGGGCGAAGGTGATCGCCACTGTCAAGGCGCGCCGCCTCGTGCCGTTCCTCGACATGGCGTACCAAGGCTTCGGCGAAGGCATCGAGGAAGACGGCGCGGTGGTTGGTCTGTTCACGGCCGCCGGGCTCGATTTCTTTGTCGCGACCAGCTTCTCGAAGAGCTTTTCGCTCTACGGCGAACGTGTCGGCGCGCTCAGCGTCGTGTGTCAATCGAAGGACGAGGCCGATCGCGTGCTGAGTCAATTGAAGCGCGTAATCCGGACCAATTACTCCAATCCACCGACCCACGGCGCGCAAGTTGTCGCCCTCGTGCTGACCACACCCGCGCTGCGCACGATGTGGGAAGGTGAGCTTGCTGGCATGCGCGTGCGCATCAAGGAGATGCGCGTCGCTTTGCAAGCCAAGCTCGAAGCCGCCGGGCTGAAGCAGGATTTCAGTTTCATCACGCGCCAGAAGGGCATGTTCAGCTACTCCGGTCTGAGCAAACCGCAAATGGAACGGCTGCGCAACGAGTTCGGTATCTATGGCGTCGACTCGGGCCGCATCTGCGTGGCTGCGTTGAACAGCAAGAACATCGGCGCGACCGTGGCGGCGATAGCCACGGTATCGGCCTGAGGCACGCCCGCCTGTCTAACAAGCCCCGAATCGAGACATTGATCCGGGTTTGACCCCGGATGCAGGTGCTGCAAGACGAGGCGCGTGAGCCTAGAATGCTGCATTGCACAAAAGTACGCAGCAGGCCGCGCGGTCTGCCCCAGGTCACTCACGAGGCACCCCCCATGCTGTACCAGCTTTATGAATCCCAGCGCGCACTGCTGAGCCCCTTCGCCGAGTTCGCCAGCGCGGCGTCGAAGCTTTACAACCACCCGCTGTCGCCCTTCGCGCACACGCCTGGCGCGCAGCGCGTTTCGGCCGGGCTCGACTTGATGCACAGACTATCAAAAGAGTACGAGAAGCCCGAGTTCGGCATCACCTCGGTCAAGGTCGACGGCGTCGACCTGGCGGTGCAGCAGCAAGTGGCGATCGAAAAGCCATTTTGTCGCCTGCTGCGCTTCAAGCGCTTCACCGACGACATCGATGTGCTCACCCGCATCAAGGATCAGCCGATCGTGCTCGTCGTGGCCCCTCTCTCCGGCCACCACTCCACGCTGCTGCGTGAAACTGTGCGCGAGCTGCTGAAGGACCACAAAGTCTTCATCACCGACTGGACCGACGCGCGAATGGTGCCGAAAGAGGCGGGCCCGTTCCGCCTCGACGACTACGTGACCTACGTGCAGGAGTTCATCCGCCACATCGGCCCTGAGGTCAATGTGATGTCGGTCTGCCAGCCGACCGTGCCGGTGCTCGCGGCGATCTCGCTGATGGCCAGCCGCGGCGAGGTCACGCCGCGCACGATGACGATGATGGGCGGCCCGATCGACGCCCGCAAAAGCCCGACGGCCGTCAACAACCTTGCGACCAACAAGCCCTACGAATGGTTCGAGAACAACGTGATCTACCGCGTGCCGACGAACTTTCCCGGCGCGGGCCGCTCGGTGTACCCGGGCTTCTTGCAGCACACCGGTTTCGTCGCCATGAACCCGGATCGCCACATGAGCTCGCATTACGATTACTTCCGCGATTTGATCCGGGGTGACGACGATAGCGTCGAGTTCCACCGCGGCTTCTACGACGAGTACAACGCGGTGCTCGACATGCCGGCCGAGTACTACCTCGACACGATCAAGGTCGTGTTTCAAGACTTTGCGCTCGTCAGCGGTACCTGGAAAGTAAACGGTGAACTCGTCAAGCCGCAAGACATCGAGACCACCGCGCTGCTGACGATCGAAGGCGAGCTCGACGACATCTCCGGCGCCGGCCAGACACGCGCCGCGCACGGCCTGTGCACCGGCATCCCGAAAGACCGTCAGTTCCACTACGACGCGATTGGCGCCGGCCACTACGGCATTTTCTCGGGCCGCCGCTGGCGGGAAAAGGTCTACCCGAAAGTGCGTGATTTCATCGCGAGCTACCAGCCCGCCGCCGAAACGGCGAATCCGAAAGCCTCCGTGCGCAAGGCGGCGGTCGCAAAGCCGGCGCCGAGCCAACTGGCGCTGACGCTGGTGCCCAAGCCCCAGGCCAAAGTGGTCGCGAAGAAAGCCGCGAAAAAGGTCGCCGCCAAGGCGAAATGACCCACTGGTGAGCGCTGCGACCGACCGGCTCGTGCAAGCGCTCGACGACGCGCTGCCGCAAACGCAATGCACGCGCTGCGGCTACCCCGATTGCCGCGCCTACGCGCGGGCGATCGCGGCCAGCGAGGCCGCAATCAACCAATGCCCGCCCGGCGGCGACGAAGGCATCGCACGCCTCGCTGCCCTCACCGGCCGGCCCGCGCTGCCGCTGAACCCGCTCAACGGCATCGAGGCGCCACGCCAGCTCGCAGTCATTGACGAAGCCTGGTGCATCGGCTGCACGCTGTGCCTGAAGGCGTGCCCGGTCGACTGCATCGTCGGTGGCCCGAAAGCCATGCACACCGTGATCGAATCGCAATGCACCGGCTGCGAGCTGTGCCTGCCCGCCTGCCCGGTCGACTGCATTTCGCTCGTGCCCGTGACCGGCGCGCGCACGGGCTGGCAGGCCTGGAGCGACGCGCAAGCGAGCGACGCGCGAGACAGGTACCACTGGCACACGCAACGCACAGCGCGCGATGCGCAATCGCGCACGCAACCGCCGCCCGCACCCGACAAGCGCAGCGTCGTCGCCGCGGCGCTTGCGCGTGCCCGCGCCGGCCGCGCGACGACCTGAGTCCAGCCGATGAAAACGCAGTCTATCGAACCCTTTTTCGCGACACTGAAAGCCGCGAACCCGCAACCCGAAACCGAGCTCGAATACACCAATGTGTTCGAGTTGCTCGCGGCCGTGTTGCTCTCGGCGCAGGCCACGGACATCAGCGTCAACAAGGCAACACGGCGCCTGTTCCCGATCGCCAACACGCCGGCCAAAGTGCTCGCGCTCGGGCTCGATCGGCTCACCGAACACATCCGCACGATCGGCCTGTACCGCACCAAGGCGAAGAACCTGCTGGAGACCTGCCGCCTGCTGATCGAGCGCCATGACGGCAAAGTGCCCGGCACGCGCGCGGCACTCGAAGCGCTGCCCGGTGTCGGCCGCAAGACCGCCAACGTGGTGCTCAACGTGGCCTTCGGCGAGGCGACGATGGCGGTCGACACGCACATCTTCCGTGTCTCGAACCGCACCGGTTTGGCGCCGGGCAAGAACCCGCTCGAGGTCGAGCTGAAGCTGCTCACGCGCATCCCTGCGGCCTACCTCGTCGACGCACACCACTGGATGATCCTGCACGGCCGCTACGTTTGCCAGGCGCGCCGGCCGCTGTGCGGGCAATGCGCCGTCACGCAATGGTGCGATGCGTATCCGGCGATCGCGCCCAATGCCATCGCGTCGCCGTTGTCGCGCAGCATCCACGTGCTGTCGAACTAGCCGCTTCTCCGCGGGGCTCGCCGGCCGATAATTTGCCCATGCCCGACCAACCCGACCTGCAAATCATCTCGGGCCGCCTCGAACGCGGCGAGATCGACAGCGCGCAATACCTCGAGCAGCTGATGCGTTTCATCGCTGGCCAGATCGGCTGTTCGCGCGCCGGGTTGCGGGTGTTCGTCGACACCGCCGAAGGCCGCGTGCTGCGTTGCGTTGCGATGTTCGACTCAAACCTCGATCGCATGGTTTCCGCGAGTGACATCCTGCACCCGCAAGACAGCCTGTACCTCGAGCGCCTGCAGCGCGACGGCAGCATCACCGCCGGCCAGACGCTGACCGACTCGATCAGCGTCGGCCCGTTGCGCGACTACCTCGCGGCCAGCAGCGTGGTCTCGCTGATGGACATGAGCTTCTCGGTCAACGGCGTGCTGTTCGGCGCCTTCAGTTGCGAGCAGCTCGGCACGCCTGTCGACTGGACCCAGCGCCAGCTCCAGGTGCTGCGCAAAATCGCTTCGCGCGCCAGCCTGACGTTGATGCACGTCGTCAACGCCTCGGTCGATACCGCACCAGGCGCGCTCTGGGAGTCGAGCACGCCGAACCGGCTGGCGACGATGCCGATGCCGCTCGATGTGCCACCCGGTTTCAAGGCCGAGTGAGGTCGACCCGCTCGCCGTAGCACACCGCTTGCGGCCACGTCGCCGCCTCGGGCACCGCGCCTCCTGACCGAACCAGCCACAACGCCGCGCTGATCCAGCCGGCATGGCCGACGACACAGGCGCAGGGCGAATCGGCGATGAACGCCGCGCAGCGTTCGAGCAGCGCAGCCAGCGGCTCGCCACCGCCCGGTCGCGCGTGCATGAAATCGGCACACCAGACGTCAATTTCGGCGACCTCCACGTCGGCCCAGCGGCGGCCGTCCCAGTCGCCGAAATCGAGTTCGAGCAAGCGCGCATCGAGCCGGTGCGCCCAACCCCAGCGCGCCAACCAGCGGCCGACATCGGCGCTGCGTCGCAACGGCGACGTGATGACGACGTGCGGTGCAGCGTGGCGTCGCGCCCAAGCGCGAATGCGGTGCGCCAGGCGCTTGCTCTTGCGGCGATCGACACGCACCTCCGTGCGCCCGATGCAGCGCCCTGCCACGCCGAGCGGCCGGGCGTGGCGCCACACGCTCAAACCATCCATCGCGAAGCCCCCAGCCAGCCCAACAGCGAGAGAAGCTCGGTGAGCTGCTGCGTGCCGCCGAGCGTGTCGCCCGTGTAGCCGCCGAGCCGGCTGCGCAGCCAGCGCATGCTCCACGCCGCACCGATCGCCACCAACGCAAGGCTGGTCACGACAGAAGGTGCGTGTGCCGGCGCCAGCAGTATCAGCAGCGCGCTCACGGTGGCGACCGTGCCGAGCGCCACCATCACACCCGCACCCGAGACCCGCTGGGCCAGCGGCTTCGCCTTTGCGTGCGCGATGTCGCCGGCATACGGCAATACGCGAATCAGCAAGACCGCCGCGGCGCGGCTAGCGGTGTGCGCGAGCAGCAGCGCCGCAACCGCGGTCAGCGGCGGCATTGCGCTCAGCGTCGCGGCTTTGAGCCCGAGCACGGCGACGAGCGCGAGCGCGCCGTAGCTGCCGATGCGCGAATCTTTCATGATCTCGAGCGCGCGCTCGCGGCCGACCGCGCCGCCGAGCCCGTCGGCCGTGTCGGCCAGGCCGTCTTCATGAAAACCGCCGGTCAGCAGCAGCGTGCTGATGATCGACAGCCCGACCGCCACCGCCGGCGGAAACACCGAACTCGCCACCCACAACACGAGTGCCGCAACGCCGCCGACGCAGGTACCGACGAGCGCGAACCAGCGCGCGCTCTGGTTCAACCAATCGGGCTCGAAGCCGACCCAGCGCGGCACTGGCACGCGCGTCAAAAACTGCAGCGCGACGAAGAACAGGCGCAGCTCCTGCGCGGCGCGGTTCACGGCTCGCCGCGCTCCGAAGTCTCGGTCGAGACGCCGGCCGACTCGAAGCTCGCCATCTCGTCGAGCAGCAACACCGCGCTTTGGATCAGCGGCCAGGCCAGCGCGGCGCCCGAGCCTTCGCCGAGGCGCAAGCCGAGTTGCAGCAGCGGTTGCGCGCACAGGTGGTCAAGCATCCGGCCATGGCCCGCCTCTTCGGAACGGTGCGCGAACACGCAGCATTCGAGCAGCGCCGACGCGAGTTTCGATGCGACCAAAATCGCCGCGCCGACGATGAAGCCGTCGACCACGATCACGCGCCGCTCCTCGGCCGCTTGCAGCGCCGCACCGACCATCATCGCGATCTCGAAACCGCCGAAGGCCGCAAGCGCTGCGAGCGGGTCGTGCGCACCCGCATGCAGCACGAGCACGCGGCGCAGCACCGCGAGCTTGCGCGCGAGGCCGGCGTCGTCGAGCCCGGTGCCGCGACCCGTGCAATCGGCGATGTCGAAGCCGCCGAGCCGCGCCAGCAGCAGCGCCGCACTCGCGGTGTTGCCGATGCCCATCTCGCCGAGCAGCAGCACGTTGCCGGGCAGTCGGCGTACCACGTCGCGCCCACGCTCGACGGCCTCGGTGCATTGCTGCGTGGTCATCGCCGGGCCGAGCGACGAATCGGCCGTGCCGGCCGCGACCTTTGCGCTCAGCAGCCCGGCGCGTGGCGCAATCTCGGCGCGCACGCCGGCGTCGACCACGGTGAGCGCCAACACGTGCTGGCGCGCCAGCACGCTGATCGCTGCGCCGCCGGCCAAGAAGTTCTCGACCATCTGCGCCGTGACCTCGCCCGGGTAGGCCGACACGCCCTGCGCCGCGAGCCCATGGTCGGCCGCGAACACGACGACCTGCGGCGCGTGCAGCGCGGGCCGCTCGCTGCGCTGGATGAGCCCGATCTGCAGCGCGAGCGCTTCGAGCCGGCCGAGCGAACCGCGCGGCTTGGTGAGTTGATCGAGGCGGTGTTGGAGGTGCATCGCCAGCGTTTGTGCGTTCGTTCCAGTCATGTCGAGACTCCGGGTTTCAGGATTCGAAGTGAGGCACGGCGACCCAATGCGATTCGAGTTCGAGGATGCGGATCGCACCGTCGAACACTTCGATCAGCGCCGCGTGCAGGGCCGGGTCATCGCGCGCGCCGTGCGCGTGGATCGTGCCGGCGCGCATCACGACGATGCGGTCGGCCAGCAGCGCGAGCGACAGGTCGTGCAGCACGCTGACGACCGTGGTGCCCGCGCTCACCTGGCGCCGCATCAGCCGCACCAGCGCAACCTGGTGCGGCGGGTCGAGGTGGGTGGTCGGCTCGTCGAGCAGCAACCACGGCGCGCCGACCGCGAGCGCGCGCGCCAGCAACACGCGCTGGCGCTCGCCGCCCGAAAGTTCGTGCAGGCGGCGCTGCTGCCATGCACTGCATTCGGCGTCGGCCATTGCCCGATCGACACGCGCTTCGTCGTCCGCGGTCGGCGCGGCGAACAGGCCGAGTACAGGCAGGCGGCCGAGGTGCACGAGTTCGCGCACCGTGAGCTCGCCGCTCGCGTCGCCTTGCTGTGCGAGCCATGCGATCTGTGTTGCACGCTGGCGCGGCGGCGTATGCGCGAGCGAGCGACCGTTCAGCAGCACCTCGCCGGCATCCGGCACCTGCAGCCCCGCGAGCGAGCGCAGCAACGTCGACTTGCCCGCACCGTTCGGGCCCACGATCGCGGTCCAGCCCTCAGGCACAGTCAGGGTCACGTCGCGCAGCGCTTGCGTGCTGCCGAGTGCGACGCTCACGCTTCGTGCACACAGGCTCGTCATCACGCGACCCGCCGGCGGTGCAGCAGCCAGATCAAGTAGCCGCCGCCGAGCAGCGCGGTCAGCACGCCGACCGGCACCTCTTGCGGCGCGATCAGGCTGCGCGCGAGCACATCGGCCATCAGCAGCAAGGCGCCGCCTGTCCCTGCGCTCGCGATCAGCGTGAAGCCGTGCGTGGCCGGTGCGAAGCGGCGCACGATGTGCGGCGCCACCAGCCCGACGAACGCGATCAACCCGGCTTGCGAGACCGCGATGCCGGTCGCGAGCGCCAGCGCCGTGACCAGCGCGAGCCGGATGCGCGGCAGTGCGAGGCCGAGGCTTTGCGCGCTGTCGACGCCGAGCGTCAGCGCGTCGAGCGCACGTGCCAAGCGCCAGCTCGGCGGCAGCGTCAGCAGCATGCCGAGCACGAGCACGGCGCAACTGCCCCAGCCGAGAAAGCCGGTGCTGCCGAGCATGAACGCCTGCTTGCCGCGCAATGCATCGGGCGCGGCGCTCGTCACCAGATCACTGACCGCCGCGAGCACGACGCCGACGACCACGCCGGCCAGCAGCAACCGCGTGGTCTGCTGCGCACCGCGCGCCAAAGTGAGCGTCAGCGTGACGCCGAGCAGCGCGCCGGCGAACGCGGCTGCGACGAGGCCGATGCGCGCGACCGCATCGGCCGTCGCGAGGCTGATCGCATGGCCGCCGAGCGCGCTCGCGGCAAGCACGAGCACCACGCCGAGCGACGCGCCCGAGGCCGAGCCGAGCAGGTACGGGTCGGCGAGCGGGTTGCGAAACAGGCCTTGCGCGGTTGCGCCTGCAAGGCCGAGCAACGCGCCGACCAGCCACGCGCCGAGCGTGCGCGGCGCGCGGATCTGGCCGACGATCAGCGCGTCGTCGGCACTGTGCCAGGTCTGCACGAGTTGCGGCAATGACCAACCTTCGCTGCCGGCCGCCAACCCTGCGACGAGCAGCATGGCGGTGACGAGCGCGAGCCCGATCGCGAGCCGGCGGCGGCGCTGCGAATCGATTCCGTTCATCGGCGTGCCTGTGCATGCGCCGCGATGCGCACGAGGCAGTCGGCGATCACGCTGGCCGCCTCGCCCATGCGCGGCCCCGGGCGGATCAGCAGCTCGTAACGCTCGCTCGTGAAGCCGCAGCTCCGCTTGTCATTCAACGCGCGAAGCGCCGACCAACCCGGGCGCTCCGGCATCTCGGCGACGTTCTGCTGCGCCGCCATCACGATGTCGGGCTGGAGCCGCACGACGTACTCCGGGTTCAGCTTCGGGAACGGCCCGAGTTCGGCGGGCACCGCGTTCGCCAGGCCCAGGCGCGCGAGCGTTTCGCCGATGAACGACGCGGGGCCGGCGGCGTAAGGCGTCGCATCGACCTCGAAATAAACACGCTGACCGCGCAGTGCCGGCGGCACGCGGAAGGCGGCCGCGCGCATGTCGCGCTCGATGGCCGACCACACACGCTCGGCTTCGGCCGGCGTGCCGAGCAGTTGCGCGAGCGTCGCGAGACTGCGCTTCACGTCGGCGTGATTGCGCGATTCGAGCACCAGCACCTTGACGCCGAGCGCTTCCAGGCGGTCGGTGACGCGCGCCGAAGTCGAGAGCAGCACCACGTCGGGCCGCAGCGCGACGATGCGCTCGATCTGCGCGTCTTCTAACCCGCCGAGCTTGGGCAGCGCGAGCACGCTCGCCGGCCAATTCGAGAAGCGATCAGTGCCGACGAGCCGCGCGCAAGCACCGAGCGCGCAAACGCTTTCGGTCAGCGACGGCAGCAGGCTGACGATGCGCTGCGGCGGCGCCGCCAGCGTGAGCGTGGCGCCGCGGTCGTCACGCAGCGTGACATCGGCCGATGCGGTCGACGACACCGCTGCGAGCCAGCCCGCGAAGAGCAGATGGAGCAGGCCGCTCATCGCACGCCTCGCTTCAGCGGCACCTCGATGCCAGCGACCATCAGCGTCACGTCGGCACAGACTGCTGCGACCACCTGGTGCAGCCGCCCGAGCTCGTCGACGAAGCGCCGCGCCTCGCGTGTCAGCGGCGTGATGCCGAGGCCGATCTCGTTCGACACCAGCACGACCGGCCCTGACGCTGCGGCAAGTGCATCGCACAGGCCGTCACGTGCGCGGGCGAGCGCAGCGTCGTCTAGTGCGGTGCCGTCGAGCGGCATCAACAGGTTGGTCAACCACAACGTGAGGCAGTCGATCAGCACGAGACGATGCGGGGCGGCCTGGGCCTGCAGCGCAGCGGCCAGGTCGCGCGGCACCTCGATCGTCGCGAGCCCCGCGACACGCCGTGCCCGATCAACCCGGTGGCGCGCGATGCGCGCGCGCATCTCGTCGTCACCGCCGAGCGCGGTGGCGAGCAGCACGGCCGTGTGCTGCGAGTCTCGCGCGAGCCACGCGGCCGCGCGCGCCTCCGCGCAGCGCGACTTGCCGCTGCGCTGGCCGCCGAGCATCAACTCGTGTGCGGCCATGACGCTCAGATCCCCTTGCTGTCGAATCGCACGCCGATCCAAGCCTGTCGACCCAACGGCTGGTAGTCACGCGCCGGCTCGTACTGCCGATCGGTCGCGTTGAGCAGCTTCGCTTCGAGCTGCCATTGCTTTGCTACTCGCCAGCGCGCGCTCAGGTCGACAGTCGCGTAGCTGCCGAGCGTGGCCGAGCCATCGGGCCGCGCACCGACCGCGAGCAGCGCGCCGCCGAAGCGCCACTTGCCGACCTCGTAGTCGACTGCGATGCTCTCCTGGTGTGCCGCGCGGCGCGGCAGGCGCTTGCCGGTGTCGACGTCTTTCGCATCGAGGAAGTCGACCGTGCCGCTGATGCGCAGCGCGCCGAAACGTTGAGCACCCGACAGCGTGGCGCCTTGCAGCCGCGCGCGGCCGATGTTGCGTGCGCAGCCGTATTGGTACGCCGGGTCGGCCGGGCAAAACAAATTGTCGACCTCGTACAAGATCAGATCGCGCACCCGGTTTTGGTAAGCCGTCGCCGCCGCTTCGGTGTCACCGGCTCGCCAATTGATGCCGAGCTCGATGCTGCGACCTCGCTCCGGCGTCACGCTCGGCACACCGTATCCGGGGTAGAAGAGTTCGTTAAAACTCGGCGCCCGAAAGGTCGTGCCGGCGAGCGCGCGCACGCGCAGGCCTTTGGCCACTTCCATGCTCCAGCCGAGGCGCCCGGTGGTTTCGCCACCGTAGGCCGAGTTTTGGTCGCGCCGCAAGTCGGCCGACACCACATGCGGGCCGAACTCGCCGGTGTAGCCGAGCACGACAGCGTTGTTGCTGCGTTTTTCCTGGCTGGCGAAGGCGTCGGAATCGGCTTTCTCGCCCAAGTGCTCGTAGGCGAGCAAGAACTGGTTCGACGCGTCGAGCGTCACGGCGTTTTGCCAGGTCAGCTGGTCGCGCCGCGTGCGGTAGCGCTGGACGGTGTTGGCGCCGCTCTTGAGGTCGTCGTCGTTGTGGGCGAGTTGCGCGGTCGTCGTCCAGTTCGGCGTGATCACGCCGCGGTAGTCGAGCGAAACGGTGCTGCTGGCGAGCTTGTTGCGGAAGTCAGGCGACGGGTCTTGCGTGAACGGCGCGACAGACAAGTATTCGCTGTCGTCGTACTGCGCGTTCAGCCGGCTCTCGACCACGTTCAATCCGATGCGGTGGCCGGCGGCGGGCGTGAAGCCGAGCTTGAACTGGCCGGTGTCGCGGGTGTAGCCGTCGGCGTCGGGGTTGTAGTTGCCGAACTGGTCGCCGGGTTTGAGCGCCGAGACGCCGCGGCTCTTTTCACGGCCAAGCGACGCTGCGTAGTCGAAGCCGCCGGTCGCACCGCTGAGGCCCACGTTGCCCTCGTGCGAGCGATAGCCGCCGACCGCGCCGTTAGCAGTAAAGCGCGGTGCGCCTTCGCCGCGCTTCGTGAAAATCTGGATCACGCCACCGACGGCATCTGCCCCGTAAAGGCTGGAGCCCGGCCCGCGCAGCACCTCGATGCGGTCGATTTGCGAGAGGCCGATCGACTCGAACTCGACCTGCCCGAGCGTGGCCGATCCGACGCGCACGCCGTCGATCAGCACCACCGTGTTGCCGGAACTGGCGCCGCGGATGAACACGCTGGCCGCGTGGCCCGGCCCGCCGTTGCGTGAGACCTGCAGGCCGGCCTCGCGGCGCAGCAGGTCTTCGACCGAATCGGCGCTGCTGGCGCGGATGCGTTCGGCGTCGATCACCACCACGTCGGCGGTGACGCGGTCGAGCGGCCGGGGCTCGCGGCTGCCGGTGACGACGATCGGCGTCAATTGCGTTTGCGCGTGGGAAGGTGCCGCCACGAGGGCGAGCACAGCGAAGCAGCCGGTGACGACGCGCGTCACGGCAAAAGGCGCACACGGCGCCGAGAAACGAAAGGTCATGTTGAACAAGCTCTGACAAGTTGCGAACGACCCGCTTCCCCGCGGGCATTCACGAGATGGGCGCACGCTCGATGAACGCACGCCCGCTTGTTGGCCGGTATCCGGGCTGGCGGAGCAACCCTTGCGACCTTCCCGAAAGCGCGAAGCCTTCAGTGGTGTGAGCGCAAGAGCGGGATCGTGTCGATGTGAACCCACACGATTCGTCCGCCGTACCGTTGCGGGGGCAGCGCAGATTCGGTCGTCACAGGCGCGCGCTCTTGCGGGCATGGATGCGCTCGTGACTTCCTTCTGCTTCCCGTTTAACTGTGCCAGCGGAACGCCGGCACGGGCACCAACAGCGTGCATTGTAGGCAGGCGTGACCTTTACAATGAAACACCCTTCTCCACCTCGATTGCCACGCGCCATGTCGAAGATCGAAGAACTCGCCGGTCGCGTCGAGCGGCTGCTTCTGCGGCATGCCGAATTGCGGCGAACCAACGCGCTGCTCGAACAACAGGTGGCTGCCGTAACCCACGAACGCGACAACCTGCGCTCGCGCCTGAACGCTGCGCGCAGCCGGATCGATGCGCTGCTCGAGCGCCTGCCGACCGAGCCCGCGGCGGCACCAGATGCAGTCGCTGGCGAAAGCACCAAGCCATGAAACAAATGGAAGTCACGATCCTCGGCCAGAGTTACCTGCTCGGCTGCCCCGAAGGCGGTGAGGTCGATCTGCTCGAAGCGGTGGGCAACGTCGACCGCGAAATGAGCGCGATCCGCGACGGCGGCAAGGTGAAGGCGCGCGAGCGGATCGCGGTGCTGGCGGCGCTGAATCTGGCGTACGCACTCGCGGGCCGTCCACCGGCGCGGGTCGCCACGGCAGCGTCGTTACCCACCGGCGAGGTCGATCTCGACAACCTGATCGCGCGCCTCGATCAAGCCCTCGGCGCCGACGGGCAATTGCTCTGATTGCCATGCGCGGGTCACGCATGCGCCGTAGAATAAAAACGTCCGTCGCACTTGCGTGAGTCTTATATTTCCTTGGACCAATGCTCTTTGAGCAAGGGCTTGGAACATCGCCCGGTTGGTGTGATCGTCTCGCGTCAGATGAACCCGAAGCCGGGCTGACCTCGCCCACCTGAACTCCTGGTTCAGGAATGCGGTTCACGGTTTGCGGCGGACACCTTTCTCCCCTGTCTTTCCCACGCACTTTCCTGCGTCGCGCAATGGCCCATTGGTTGATGAAGAGCGAGCCCTCCGAGTGCTCGATCGACGACCTCGCGGCAGCACCCAAGCAAACCGTGCCGTGGGTCGGCGTGCGCAACTACCAAGCGAGCAACTTCATGCGCGATGAAATGCGGCTCGGCGACGGCGTGCTTTTCTATCACTCGTCTTGCCCCGTTGCGGGCATCGCCGGCCTCGCCGAAGTGGCGAGGGCCGCGTACGCCGACCAGACGCAGTTCGACCCTACAAGCCACTACTTCGATGCCAAGTCGACGCCCAATGCGCCACGCTGGTTGCATGTCGACGTGAAGCTGATCCGCAACACGCCTCTGCTGTCGCTCGCCGCGATGCGCGCGGCGCCGTCGCTGGCGACGATGCGCGTGCTCGAACGCGGCAACCGCCTGTCGATCACGCCGGTGACGGTCGACGAGTGGCGTGCCGTGCTGGCACTGCTGAACCAGCCCGAATGAATCGCCGCCAATGACCGGCGGCCTCGGCTGGCAACTCGCCGTCGAACTTCTCGCGCTCGGTGCGGGCGTGGGCTTCCTGGCCGGGCTGCTCGGCGTGGGCGGCGGCATGCTGATGGTGCCGTTCATGACCTTGCTTCTGTCGGCCAAGGGCATGCCCGCGCAATACGTCGTCAAGATGGCGATCGCGACCTCGCTGGCGACGATTTGCTTCACGTCGATCGCCTCCGTGCGCGCGCACCATCGGCGCGGTGCGGTGCTGTGGCCGGTCGTGAAGCGGCTCGCGCCGGGCATCGTGCTCGGCTCGCTGCTGGGCGCGCAGATCGCGAAGGCACTGCCGTCGCAGTTGCTGGCGGTGCTGTTCGCGCTGTTCGTCAGCTTCTCGGCAGCGCAGATGCTGATCGACGCGAAGCCCGAGGCGTCGCGCCAACTGCCGGGCACGGGCGGCATGCTGGCAGCCGGCGGCGTGGTGGGATTGCTCGCCGCGCTGGTCGGCGCCGGCGGTGCATTCGTCTCGGTGCCGTTCATGACCTGGTGCAATGTGAAGATCCACAACGCTGTCGCGACCTCGGCGGCGTTGGGCTTTCCTGTCGCGGTGGCCGGCACCGTGGGCTACGTGATCGCCGGCTGGTCGCTGCACGCCATGCCTGCTGGCACGATCGGGTTCATCTACCTGCCCGCGCTGGTCATGATTTCGATCGCCAGCGTCGTCGCGGCGCCCTTCGGTGCGCGCACCGCGCACCGCATGGAAATACGCCAACTCAAACGTGTGTTTGCGTGCTTGCTGTTGGGCTTGGCGACTTACATGATCTGGAAGGCCGCGAGCCTCTGATCACTGCCGCCAGAGCGGCCGGGTGTCAGCTGGCGCCGAGCTCGAAGCGGATGCTCGCCAGCGCGACATGGTTGCCACCACGGCTCTGCGCTTCGTGCAATGCGGTATCGGCGGCTTGCATCAGATCGGCCTCGCTGTGCGCGGTGTGCGGAAAGCTCGCCACGCCCATCGAGACGGTGAAGCCGAGGTCGCGCCCTTCGAGCACGACGATCTGCGTTGCGCACTGGCGGCGCAGACCTTCCATGCGCGAATGGGCCGTCGCGAGCCCAACGCCCGAGAGCAACACCGCGAAACGGTCTTCATCGAGCCGGCACGACGCATCCATCGCGCGGGTGTTGCTGCGCAACAGCCGACCGAGCGCTTCGAGCACGCGGATGCGTGCGGCGCCACCTGCCAACTTGACGGCCGCGCTGAGCGGGTCGAGCGCGATCGAAACAAGCGCGAACTCGCGGTGCTCGCGCGATGAAAGGTCAACCTCGCGGCGCAGCTGGTCGTCAAATGGCAGGCGCTGGTAGAGGCCGGTGGCGCTGTCGCGGAGGATTTGGTCTTGCGTTTCACGGCGCAGTGTTTCTGCGGCGAGTTGTTGTTGTTCGAGTTGCCCGAGTGCCTGTTGCAACTGCTGTTCGCGCTGCTGCGTGGCGGTGCGATCGGCCCACACGCACAACACGTTACGCGCGGCACCGCCGCCCGCACCCGGCAAGGCCATGCGCGTGACATTGAACTCACGTTTGCGGCCGTCGCGGTCGATCTTGTGGTCGCTCAAAGCCGGTGCGTCATGCGCCAGCGCGGTTTGCTCGGCGGCGCGCATGGCAGCGGCCTGCGCGGGCTCCATCAGATCGGTGTCGGTGGCGCCAAGCATGGCTTCCGGCGACCGACCGAAAAGCGCGGCCATCGCCGGGTTGACGTGCAGGTAGCGGCCGGTCGCAACGTCTTTGATGGCCAGCAGCACATCGACCCGGTCGAGCATTTCGAGCAACACCGCCGCCAGGTCCGCGGAATCGGTCTCGAGTGCGCGCGCCAACGAGCGCGCCGCTGCGGTGCGCTCCTGCGACAAAGCCGGTGTCGTCTCGTTCATCAAATCAGCATTCCTCGTGCAACGTCGGCGGCACGGCACGTGCACGTCGATTCATCTTGGTCTCGGGGCTCGCCAATGGCAAGCAGCTACTCGCACATAAGCCAGTCAACCCCTAAGTTGATGATAGCTGCGCCGGCCATGGCACGGTGTTCGCATCGTTGGCGCCAGTGCGTCGAATTCGAGGCGCGCGAACGACTCATTTCACTCACGGAGGCGCATGGACCGGGTTCAAAAATTTCCTGAAGGCCGGGCACGCACCGACGTTGTTCACCGCCTTTCTTTACTTCGACTTCACCTTCGCGATCTGGGTGCTCAACGGCGCGATGGCGCCGTTTATCGGCGAGGCCTTTCATTTCGACGCGGCGCAAAAGGGTTTCATGGTCTCGGTGCCCATCATCGCCGGCGCGCTGATGCGCTCTCCGCTCGGTGTGCTGCCGCAATACATCGGCCGCAAAACGCGGCGATGGTCGAGATGGGGCTGATCGTCGTCGCGCTGTTCTACGGCTACTAGTTCGTCGACACCCACAACGAAGTGCTGGCCATGGGCGTGCTGCTCGACATCGCCGGTGGCAGCTTCGGCGGTGCGCTCTCGCTCAATTCGGGTTGGTTCCCGCCGAAGTACAGGGGCCTGGCGATGGGCATCGCCGGCGCCGGCAATTCGGGCACGGTGATGGCGGTGCTGTTCGCGCCGCCGCTCGCTGTGAAGTACGACGGGACGACGATCGACGGCCTGGCCGCACTGACGATGGTGATGCCGATGTTGGTATGTGTTTTGCCGCGAAAGAGCCGCCGGATCGCGAAGAACACCAGAGCTTTCGCCAGCACACCGCTTGCCTGTTCAAGAAAGACGGCTGGGCTTTCAGCCTGATCTACGTGATCAGGTTCGGCGGCTTCATCGGCTTCGCAAGCTTTTTGCAGACCTACTTCTACGACCAATTCAAGGTCACCAAGGTCGAGGCCGGTCAGCTCACGGTGCTGGCCACGCTGATGGGCTCGGCGGTGCGGGTGGTCGGCGGCTGTGTGTCGGACCGCGTCGGCGGCATCAACACGCTGAGCGCGGTACTGGTCGGCGTGTGTGGCTCACTCGTGTTGTGTGGGCTCGCGGGGCAGTCGCTGGTGCTGACGACGCTGCTCTTCTTCGCGGGCCAGCGCAGCGGCACGAGCTGAAACAGCGCGCCGTTTCCGACGCCGAGCATCGCGAAGCACAGCATGACGCACGCCGCACGACGACACCGATGCCGGGCTGCGCCTTCGGCCTGGCCACTCGTAGACCGCGCTCTCAAGCAAATGTGGCTCTGCCACTTTGCTTGAACCCCCGCGGGGGGGCGGGCTGGACGCAGCCCGGCCCGGGGGGGGTGCCATCAAGCTCAGCGCGGCAAGAACAGCAGCCAAAACACCAGCAGCGCATTCAACACCTACGACACGCCGAACCCGATCTTCCACAGCGCGAGCAGGTGGCACGCGGCGGGCGGCGAAGCGGGTGGCGCAGCGAGCGCACGCGAGGCACCAAGCTCGAGCGCCAGCACCAGTTCTTAGCCCGTCTCGAAGCGCTGCGCCGGGTCGCGTGCGACTGCTTTCAGCACGATGTGATCGAGCCAGATCGGCACATCGGGCGGCAAGCGCAGGGGCGGCTTCGGGTCGCGCCGGAATCGTTGCATTTGATACGGCTCGATCTCGCCGTAAGGCAATTGACCGGTCAGCAGCTTGTAAAGCGTGACGCCGAGCGCGAACAGGTCGGAGCGTGGACCCGCGGGCACATCGGCCCACAGCTTTGGGCTCATGTAGCTCGGCATGCCGGAGTGCAGATCACGCTGCTCGGCCGGCTCGCTACACGAAAGCGCGACGCCGAGGTCAGCAGCCTGAGCCGACCGTCTTCAGCGAGGTGCAGGTTCGACGGCTTCACGTCCCGGTGCACCACGCCGAGCCCGTGCAGACGGCCGAGCGCATGCGCCGCGGCCAGGCCCCAGCCGATCACCGATTCGAGCGGCAGGCCCTGCGGGCCGCGGCGCGCGAAAACGCGGTCGAGCGTCTTCCCCGAGTGCCAGTCGAACTGCAGGTAGAACTCGGTCGCGCCGGTGCGCCGCACGAGGCGCACGAAGCCGTCGACCGCATGCTCGGTGAGGCGCTCGCTGAGCCAGGCCCCGTGCGCGAGCATCGCCCGCTCCTGCGGGTCGCCGGCACGCGAAGGGTGCAGCGTTTTGAGCGCCTTGAGCGCGCCGGTGGCGGGGTCGCGCACCTGGTAGAGCAGGTGCGCGCCGGTGTCGGCGACGAGCGCGGTCACGACCAGGCCGTCGATCGTGTTGCCGACGTTCAGGCGCCGCGGCACCGGCAGTTGGCGTGCTTGCGCATGCCTGCGCATTCGCGTCGGCGAGCTGCAGGCGCGTCAACCCGATCACCCGCACCACGAGCGCGGTGGCGTTGTCGGTGGCGCAACGGCGAGCGCGGCGCGCACGATGGCATCGGCCGCGGCCTGCGTGTGGGACTGGTTCTGGGTCTGGGTTTGTGTTTGGGCTTGTGCGTGCGGTTGGCCGTCCAGCTGCCCGTGTGCTTGCCCGACCAGCTCGCGCAGCCGCGCATGTTTCAGCGCGGCATGCACGCCGTCTGAGGCGAGCAAGAACACGTCGCCGATCTGCAGATCGCCCTGCAGATAGTCGACGCATACCGCGTCGTCGAGCCCGACCGCGCGCGTCAAGCGGCTGCGCAGGTCCGGATGGTCGAAGGCGTGGTCCTGGGTCAGGCGCCGCAACTCACCGCCGCGCAGCCGGTAGGCACGCGTGTCGCCCACGTGCCCGAGCGTCCAGGTTTGGCCGCGCAGCGCGAGCGCCGTCAGCGTCGTCATCGCCGAGGCCTCGGCGCGGCGGTTGTGGGCAACCAGTCAGGTGTTGTAGGCCGAGATCACGCGGTCCAGCACGACGGTCGTGTCCCACGTTTCGGGTGCGGCGAAATAATCTTCGACCAGGCTCAGCACGTTCGTCTGCGCCGCCATGCGGCCTTGGCCGCCGGCCGAAACGCCATCGGCGATGGCCGCGATCAAGCCGCGCGATTCGTCGCCGGGGGCGTGACGGGCAAATGCGGCGAAGCCTCGTCCACTGCACGTGGGCCGCGGTCGCTCGCCTGGCCAATGTCGACATCGAAGCTCACGGGCTTACCTGGGTGCTGTGCACTCCGGTATTCGCCCGTGGGGCGGCCCGGCGAGCTCATGGGTGGTGTTGGTGCCATCGCGCACGATTCTGTGCGCTGCGGAAGTCGAGGCGATGGCAGTTGCAGGTTTCTTGCGCAGCGCTGGTGCGGCGAGCGCCTATGCGCGGCTGGCACCGCGCTTGCTCAACAAAAACGTCGCCGCACCCGCGCGGCAGGAGACGGCTCGATGAAAAAAATGAAACTCGTGATGGTCGGCAACGGCATGGCCGGCGTGCGCACGCTCGAAGAGCTGATCCGGATCGCCCCCGATCTTTACGACATCACGGTTTTCGGCGCCGAGCCGCACCCGAACTACAACCGCATCCTGCTCAGCCCCGTGCTGGCCGGCGAGCAAACGCTCGACGAAATCGTGCTCAACCCGCTGAGCTGGTACGCCGAGAACCACATCACGCTGCACCTCGGCAAGAAGGTCGTCGACATCCACCGCCGCAACCGTATCGTCAAGGCCGAAGACGGCACCGAGGCCGAGTACGACCGGCTGTTAATGTGCACCGGCTCGAACCCGTTCATCCTGCCGGTGCCTGGCAAAGACCTCGAAGGCGTGATCGCCTACCGCGACATCCACGACACGAACACGATGATCGAGGCGGCCACGAAGTACAAGCACGCGGTCGTGATCGGCGGTGGCCTGCTCGGGTTGGAGGCAGCCAACGGGCTGATGCTGCGCGGCATGCAGACCACCGTGGTTCACGTGATGCCTTGGCTCATGGAGCGCCAGCTCGACGACGTGGCCGGCAAGCTGCTGCAGACCTCGCTCGAATCGCGCGGCTTGAAGTTTTTGATGGGCGCGCAGACGCAGGCGCTGATCGGCGACAAGGCTGGACGAGTGATGGCCATCCAGTTCAAGGACGGCACCGAGGTGCCTGCCGACCTGGTCGTGATGGCCGCCGGCATCCGCCCGAACACCACGCTGGCGGTGAAGATCGGTTTGCACTGCGGCAAAGAAAACCGCAGTGGCATCGTCGTCGACGACACGATGCAAACGATCACCGACCCACGCATCTACTCGGTCGGCGAATGCGCAGCGCACCGCGGCACGGTGTACGGCTTGGTCGCGCCGCTGTTTGAGCAAGGCAAGGTTTGCGCGACGCATCTCGCGCAATTCGGCATCGGCCGCTACCAAGGCTCGCTGACCTCGACCAAGCTCAAGGTCACCGGCATCGACCTGTTCTCGGCCGGCAACTTCACCGGCGGCGAGGGCTGCGAAGAGATCGTCATGAGCGACCCATACGGCGGTGTCTACAAGAAGCTCGTGATCAAGGACGACAAGCTGATCGGCGCCTGCATGTACGGTGACACGGTCGATGGCAGCTGGTACTTCAAACTGCTGCGCGAGGGCCGCAAGGTCAGCGACATCCGCGACAAGCTGATGTTCGGTGAATCCAACATCGGCGATGTCGGCCACGAAGGCCACAGCCACGCGGCGACCATGGCCGACAGCGACGAGGTCTGCGGCTGCAACGGCGTCAGCAAGAGCGCGATCTGCAAGGCGATCAAGGAGAAGGGCCTGTTCACGCTGGAGGAGGTGAAGAAGCACACCAAGGCGAGCGCCTCGTGCGGCTCGTGCACCGGGCTGGTCGAGCAACTGCTGATGTTCACGGCCGGTGGCGACTACTCGAAGGCGCCGACCAAAAAGGCGATGTGCGCCTGCACCGATGCGAGCCATCAGGATGTTCGCGCGGCGATCCTCAAGGAACACCACCTGACGATCGCTGCCGTGTACCGCGCGATGGCCTGGCGCACGCCCAACGGTTGCGCGAGCTGCCGCCCGGCCGTCAACTACTACTTAATTAGCAGCTGGCCGAAAGAAGCGATCGACGACCCGCAAAGCCACTTCATCAACGAGCGCAGCCACGCCAACATCCAGAAAGACGGCAGCTACAGCGTGATCCCGCGGATGTGGGGCGGCACGACGAACTCGAGCGAACTGCGCCGCATTGCCGACGTGGTCGACAAATACGCGATCCCGACCGTCAAGGTCACCGGCGGCCAGCGCATCGACTTGCTTGGCGTGAAGAAGGAAGATTTGCCAGCCGTGTGGAAAGACCTCGGCATGCCATCGGGCCACGCCTATGGCAAGACGCTGCGCACTGTGAAGACCTGTGTGGGCAGTGAATGGTGCCGCTTCGGCACGCAAGACAGCACCGCCTTGGGCATCGAACTCGAACGCGTGCTGTGGCGCATGTACGCGCCGCACAAGGTCAAGCTCGCGGTCAGCGGCTGCCCACGCAACTGCGCCGAATCGGGCATCAAGGATGTGGGCGTGATCGGCGTCGATTCAGGCTGGGAAATTTACGTCGGCGGCAACGGCGGCATCAAAACCGATGTGGCGCAGTTCCTCGTCAAGTTGAAAACGGCCGCCGAAGTGATTGAATATTCCGGCGCGTTCCTGCAGCTTTACCGTGAAGAAGGCTGGTACCTGGAGCGCACCGTTCACTACATCAGCCGCGTTGGGCTCGATCACGTGAAGGCACGCATCTTGAACGACACCGAAGGCCGGCGCGCGCTGCACGAGAAGCTGCTGTTCTCGCTCGACGGCGAACCCGATCCGTGGTTCGAGTTCGAGAAAGCCGGCGTCGATGCGCGCCAGTTCGAGCCGTTGGGAGTGGTCTGATGAGCGACTGGAAAGCGATCTGCAGAGTCGACGAAATTCCCGTGCTCGGCGCGCGCCGTCTGCCGCGCAAGGTGGGCGGCGATGTCGCGATCTTCCGCAATTCGGAAGACAAAGTCTTTGCGCTGCTCGACAGTTGCCCGCACAAAGGCGGGCCGCTGAGCCAGGGCATCGTGTTCGGCGAGAGCGTGGCCTGCCCGCTGCACAACTGGACGATCGGGTTGGACGACGGGTGCGCGCGGTCGCCTGATGAAGGCTGCACGCCGAGGTTCGTGGTGAAGTTAGAGGGTGGGGTCGTGCACCTGGATCTGGAGGAGCTGAACAGCGTCGCGTTGCGCGAGGTGTCTTCGGCCGTTTAGTGATGGCTTTCGCCGCTTTCACAGGAACTGCGCGCTCATGGCCACGGGCGGGTGCCTGTGTGCGGTCAGCGGAAGCGGTCGCCGCAGGGCCACGAA
>ENA-OFCI01000388-OFCI01000388.1-metagenomes-genome-assembly--contig:-NODE-388-length-27059-cov-3.425270_pt1 | contig 27059 bp, 30 predicted proteins | sample MGYA00153391_OFCI01 | MGnify analysis MGYA00153391
TGGGCTCTATCGGAGTGCTGATGGATGGATTTGGCTTCACCGGAACGATGGAAAAATTGGGCGTTGATCGACGTTTGGTTACGGCCGGTACCAACAAAGGTTTTCTCGATCCTTATTCCCCGCTGAATCCCGAACAGCAAAAATACGCGCAGCAAATGGTCGGGGAGATCCATCAGCAATTTATCAGCGTGGTTAAAGCCGGACGCGGTGCGCGGCTCAAAGAAACGCCCGATACTTTTTCAGGTCTGGTGTGGTCCGGCGAAAAAAGCGTGCAACTTGGTCTGGCTGACGGCTTCGGTAGCCTCGATTCAGTCGCGCGCGATGTGATTAAAGCGGAACAAATTGTTGATTTCACCACGGAAGAATCTTTTTCTGAGCAGTTTGCACGGCGCCTGGGTGCTAATGCGGCGGAATCATTTTTTACCGGTTTGATCGCCACGCAAGCGCAGCAGCGGGCATCCATTCGTTAGTCTCAAATCTTCGCGCTAGTTGCCTGAACCAAGGTGTTGCAATAGCGCTGAAAATCCCCAAACAACGATCCTGATAGTTGGCTAAATAAACTTTTTTCATGGCGAACGAAAGCTCAATTTTTACTTGTTTCAAACGACTCCAGCGGCTATGGCGATATGACATCGTTGCATCCGGCGGCGGCACGCCAAGCGAGCCGCCATCATCTTCACCGGCAGACGAAAACAAAGGCCCGTTGCTGAGAGCTTCGGCGATATCTTCACCCTCCATCACCTTACGCATTAGTGGCGGGATCACCGTCATCACGCTGGCGGTTGCGTTGTTGCTGGGCATCGTGGCGTTACGTGTGTCAACCGAGTCAGCGTTGACGGCAAGTGCCGCTTTAGAGCTGCGTACTCATTTGTTGTTATGGGGTTTCGGCAGCGTGATCGTCTCTTCCCTGCTTGGCATAGTCATAGCTCGGCAAATAGCCGAGCCGATTCGGCAATTGGCAGCGGGGCTACAAAAAAATGACTTTCGGAATTATCCGTGGACGTCCAACGCGCATCACGAGTATGCCGAGCTTGAGCTACTCAGCCGCGCCATGGAAAAGTTGGCATGCAACATCCGTCGGCGCGAAAACGAGCTGTCCGAAAGCGAGCGCAGATTTCGTGAAGCGTTTGATCTGGTCGGCATTGGCCTCACACAGGTTGATCGGCAGGGCCGTTTTGTGGTTGTTAACCGGCGTTTTTGCGAGATGCTGGGATATAGCCGCGACGAGTTGATAGGGCGATCATTTATTGATATTACCCATCCCGATGAGCAGGCCTCTGATGCGGCCCTCATAGAACAGGTGATGACGACATCCCCAACCGTGAAAAGCGCTATATCCGCAAGGATGGCTCGGTGCTGTGGGCACAGCGATCCGGTGTGGTGGTGCGTGATGCGTCGGGACGGACCGCCTATGCGCTGGGTTCGATAGAAGATGTATCCCAATATCACGCCTCGCAGGAAACCCTGAAAGCGCTTAATGAATCACTGCGTGCGGTCGTCGAAAGTTCGCCTTTGGCGATTTACTCGATGACGCCAAACGGCATTGTGACGCTGTGGAATCCAGCTGCTGAAAAAATGTTCGGTTTCCGCGAGTGTGATGTGCTCGGCCATCCTTCCCCGCTCTCGTCTGACGACGATAACGCAGAAAACATCAGCTTGCATGCCAGCGTATATCAGGGCAAGACTCTCGACAACCTTGAGCTAGCCCAACATCGTGCAGACGGCAGCCGCATTGAGGTCAGTTTTTCAGCGGCACCTTTGCGTGGTGCGCACCATGAAATTGTGGGCGTGCTGGTGACTTGCGCTGACATTACCAGCTTCAAAAACACCACTCGGGCGTTGGATCAACAGCTTCACTTTATGCAGGAGCTGCTTGAGGTACTGCCGAACCCGATTTTTTATCGTAGCGCGGAGGGCCCGTACCTAGGATTTAATCGTGCATATGAAGATTTTTTTGGTGTAAACCGCGTTGAGATGATCGGCAAAACATTGTCCGATGTTTATTCAGCTGCGGACGCTGAAAATTATGACCAAGCTGACGTCAACACACTTTTGTCCGGCAAGTCGCAAGCGGAAGAGGTGACCCTGATTAACAGCCGCGGGCAGTCTCGTAATGTGCTTAAACAAATGAGTCGGTTTACCAGTCCGGACGGCACACCGGCTGGCGTCATTGGTGTACTAACTGATATTACTGATTTCCGGCAGGTCGAACAGGCATTGCGTGCAACCGAAGGCCGCTTCCAGGCGTTGACCGAAAGCGCGATGGATCTTGTGACGGTACTCGACGCCAATGGCGTGATTCGCTACCAAAGCCCGTCAGTGCGGCATTTGTTGGGTTATGAGCCTGACGACATGATTGGCCTCAGCCAGTTCAACGTCATCCATCGTGATGATGTTGAATCGATGCAAGCCAAGTTCAAAGAATTGATTGAAAAAGGCATGATGGAGCGTCCGGTGGAATTCAGGGTTCAGCGGCACGATGGACAGTGGCGTGTGCTTGAGTCGATTGGTAAAAATTGCCTTGATATTCCAGCAGTGCAGGGCATCATCGTCAATACCCGTGATATTACAGACCGCCGCGCCATTGAAGAACGCATCCAACATCTGGCCTTTCACGACGCACTTACAGGTCTGCCTAATCGATCCCTTATTCAGGACCGGATTTCACAAACCATTGTTCGTTCAGAACGTGCTGTTAAAAAATTCGCGGTCATGTTTATAGATATTGATAATTTCAAAAATATCAACGATACCCTTGGGCATGATGTTGGTGATGATTTGCTGCGCGGTATTGCGGAGCGCCTTACTCGTGCGGTACGTGCTCACGATACGATCGCCCGCCAAGGCGGTGATGAATTTATTGTGTTGCTCAGCGAGCTGGAAGGCCAGCGTGGCGCCACCCGTGTGGCTCAAAAAATTCTCGACGCATTACGCACCCCATTTGATCTGGGCGGCGCGCCGCAGCATGTGTCTGGTTCAATCGGAATTTCGCTTTATCCCGATGATGGGATCGATGCCTTAACGCTGCTGAAAAGTGCTGATACCGCTATGTTCCACGGTAAGGCGCTGGGTAAAAATACCTATCAGTTTTTTACACCGCAAATGAATATCGCGGTCAAGCGTCGTGCCGCGATGGAATCGAATTTACGTGCGGCAGTACAACGCGGCGATTTTTCACTGGTTTATCAACCACAAATCGATTTGAACAGCGGCGAAATCGTGGCCGTAGAAGCGCTGGTGCGATGGGTGTCGGAGGAAAACGGCACCATGATGCCTGGTGAATTTATTCCGCTCGCCGAAGAAACCGGTTTGATCAATGAATTAGGCCGCTGGGTACTGCGTGAGAGTTGCCGCCAAAATCAGGCTTGGCTGGAGATGGGTTTTCAACCGCGCCGAATGGCGGTTAATCTGTCGGCGCGCCAATTGGCGGATAAGGGTTTTATCGAGATGGTGGAGTCGATTCTGAAAGAGACCGGGCTTGATCCAAACCTTCTGGAATTGGAAATTACCGAGTCACAAGTCATGCGCCAGGGCGAAGGCAGTGTGCAGCTTCTGAATGATTTGGCGGATATGGGTATTCATCTGGCGATTGATGATTTTGGTACGGGTTATTCAAGCCTTTCGTATCTCAAACGTTTGCCGATTGGCACACTCAAAATTGACCAGAGTTTTATTCGCGATATTACCGTTGATCCAAACGATACTGCCATCGTGGTGGCCATTATCAACATGGCAAAGAGCCTTGATCTCGAAGTCATTGCGGAAGGCATTGAGACCGCCGGCCAGCTCACCTTGCTGCGTGCCAAAGGTTGCGCGGTGGGGCAGGGGTTTTATTTCAGCGTGCCATTGACCGCCAAAGAGCTTGAACCATTGCTGGAGCGGCAATCGATCTTTAAGCAGCCCGCCCCGATTTTATAATGTTGCTGTCATCTGTGCAGGTCAAGTATCGATCAGGCTAAAAACAAAAACAGCGTGGGCGATTTTTCCAGTTCGTTTGTTCGTTGTCGCCATTCGGCCACGTTATAAGTGCGAATATGCTCGGTTGCACCGGTTAAATTAGCCGCTACTGAAAGACGCGTGCCGGGTGACAGCGTAGCCAGCAAGTCATCAAATAAAGCTTGATTGCGGTACGGGGTTTCGATAAATAGCTGCGTCATATTGGCGCGTTTTGATTCGCGCTCAAGCTCCTGAACTGCTTTAGTACGAGCGGATTTATCCTGTGGCAAATAGCCGTGAAAGGCGAATTTTTGCCCGTTCAGCCCCGATGCCATCAAGCCCAGTAGCAGAGAGCTCGGCCCAACCAGCGGCACAACCCGAATGCCCCATGCATGTGCTGCCGCTACCACCAACGCGCCAGGATCTGCCACGGCCGGTGCGCCCGCTTCCGAAACCAGGCCTGCATCGTGTCCTGCCAGCAAAGGCGTGAGTAAATCTTTCATCGCCGCTATTTGCGTCGATGGGTCGTGATGCTTGTTCAGCTCCTGGATCGAAATTTCCTGAAGCGGACGTGTTGTACCGATTGCTTTCAAAAATGCGCGTGCGGTTTTGGCATTTTCGGCAATGTAATGATCCAGTTTTAAAGCAATGGCAATGACATCTCGCGGCAGGATAGTGTTCGCATCAACCGGCAGCGCCAGATTAGTCGGAATCAGATAGAGCGTTCCGGATTTGAGGGCAGAATTCATTGCAAAACCTTTACGCCTTCGGCGCTAAGCATCTCAATTAACGCCAATAGGGGTAGGCCAATCAGTGCGGTGGGATCATCGCTATTCATCCGCGCCATAAGCGCCGCCCCCAAACCTTCAGATTTAGCACTGCCTGCGCAGTCAAGCGCGTTTTCATGATCCAGGTAATAGTTGATTTCAGCATCACTGAAGTCGCGAAACAGTACCGTGGTTGGCACGATACGCGATTGAATGCGGCCGGATTTTGCATCAACCAGGGCGAGCGCCGTCTGAAAAATCAACGTTTTTGCGCGCATATTTTTGAGCTGCTCGAATGCTCGTTCACGCGTTCCAGGTTTGCCGATCTGCGTGCCATTAAGATCGGCGACTTGATCGGAGCCGATAATCAGGGTGTCAGTTAGTGCACTGTCATGTTCGGCCGCGACGCTCTTGGCTTTTTGTATGGCCAAGCGTAATGCAGTCACGCCGGGAGATTCACCGTACAGTGGTGTTTCGTCCACATCCGGTTTCACCACTATAAAAGGTAGTTGCAAACGCTGAAGGAGTTCAGCGCGGTAGCGAGAGGTTGAAGCGAGAATTATTTTTTTCTTCAAAATCAATGACTTTTTGACAAAATTGATCGCAAAACGTATTATAGCGCTCGAAATTCAATCTCCGCAGTCTTCAGGTTTAGTGCGCTGAAATCACGCGCTAAAACAGGCGAAAAATACAAAAACAAGACCAAAACAAGCGCGAAAACAAGTATGAAACGAGCATCAACATGAGCACCAAAATAATCCTTGATCGATTTACCAATCAGTCGCAAACAGTAACGGGCACGCTTTTGCCGTTCAGCTTGCCGCGGCTAAAACCATTTTTAGCGATCTCCCCAGGCGATTCTCAAGAGGCGACCCCGGATTCTGGTGCCAGGGACAATGGGGTTAAAAATACCAAAAGTGACGGAGAAATTCGCTATACCCTGTCCGGACACGTCACGACGGATGCAGTGGGTAGACGAACGCGCCGAGTTAAGTGTATAATTTTGGGTTGGTTTTTATTGTCTGACCCCGAAACCTTTGAGCCTGAGCCCTACCAGCTTTCCATTAAAAGTACGCTGGTATTGGTTAATAATGAATCTGAATTGCCGCCGCTCGAAGCTGAAGCGGAAGACGAGGATTATGTTGCACTCGGTGAAGAGTTGGATATAGAAGATTTAGTTGAAGAAGAAATTTTACTGGATTTGCCATTTTGGGCGATAGCCGTTGAATCACCTGAGACCGTGGCCAAAGCCAAGCTGAAGCAGGCGAAGCAAACCAAGGTAGCCAAGAGTAAAAAATTGCTTCCCATTATTGAAACGAGCGAAAATAAAGACGTATCAGAAGAGCCAAAATTATCGCCCTTTGCTGTTTTGGCAGCACTAAAAAAGGGTAAAGCAAATTGAAGTAAAGCCTTGATTAAAGTGGCGGCGCTGTTTTGGTGACGTTGCAAGTATCGAAAAAGTAACGAACAAGATCACGTTAGCGCAAGACCAGATTTTTATTTAGTAAATTTAGGAGAAACACCATGGCAGTCCAACAAAACAAAAAGTCACCTTCCAAGCGCGGCATGCATCGCTCGCATGATTTCCTGACTAACCCTGCGTTAGCGGTTGAGCCTACTACCGGCGAAGTGCATTTGCGTCACCATGTATCGCCATCAGGCTACTATCGCGGCAAAAAAGTCATCAAGACTAAAGCCGACGAATAAATTCGACAAGCCGTCGCAGTTTCGCTGGGCGGATGAATAAATGTTTCCGGCAGGCTTCGCAGTAAATTCGCCTTTTAGCGCTTTTTTAGTTAGCCTGCGAAGCTCAATGGCATAATAAATTTCATTCATTTAGCCGCAAGTTTTTAGTGATGGCATCGATTCTTCTTTATAGAACAAGATAAACTGCACGGTCCCGCTTCAAAAGGAAGCGTTACCCAAAAAAATGCAGATAAAAATAGCGATAGATGCGATGGGAGGCGATCACGGCCCATCCGTTACCATTACTGCCGCGTTGCAATTTCTTGAGCGATCTGCTGACCGTACGGTCCTGCTCGTCGGTCAGCCGGATGTGCTTCACGCAGAATTAAAACACCTCAAAGCGCTGCATTGGCTTGATGAAGTAGATGAGTCAGGCGCGCGCCTGCAAATTGTTCAGGCAAGCGAAATCGTTGGCATGGATGAAGACATCCGCTCCGCCATTCGTAATAAGAAAAACTCTTCAATGCGCATCGCGATTGACTTGGTAAAGTCAGGCGATGCGCACGCTTGTGTATCCGCGGGCAACACGGGTGCCCTGATGGGTACCGCAAAATTCGTATTGAAAACCTTGCCCGGCATTGACCGTCCTGCGATTTGCGCTGCGTTGCCGACCCGCAAAGGCGTAACTTACGCACTCGATTTGGGTGCAAATGCCGAATCTACGCCTGAACACCTGCTGCAATTTGCGATTATGGGTGCGATGCTGGCGTCGGCGGTGGAGGGCAAGACCAACCCCAGCGTGGGCCTTCTCAATATTGGTTCGGAAGAAATCAAAGGTAATCAAAACGTCAAGCGTGCTGGTGAGCTGCTCAAGGCGAGTCACCTGAATTTTTACGGCAATGTTGAAGGTACCGATATTTATTTGGGCACGACTGATGTGGTGGTGTGCGACGGCTTCATTGGCAACGTCATGCTGAAAACCTCTGAGGGCATCGCCAAAATGATGGGCGATTTTTTGAAAGAGGAATATACCAAAAACATTTTTCGCAAAATGGCCGCGTTGGCTTCTTATGCGGTCATAAAGGGCTTCCGTAAACGCGTGGATACACGCCGCTATAACGGCGCGACGTTGCTGGGCTTGCAGGGCGTTGTGGTCAAGAGCCATGGCTCGGCCGATGCTTATGCCTTTGGTAAAGCATTGGAGCGCGCAGCCTCCGAGGTTGAGCATGGATTGTTGGCCCTGATCACTACCGAGATTGAGCGCCTTCATGCCGAAGGCTTGTTGATACCCCAGCAGCCGCTCGTAAACGATGCGCAAAAAAGCACTGTGAAACACCCGCCTGCGCATCCTGCAGTGCCTATCGAGATCGAACAATAATGATTTATGCAAAAATTATCGGCACGGGAAGCTATCTGCCCGAACGTGTTGTGACCAACCAAGACCTGGAAAAAATCGTTGATACCAACGATGAATGGATCGTCAGCCGCACCGGTATTCGCGAGCGTCATTATGCAGCCGATGACCAAAACGCAAGTGACTTGGCGTTAATTGCATGTCAGCGTGCGATGCAGGCCGCAGGTGTGACCGCTGGCGATATTGATCTCATTATTGTAGGCACTTCGACGCCCGATATGGTGTTCCCCGCTACTGCCTGCATCCTGCAGGATAAATTGGGCGTGAAGCAGGGCTTTGCATTTGATATTCAGGCCGTGTGTGCGGGCTTTGTGTATGGGCTCGCCACGGCTGATAAATTCATCCGTTCCGGCTCGGTAAAATGCGCGCTGGTGGTGGGTGCTGAAGTGTTCTCGCGCATCATGAACTGGCAGGATCGCAGCACCTGCGTGCTGTTCGGTGATGGCGCTGGTGCGGTTGTAGTCAAGGCATCAGACACGCCGGGCATTCTTTCTACGCATCTGCACACTGACGGCAGCTATCGTCACGCTTTAGCTACGCCTGGTACGGTAGAAGGCGGTAAAGTACGCGGCAGCCCGATGCTTACTATGGAAGGCAGCACTGTTTATAAATTTGCGGTTAAGGCATTTGAAGAGGTGGCTTGGGAAGCGCTGCGAGCCAATCATATGGTCCCTGCTGATATTGATAAATTTATTTGTCACCAGGCGAATCAACGCATCATCATGCACGCCGCTAAAAAACTCGCATTGCCTGATGACAAAGTAGTACTCACGGTAGACAAGCATGGCAACACCTCCGCCGCCTCCATTCCACTAGCGCTCGATACGGTGGTGCGAGAAGGGAAAATCAAGGCAGGCAATACGATTTTGCTGGCAGCACTGGGTGGCGGTTTTGCCTGGGGCGCGGCGTTGCTCAAGTGGTAATTCATTAACATGAGCCCATTCGCTATCACCTTCGCAGGGCAGGGTTCGCAGTCTATCGGCATGATGGCTGGTTTCACTGATGCTGCAGCCGCCATTATCAAGCGCACCTTTGAAGAGGCTTCGGACAGCATTCATACCGATTTATGGGACATGGTGGTTAACGGCCCTGTCGAAACTCTGACACAAACTGTCAATACCCAGCCCGTGATGCTGACGGCGGGTGTCGCCACATTTCGCGCATGGCAGCAGGCAGGTGGTCGTGCGGCTGACTTTTATGCAGGCCACAGTCTGGGTGAATACACTGCATTGGTCGCAGCCGGTGCGGTTTCTTTTGCTGACGCGGTGCCGCTCGTCACCTTTCGTGCGCACGCCATGCAGGAGGCAGTGCCTGAAGGCACGGGTGGCATTGCCGCCATACTGGGCCTGGAAGTTGAGGCCGTTCGGGCGCTGTGTGTTGATGCTGCCGATGGTGAAGTGCTGGAAGCGGTTAATCTTAATTCACCCGGGCAGATTGTGATCGCGGGCCACAAATCCGCGGTAGAGCGCGGTATGACATTGGCAAAAGAGCGTGGGGCCAAGCGCGCATTGTTGCTGCCGATGAGCGTGCCATCGCATTGTGCGTTGATGAAACCTGCGGCAGAAAAGCTCGCTCAGTATTTGCAAGGCGTTACTGTTAATGCGCCTCGTGTGCCCGTCATTCAAAACGCAGATGTTATGGCGTTCGACAATGCCGACGCGATCAAGCAGGCGCTGGTCCAGCAACTTTACCGCCCGGTTCGCTGGATCGAAACAATTCAATATCTGGCTGTACAGGGTGCATCCAACGTGGTTGAATGTGTGCCGGGTAAAATTTTAACCGGGCTGAACAAGCGCATCGATGCGACCCTGAATTGTATGGCGATTACCGATTCCGCCACGCTAGCAGCCGCTATTGTCCAAAGCGACGCAAGAAGCTGATCGAAACAGTCATTGAAAGCACGCGGAAAGCACCTAGAAATTACGTCGAAAACACATGGAAAACACAGTGAACACTAAAACAAAACCGCTGGTCGGTCAGATTGCTCTCGTCACCGGCGCATCGCGCGGTATTGGGGACGCCATTCTGCGGATTCTGGGTGAGGCTGGAGCCACTGTGATTGGTACTGCCACGACTGAGGCCGGAGCTATGGCGATCAGCAAACATATTCACGATGCTGGATTTAATGGCATCGGCATGACCCTTGATGTGCAGGACGCTGCTCAGGTAGAGTTGGTAATCAAAAATATTGAAGAAAAATTCAGTGCCGTCTCGATCCTCATCAACAATGCGGGTATCACCCGCGACACCTTGCTGATGCGAATGAAAGATGATGACTGGAATGCCGTCATTGAAACTAATCTGACTTCAGTATTTCGCCTTAGCCGGGCTGTGGTTAAAGCCATGATGAAAGCGCGTGCCGGGCGCATTATCAATATCGCCTCGGTGGTCGGTTTTATGGGCAACGCCGGTCAAACCAATTACGTCGCGGCAAAAGCAGGCATGGTGGGTTTTACTAAAGCCCTGGCCCGTGAAATCGGCAGTCGCGGGATTACCGTAAATTGCGTCGCTCCCGGATTTATTGAAACGGATATGACCAAGGCGCTTGCTGACGAACAAGTCAATAAGCTCGTTGCAAATGTACCGCTAGGCCGCTTGGGCAATGTGAGTGATGTTGCCGAGGCGGTTTTATTCCTGGCATCATCCGGCGCAGCTTATGTAACGGGCAACACCATCCATGTTAATGGCGGCTTGCACATGGAGTAGTGCCGCAGGCGTTATGCAGGCAACGCCACGGCTTGAAATAGAGGCTGTGTAACAAGCTAAATACCAAGCTAAATACCAAGCCATATAACAAGCTCATGCAGTGTAGAAGACGAAATATTCAAAGTAAAAAATGTTTGCATCTTAATTTGGTAAAATAACGCAGTTGCAGCACTCACCCTGAATTTACCCCTGTTGGAGGAAGTAGCAAATGGATAACATTGAAGCCCGTGTCAAGAAAATCGTGGCAGAACAGTTAGGCGTCGCCGAAGCTGATATCAAAAACGAATCGTCGTTTGTCGAAGATCTCGGCGCTGATTCCCTCGACAACGTAGAACTTGTCATGGCGCTCGAAGAAGAATTCGAGACCGAGATTCCGGATGAAGCTGCTGAAAAAATCACCAACGTTCAGCAAGCCGTTGATTACATCAACGCGAATAAAAAATAATTCGCGCGCACTATGATCCATTCCCATCGGGCTGTCCACTTTTGTGGGCGGCCCGATTGGTTTTCTATGATCGTCGTGCTGTATTTTATTTTGTATCCTAATTCGCTCACAATTGACCTCAATAATGTTAAGCCATGACTAAAAGACGCGTTGTTATTACGGGTCTCGGTATTGTCTCCCCCGTCGGAAATACGATCACGCAGGCATGGGATAACATCACCAATGGACGGGGCGGTATTTCGCCCATACCAATTAGCCGATTTGATGCCAGTGCATTGCCCACGCGTTTTGCGGCGCTGGTAAGCAACTTCAATCCTGGCGACTGGATGTCTCCCAAAGAAGTCCGCCGCATGGACACCTTTATTCATTACGGTCTGGCCGCTGCGAAAATGGCGATGGATGATGCAGGGCTGGTCGTCACCGAACAAAACGCGGAACGTATCGGCGTTAATGTAGGCTCCGGTATTGGCGGTTTGCCGATGATCGAAGACACCGTGCGCGAAATGATTGCAAAAGGCCCGCGTCGCATTTCGCCGTTTTTTGTGCCGGGCTCGATTATCAATATGGTCGCGGGCATGATCTCGATTCAATACGGTTTCAAAGGGCCGAATGTTTCCATGGTCTCGGCTTGCACCACCTCTGCCCATTGCGTCGGCGATGCTGCGCGCTTTATTGAATATGGGGACGCCGATGTGATGATCGCAGGCGGCTCTGAAGCCACTATCAGCATGTCGGGCATTGGCGGTTTTTGTTCATGCAAAGCGTTATCAGAGCGTAACGACTCTCCCGAAACCGCAAGTCGGCCGTTTGATCGTGACCGTGATGGCTTTGTGCTCGGCGAAGGCGCCGGCATTTTGGTGTTGGAATCCCTTGAACACGCGCAAGCACGGGGTGCGCGAATTTACGCGGAATTGCTCGGCATGGGTATGAGTTCAGACGCGTATCACATGACCTCGCCGAGTATGGATGGCCCACGTCGCGGCATGCTAAATGCCATGAAAAATGCCCACGTCAATCCGGGTGATATCCAATACATCAACGCTCACGGCACCTCAACGCCGCTGGGTGACAAGAACGAAACTGAAGCCATGAAAGCCGCTTTTGGCGAGCATGCTTACAAGGTCGTTGTTAATTCCACTAAATCCATGACCGGCCATTTGCTCGGTGCTGCAGGCGGCATCGAAGCGGTCTTCACCACGCTGGCGATACATCATCAAATATCGCCGCCCACGATCAATATTTTTAATCAGGACCCTGAATGTGATCTTGATTATTGCGCAAACACCGCACGCGATATGAAGATTGATGTGGCGCTATCCAATTCATTCGGCTTTGGTGGCACCAATGGCTCGCTCGTGTTTAAGCGCTTTGTTTAGCCGCAGTCGTTGGTATTGGTCAGCCTGATGAAACGTCTATTGGCAACGGCAGCCGTAATTGCTGTATTTGTTGCCGCGTTAGCCGCGGTGTGGTTTTACAGCTTTGCGCATAGCGCATTGCCCTTGCCGCAAGCCGCCACGCCGTTCGAATTTATTGTCAAGCCTGGCACCTCACTCAAAGGTTTATCGAGACAATTAACCGAGCAGGGCCTGCTGCCTGAACCGCAATTATTCTGGTTGCTTGGTCGTGTTACGGATCAGGCGACCGGTATTCAGGCAGGTACATATCGTCTGGAGTCACCTGCCACGCCGCTACAGTTATTGCAAAAGCTTAACAGCGGCGATGTGGTGCCGATTTCGGTGACCTTTGTTGAAGGCATGACGTTTGCCGATATGCGCGCGCGGCTTAAAAAAACCGAGAGCGTAAAAATCACCCTGCAAGGTGTTGCTGACGCCGATATATTGAAGCGTATGGGTGCGACTGAAGCGCATCCTGAAGGCTTGTTTTTCCCTGACACGTATCGTTTTTCAGCGGGCACAACCGATCTGGATATTCTTAAAAAAAGCTATCAAGCCATGCAGAAAAAATTAGCTGAAGCATGGGCTATGCGCGATCCTGATTTGCCTTATGTATCGCCTTACGAAGCGTTAATCATGGCGTCTATTATTGAAAAAGAAACCGGGCGCTCCGAAGAGCGTCCCCTGATTGGCTCTGTGTTCATCAATCGCTTAAAGCTTCCCATGCGCCTGCAAACCGACCCGACTATTATTTACGGCATGGGGCTGAAATTTGACGGCAATATTCGCAAACGTGACCTCACTGCGGACACGCCCTACAACACCTATACGCGCGACGGTTTGCCGCCCACGCCAATCGCAATGCCCGGTTGGGGTTCATTACTGGCGGCAGTGAAACCAGCCCAATCCGATCGTCTTTATTTTGTGGCCAAGGGTGACGGCAGTCATTATTTTTCACGCACGCTAGTGGAGCATAATCGTGCCGTGAATAAATACCAATTAGGCCGATGAAGTAGGCACGTAATCATGCGCGGAAAATTTATAACCCTGGAAGGTATCGATGGCGCGGGCAAATCCTCGCACACGACCTTCATCGCCGATTGCATACAGGCGCAAGGCTTTGAGGTCGTGACCACGCGCGAGCCTGGCGGCACCGCACTCGGTGAGACCTTGCGTACTTTGCTGCTTAACGAAAAAATGCATCCCGACACGGAAGCGTTACTCATGTTTGCCTCCCGCCGTGAGCAGTTGGCGGATATTATCGAGCCCGCGCTGGCAGCGGGCAAATGGATTATTTGTGATCGCTTCACCGATTCCACCTATGCCTATCAGTGTGGTGGTCGAGGGCTATCGGCCGGGCGCATTGCCATTCTTGAGCAATGGGTGCACGGCCATTTGCAGCCAGATCTGACTTTTCTGTTTGATGCGCCCGTTGCTATAGCGCGCGAACGGCTGGATAAAAATACGGCAGCGCCGGACAAGTTTGAGCGCGAGCAAAATGATTTTTTTGTCCACGTTCGTGCCGCGTATTTGCGGCGTGCGGCCGAGTTTCCTGCGCGTATCAAGGTGATTAATTCTGCCCGACCGATAGCCGACATCCGCGCTGAACTTGCGCTGCTGCTTAAATGTGGCTAGCGAGCAGATATGAACATCCTCCAACATGATTGATCTATTGCCCTGGCATCGCCAACCTTTAGGCGAGCTGCTCGCCCGTCGCGACAAGCTGCCACACGCGCTGCTGATTCACGGCCATCAAGGCATTGGTAAAACGGAATTCGCAAAAGCGCTGGCGCAATCACTGTTATGCGAGGCTCCTGAAGCGTCTCAAACATCTGGGACCTCTGAAGCAACAGAAGCGACAGAATTTAAGGAAGGCGGTATTGCCTGCGGAGAGTGCAGTGCATGTCACTGGTTTCGTGATGGTAATCATCCCGATTATCGCGAGCTATTGCCTGAAAACCTGGTGGAAGAAGATGGTGGCTCTGACGCCGATACGCCAGTAGAAGCCGATCCCAAAGATAAAAAGAAAAGTAAAGAAATCAAGATCGATCAGGTGCGTGCGCTGGCGGATTTTATGACCCTTTCCACTCACCGTGACGGCTTTCGTGTGCTGGTCATTCATCCGGCGGAAACGATGAACATGGCTGCGGCGAACGCGTTGCTCAAAACCCTTGAAGAGCCTGCCGCACGCACCGTAATTTTATTGGTCACGGATCAAATGGCGCGCTTGATGCCTACCATTCGCAGCCGCTGCCAGCGGGTGTTATTGCCGGTGCCTGACGCTAAAGCGGCGCTTGCCTGGCTGGCTGCCAGCGGTGTCGTTCATGGTGAAGCCGTGCTCGCGATGGCTGGCGGTGCGCCGCTGGATGCGCTGGCTTTTGCCACCTCTGATTATCAAACCGAGCGTAGATCCTTTGTGGCCGCACTTGCTGACCCGGCAGCCGATTACATGGCGGCCGCGCAATCGTTTGAAAAATCTGACCTGAATCACATCATCACCTGGCTGCAAACCTGGGTGGGCGATGTGGTGTTGACCAAGCTGGCCGGTGAGGTGCGGCATCATGTTGATGATAAAAAAGCGCTTGCCGCTATCGCCCGCCAAGTACAGTTGCCCAAGCTATTTCGCTATGAAACCGAGCTGCGCCAAGCGCGCCGGGTGATCACTCATCCATTGAATGCAAGACTTCTGTTGGAACAATTGCTAATATCCTATCAACGCGCCATTCATTAGCCCCATATTCAATAACCCTATTTACCCGGCCACGAAACCACATGTCGTCATTGCCACCGAACAGCAGCTTAGGCCCCGGCTCAACCATTTTGCCGATCAAACGGCCGGATGTGATTGCGTTTAACCTGAAAGGCAAGAGCGCACTCTACGCCGCTTGGTTGCCGCTGTTAAAAGGTGGTGGCTTGTTTATGCAGACCGTCAAGCCGCACCAATTGGGTGATGAAGTGCTGGTGGTGCTTTCTTTCCTTGATGAGCCAATGAAATTACCGTTGACCGGCAAAGTGGTATGGGTGAATCCTGCTCACGCAACCGGTAATCGGCCGCAAGGTGTGGCGATTCAGTTGCCCGATACCGACGCGGGCAAAGAACTCAAGAAAAAAATTGAGGGCATTTTAGCCCCCGTTGCGAAATCAGATCGCGCTACTCATACGCTGTAAGCTACCAAGCTGATGCTGCTGAATTTCAGTCGCTTTAAAGTTTTTAAGCCATAAAGTTTTTTAAGCTTTTAAACATTTAAACAATCAAGCTGTTAAACCGTCATTTCCTGTTTATGCCGATCCAGCCACTTCGACGTATCCGGTGCCTCAATCACGCGCATTTTTTCCAGCAATGTCGCCAAATCATGATCCACACACAATGCCTCATGATGCAGGGGGCGCAAAAAACCTTCACTACGCGAATGATCGATGAACGCCATTAAGTGATCAAAAAAACCGGCCACATTCAGGATTCCGACCGGTTTACGGTGATAGCCCAACTGCAGCCAGGTCAGCGCTTCAAACAATTCATCGAGCGTGCCATAGCCGCCGGGCAGGGCGATAAAACCGTCGGCCAGATCGGTCATCAGTGCTTTACGCTCATGCATATTTTCAACCACATGCATTTTGGTGAGGCCGTGGTGGCCCACTTCTTTTTCCATCAACAAGCGCGGAATTACCCCGATCACTTCGCCACCTGCGTTAAGACATGCATCCGCCGCCACACCCATCAAGCCAACGCTGCCACCACCATAAACCAGGCGGATGCCGCGCTCGGCAAAGGTGCGCCCCAATAGCGCAGCCGCATCGCGGTAAGCAAGGTTCTCCCCGGGACTGGAGCCGCAGTAGAGGCAAATGGCGTCAAGTTTATTCACGGCTTAAGAATTTAGTAGGAATTGATTAAGAACGGTTCTATTACAGGTTCTTTTATTCAGCTGCAGGGGTTTTGATGGCGGCATCACTGGCATCAACGACGTCACCCACATCACCCACATCACCAGTCGTGTCCGGCGCATCACCATCAGGCTCACCATCAGGTTCACCGGCGGTTTTCTTGCGCTGTTTTTCTTCTTTTTTAGCTTTTTTAGCGAGTTCCCGCTGACGTTTCGCAAAGTCGTAATTAGGTTTGGCCATTAGTGATCCTTTAAGGTCAGTCGATTCAGATAAATCAATTCAACTTTCATTTTACGCGATGAATATCGCAACCGTCGCACCATGTCGATATTTAACGTCATGGCGCACGGCCTGGAATGCGCTAGGAGAAGCGGCAATTAGCCCAAGAGCCAATATCTACGGGGTGTTTAAGGCATATTGCCGATGCAGATGTGGCGCAATCTATGTGCCCAGCGTTAATTTTCCGCCGCGCGCATTGGCACGCTCAAAGGCCGGCCTTGCCTGCAAGCTCGCCAGATATTTCATCAGGTGAGGTCGGCCCGCATCCAGGCCGCCACGCGCGGTCGCGGCAATGATCGGAAAACTCATTTGAATATCGGCTGCGGAAAATGCCTCGCCAGCATAGTAAGGCTGCTTTGCCAGCACGCTTTCCATATAATCAAGTTGCGTCGAAATCTGCGCATTAACCCGCGCCATCAAGGCGGCAGGTGCACCGGTTTCAGTTGGCACACGCGACAAATAAAGCTTCAGTATCAATTGCGTCATCGCACTGGCTTCTGCAAAGTGCAGCCAATAAAGATACTGCGCATGTGCGGCGCTAGCGGTGGCAGGAGCCAAGGCACCGTTGCCGTATTTGCCGACCAAAAACTCAACAATGGCGCCCGATTCCGCCAGCACCAGCTCGCCGTCCTTGATCACCGGGGATTTACCCAGCGGATGGATTTTATACAGCGACGGCGGTGCCAGCATGGTCACAGGGTCACGCTGATAGGCAATCACCTCATACGGCAATGCAAGCTCCTCCAGCAGCCATAGAATGCGATGCGAGCGGGAGTTGTTGAGATGGTGGACTTCGATCATGGGACGCTTTCAAAGGTGTTATGTGAGCCATTCAAAAACAATTCATAAGCAATGGCCTGATTCCAGACTTTACATCAGCAAAGCAGCATCCGAATTTTACAAGCATCGTGCAGATGATGCCCGTTACGTGGATAAGAACTGCGATAATGGTGCATGTTTATAGACTCTCACTGCCATCTGGATTTTCCCGAATTGCTCGCCGATCGGGAAGCGATTCTCAAGCTTATGCGAGACAATAATGTCACGCATGCGCTGACCATTTCCACCACCCTAAAATCCTTCCCCGCCGTGCGCGCCGTGGCCGAAGCTCATGCCAATATGTGGTGCTCAGCCGGGGTCCATCCCGACGAGCAGGTAGATGATCACGAGCCCACCGTTGAAGAACTACTTGCGATGGCCGCGCATCCGAGAGTCGTCGCCATTGGTGAAACCGGCCTCGATTATTTTCGCCTGCAGGAGCCGCTTGACTGGCAACGCGAACGCTTTCGTATTCACATTCGCGCCGCCAAAGCCTGTCAAAAACCACTCGTCATCCATACCCGCAATTCGCATGAAGACACATTACGACTAATGCGCGAGGAGGGCGCTGCTGAAGCGGGCGGTGTCATGCATTGCTTCACCGAAACCCAGGCCGTGGCCGAAGCCGCCATGGAGATGAATTTTTATATTTCATTCTCCGGCATAGTCACTTTCAAAAGCGCCAAAGACTTGAAAGAAGTCGCCAGGCACATACCGCTAAACCGCATGCTGATCGAAACCGATTCACCTTACCTCGCCCCCATGCCGTATCGCGGAAAAATGAACCAGCCCGGCTATGTAAAACATGTGGCTGAACACATCGCCGAGCTGCGCGGCATTACCGTTGAGGAAGTGGCCGAGGCGACAACCGAGAATTTTTTTAAACTATTTAGGCATGCAAAAGCGGATGCAACAGCGGATGTGAACGTGGATGTGAAAGCGAACGCAAACACGCAATAAAAAATGGCCATCACAATGCAGCGAACGCGCTTGAAACATGATGTGAGTAATGAAGAATTTTTGTGGCTTGGTGCTTAACGATGGTCAAGCGATGGTTGAGCGATGGTCGAATGATGAGTAGGCAACGAGCGGAAGAAACACTATTTTTAAGCATTAAAGTCTAGGATCGGCGGATCTTTACAACCATTTTTGCTCCGAAACGCCCGTAAAATGGCGGTCTGCGTTATTTTTTAACATTGGTTTGGCAAGTACAAATACCAATCAGGTAATAGCGAGGTTTAAACAACTAAAGCTAATTCGGGTGCTTCTTTTGTCCGCGCCTTCCAAAATTCAGCGACTTTCCCGCGAGCAGTGTTTCCACCAGAAAACACAGTAGCGCGAGCACAAATAAGAAAACGCCGCCCAGGAATGTCCAGGGCACGATTGCGCTGCTGCTTGAAGCGACGGTCTCGACGAGGAACAGACCCATCACGGTTGCGCCGATGGATACGGCAGATAGGGTGAGCAGAATCATCGAGGTATTGACGATGCGTCCGCGCTGACGCAGGCGTTTGAGTTCGCTATGAATGTCATCGAGATGTTTGACTTCATCGGCTTCGAGCTTTTCTTCGAGTGTGCGGGCGCGGTCGATGATGCGGGCCAGCCGTGTGGCAAGTGCGCCAAGTAGCGCGGCCACTGCGGTGAGCATGAAGACCGGTGCCACTGCGAGTTGGATACTGTGCGAAATCGCGCCGAGAGCTGACATATGCGTGGATAACCTTATGGCTTGTGTTTTAAAAAATGGCGGATAATAGATCAATAAAAAAGTAAAACTCCTTTATCCATGCGGAGTTTGGAGCAAAAAAGGCTGTGAATGCCCGTTAAATGGCGTTCTACGATTTATAAATCGGCATTCAATGGTTCAATATTTGTGCCTCAATATCTACGGCTGGATATCTATGGTTCAACATCTATGGCTCAAGATCTTTGGCGTAACATCTAAAAAATCAACATTCTAAAGCACCAGCTTCGCTACCCACGGCAGCAGCATCGCGCCTAGCAGCGCATGTAAGCCCATGCCCAAGCTCGCGTAAGCACCGGCACGCGGATGAACCGAGTAGGCGCGGGCGGTGCCGATGCCGTGTGCTGCCACTCCAATCGCAAAGCCGCGCGCAGCCCAGTCACGCACCCCGAGTAAATTGAGCAGCGGCGTGACGATGAGCGCGCCGATGATGCCGGTGCAAACTGTGAATACCGCAGCAAGAGTAGGCGAGCCGCCGATTTGTTCAGCGATCGCCATCGCAATCGGCGCGGTAACGGACTTCGGCAATAGCGAGGCCACGATCAACGGCGGCGCATCCAGCAGCCGCGCAATGCCGACGGCGACGAATACCGAGGTGGCTGCGCCTGCAAACAGGGCGATGAGTAGCGGAATCGCGCGGGCACGCAGCTCATTCCATAACCGTGCCAGCGGAATCGCCAGTGCCACGGTGGCAGTGCCAAGCAGGAAGTGGACAAATTGCGCGCCCTGAAAATAGGTTTTGTAATCGGTATGCGTCAAGGTCAGCACCGTAATAATCATCGCCACGGCGATCAATACCGGGTTCGCCAGCGGATGCCGATTGGTGCGCTGGTAGACGATATCAGCCAACACATACGCGAGCAGGGTGATGGTGAGGCCAAAAAGCGGCGTGGCCGAAAGATAAACCCAAATCTCGGCGAGGTTACTGATGCCAGTGGTCATGCCCACAGGCAATATTTGAGGAGGGCTCATGCTGTCGGCGTTCATGACAAAGAATCGATGGGTTGATCAGCGGGTTGGTCAGGGGTTTGAGCAATATCGTCTGGATTTTTCGTGAGCCACTTCAGCAGCAAGGCGGTCACCGCGATTGCGCCAGCGGTGCTAAATAAAATCGCCAGCAGCCACGCAGCACCTGCGCTTTTGAGGGTGGTGATATAGAGCATGACGCCAACCGCAGCCGGAATAAAAAAAATCGCCAGATGCGCGAGCAGCCCATCAGCGGCAACGGCAATGGAGGGCGCAATTTTTTTACGCAAAACCAAAAATGCCAGCAGCAAAATCATGCCCATGACCGGCCCGGGTATCAGCCCGTGAATGAAGCGGGTCAGCCCCTCACCGAGGGATTGGAAGATGAGCAAAATAGCGAGTCCGCGAATCATGCCGACATCATGCAAGGGTGGATAAAAAAACGCAATCATGCGAGTCAATCCATCACATCGTTACAGCGCCTATTTTTCACCCTGCCATCGTTGCAATCTGCGCTCTATAGGGGGCGTGCCTCTCCCTTATTAAAGGGAGGTCAGGAGAGATTTTCGGTCGTTGCGGGTTGATGACGACTGCTAAACATCATCACGTCCATTCAACCCCTCATCATCGGCGAGGCCAAGGCGTTTTTGTTGCTGGTGCAAAAGCCACATACGCCACAACAGCCATGCGCCCCAGCTGATTGCAAGCAGCATCACCAGCGCACCCAGCTTATGCACAAACCAGCCGAGACCCTGCGCGTGTTTTAGCCAACCGATTTTGTCCAGCAGATAAATCCAGTCATGGCCACCATCCTCGCCGGTGTGGCCGCCGAGCAGGATCAACTGCGGGTGCAAGGAATCATAAATATACGGCGATAAATCCAGCAGCGAAGCGCCAAATAGCCACAAGCCGATGGCAGCACCGAACGGATCGCGGTTGGTGATGAGCAGCGCACCGCAAAGAATGGCCGGCATGATGAGCTGGCCGAGGGAGCCTCCAGCGATCATCATAAATTCACCGAACAATCGAAAAATGACGTGGCCTGCTTCATGAAATATCAGCAGCGGCCCGTGCAGAAACGAGCCACCCATGCTGCCGGTACGAAAATCCAGCGCGATCAAGCGCAGCCCCCAGAAGGTAAACAAAGCCAGCAGGATGGCGCGCGCCCAGAAGCTCACCGCATCCACTTGGTTTGGCACATGTGTGACCAATGCCACCAGGCGTTCGCGCCAGCTATCACTCTCGTCAATGTTCCCCGTATCGTCGGCTGACAGTGACGCCATCGGTACAGGCGGGCGCATGCCAAATTTGGCTAACACCAGACCACAGGCGGGGCATGCAGCAGGTAACGCTTGATCTGGCGGCATCGGCGTGTGGCCGCATTTAGGGCATTGCGTGTAATGCGGTTGATGCGGCTGATCGGGTTGTATGAGTTCTGACATGATGCGTCTATGCTAACCAATATTCAGCGATGCCGGTATGTGTATTGAAGCGGTTTGAATCACTGTGATGTCGACGGCGTCTTTCCCTGCAATGCCTTCTGTCCGGTAAACTGCCCACAACAAAAAATACAAGGAGGTCGTTTATGTCTGAAATTTTTCGCAGTCTGATCGGTATGGGGATTCTGGTTTTGATCGGTTTTTTACTGTCGTATAACCGCAAAGCGATTAGCTGGCGCACGGTGCTGGCGGCGTTGGCCGTGCAGGCTTCTATTGGTGCGTTTGTGTTGTTTTTGCCTGTTGGCAAAGATATTTTGGGCGCGATCGCTACCGGTGTTACGCATGTGCTGGAATACGGCAGCAAGGGCACGGAATTTTTATTTGGCGGGCTGGTCTCGCCAAAAATGTTTGAGGTGTTTGGTGGTGGCGGGTTTGTGTTTGCGTTCCGTGTGTTGCCGTCCATTATTTTTGTCACCGCGCTGATCGCGGTGCTGTATTACGTGGGCATCATGCGCTGGGTGATCACGATTCTGGGCACGCTGTTTCAGAAGCTGTTGGGCGTGTCAAAAATTGAATCCTTTTGCGCGGTGACGACGATTTTTCTGGGTCAAAACGAAATGGGTGCGGCGGCCAAGCCGTTTGTACTGCAACTCAAAAAGCATGAGTTATTCGCGATCATGACTTCCGGTATGGCGAGCGTGGCGGGCGCGGCGCTGGCGGGCTATGCGGGGCTGGGCGTACGGGTTGAATATCTGGTGGCGGCTTCATTCATGGCGATTCCGGGCGGGCTGTTGTTTGCAAAATTAATCTGCCCCAGTACTGAGGCGAGCGCCGTTAAATTCGATACATTCGAGTTTGAAGACAAGCGCCCGGCAAATGTGATTGAGGCGGCGGCGAGCGGCGCTGCTCTGGGTTTAAAAATTGCGTTGAGCGTGGGCGCGATGCTGCTCGCGTTTATTGGCTTGATTGCGTTGCTCAATGGCCTGTTGGGCGGCGTGGCGGGCTGGATGGGTTATCAGGGGGTGAGTATGGAATTACTGCTCGGCAAGGTGTTCGGCCCGCTCGCCTACATGCTCGGTGTATCGTGGGAAAACTCCACCTTCGTCGGTAATCTGATCGGGCAAAAACTGATCCTGAACGAGTTCGTGGCCTATGTTGGTCTGGCCCCCTATTTGCAACCGGAGGCTGCGGTAGTGGCGGCAGGTTTAACCGTGATTGATCCGCGCACCTTGGCGATTGCGTCGTTTGCGCTGTGTGGCTTTGCTAACTTCACATCGATTGCGATTTTGTCGGGTTCATTTGGCAGCATTGCGCCGCAGCTGAGCGGTGATGTAGCTCGCTTTGGCTTGCGCGTGGTGGCTGCGGCGACCTTGTCGAATCTGATGAGCGCGACCCTTGCCGGTATATTTTTATCCATTAAATAAATTATGATCGCATCCTCCCATTTTCTCCCGCAAGAAGTTATTCGTAAAAAACGTGATGGCGCGGTATTGGCCAACAGCGAGATTGCCGCATTTGTGCAGGGCATTACGCGTGATGAGGTCAGCGAAGGTCAGATCGCCGCGTTTGCGATGGCGGTTTTTTTCAACGGCATGAACGCGGACGAGCGGGTTGCGCTCACCACCGCGATGCGCGATTCGGGCCGGGTGCTTGACTGGAAGCCGCTACACCTTCCCGGCCCGATCGTGGATAAACATTCCACTGGTGGGGTGGGGGACGTGGTGTCGTTGATGCTGGGGCCGATGGTAGCGGCTTGTGGTGGATATGTGCCGATGATTTCCGGGCGCGGCCTCGGCCATACCGGCGGCACGCTCGATAAGCTGGATTCGATTCCTGGCTATCAAACCAACATCACCAATGAAAAATTTCAGCAGGTGGTGCGTGATGTAGGCGTTGCCATTATCGGCCAGACGGCTGATTTAGCACCCGCCGACAAACGTATGTATGCGACGCGTGATGTGACGGCTACGGTGGAATCGATTCCGCTCATCACGGCCTCCATATTGTCCAAAAAATTAGCCGCAAGTCTTGATGCGTTGGTGATGGATGTAAAGGCGGGTTCTGGCGCATTTATGCCCACGATGGAAAAATCCATCGAGCTGGCTCGCAGCATCGTTGAGGTCGGTAATGGCGCCGGCGTGAAAACCTCCGCCATCATTACCGACATGAATGAATCACTGGCACCCTGCGCGGGTAATGCCATCGAGGTTATCTGCGCGCTGGACTATCTCAGCGGCAAATCGCGCCCGGCACGTTTGCATGAAGTCACCATGGCGTTGTGCGTTGAGTTGTTGCTGACGGCTGGGCTTGCTGATAGTGAATCGGCTGCAACACAAGCACTGGCGCGGTGTTTGGACAATGGCCGGGCGGCAGAGCTGTTTGCAAAAATGGTTGTTGAATTAGGCGGGCCGCATGATTTGTTCGAAGCATCTGACCGATATCTCATCACCGCACCGATCATCAAAACCGTGCATGCCGCACGCGACGGCTTTATTAGCGCCATTGATACACGCGCCTTGGGACTGGCCGTGGTCAGCTTAGGCGGTGGACGTCGGCGGGCCAGCGACAAGATTGATTTTACGGTGGGGCTGAATAATTTTGCAGCGCTAGGGGCCAGTGTGAAAGCCGGGGATTTGCTGGCGACAGTGTATGCGCGTGATGCGCACGCCGTTGATGAAGTGGTGCGCTCCGTCGAAGCGGCATTTACGATTTCTGATCAGGCAAATCAGGTGATTTTGCCGATGGTTTATCCGGCGATTCGCTGAGTCTTGGCTGATTACGAATCTGTTTTGAAACTGTACTAAGCCAACTATGTCGCAAGCAACAGCATCAGACCCCACTCGTCTTATTCGGCATCTGGAAGAGCTGACGCTGAACACCGCACCGGCCATTCATCAGCATTTTTATGATGGCTGGGTGCTGCGGGCATCCGGCACCGAGACGCACCGATCAAATAGCGTGACCGCATTGCATGAATCCACATTGCCTCTGGATGAAAAGGTGGCTTATAGCGAGTCGTGGTATCGCTTGCATCAGCAGCCGATTATTTTTCGCGTCAATGATGCGCTCTCGCCTCTGGGGCTTGATGATTTATTGCAGGCGCGCGGCTATAGCAAAGCAGCGGAAACGGTCGTGATGACGGCTGATAGTCGGCTGTTCAGCGCATTAGCCGATTTGCCGCTGGGCGTTAAACTCGTTGAGCGTGATTTAGCTGAAAGTCTCGCTGATCTGCACCACATGAAAGGTACTGCGCCGCAGGTAATGGCGCAGGAAATAAAACGGCAGGCGCTATGGCGCGGTCCGCAAACCGTATTGAATTTACGTAGCATCAATGGCGTGGTGTGCAGTGGCATGGCCCGATTGGACGGCGGGCATGTGGGTGTCTTCGATATTTACACCCCGGAAAATCAGCGCGGCAAAGGCTATGCATCAATACTCGTTCAGTATTTGCTGGCTTGGGGTGCTAGGCATGGTGCACGTACGGCTTTTTTGCAGGTACTGGTAACCAACGAGCCGGCCATAGCGGTGTATAAGCGCCTTGGCTTAGCACCGTCTTATCGTTATTGGTCGCGCTTGAAGAGGGCGTGCGTAGATGAAGAGCGTGCAAAAATAAATCATGATGAATGCTGAAATGAACAGGCTGTTGGATCAACTCGCCGCCGCAGTAGGTGCGAAGTTGAATGCTGATAAGAAAATACTGGCCACCGCAGAGTCCTGTACGGGCGGCGGTATTGCCGAGGCAATCACACGCATTTCAGGTAGCTCGGCATGGTTTGACCGCGCCTTCATTACTTATTCCAACCAAGCCAAAATGGATATGCTGGGCGTTAAAAAAACGACGCTTGATAGCGTGGGCGCGGTATCGGAAACCGTGGCGCGGGAAATGGCCGAGGCCGCGCTGGCACGTTCACGGGCGGATGTCACGGTCGCGGTAACGGGCGTGGCGGGGCCGCATGGTGGCTCGCCAGAGAAGCCGGTTGGTACGGTCTGGTTTGCATGGGCCCGCAAAAATAATTCAACCATTTCAGAGCGTTGCGTCTTTTTGGGCGACCGGGCGGCGGTGCGCCACCAAACCATTATTCACGCTCTCACTAAACTGCTGCATAATTAACTTTGTAATTTGCTGTGGCTAACCTAAGTTCGCTGTTCAGCGAACTTTTTTGAAAAAACTCTTGCAACCGGCTAAATTTTTCGGTACTGTATGAAAATACAGACTGTATGTGGATACAGTTTATTTTCAACGGAACCGGGAGCTTTGCCATGAACATGATGGACAAAAACGCGATGGACGAAAACAAATCAAAAGCATTACAGGCTGCACTTTCGCAAATTGAAAAGCAGTTCGGCAAAGGCTCGATCATGAAAATGGGCGAGAGCAGCATCGGCCACGATATTATTCCGGTCTCCACTGGTTCGCTGGGGCTCGATATTGCACTCGGTATTGGCGGCTTGCCCCGCGGTCGCGTGGTCGAAATTTACGGCCCGGAATCATCCGGCAAAACCACGCTGACCCTGCAGGTGATTGCTGAAATGCAAAAAACCGGCGGCACCGCCGCGTTCATTGATGCAGAACATGCACTGGATCCCACCTACGCCCAAAAGCTTGGCGTCAATATTAATGATCTGCTGATTTCCCAGCCTGATAACGGCGAGCAGGCGCTTGAAATCGCCGACATGCTGGTTCGTTCTGGCTCTGTCGATATCGTTGTCATTGATTCCGTGGCAGCACTTACGCCACGTGCCGAGATTGAAGGCGAAATGGGTGATTCACACATGGGCCTGCAGGCTCGTCTGATGTCGCAGGCATTGCGCAAGCTCACCGCCAATATCAAACGTTCCAACACTCTGGTGATTTTCATCAACCAGATTCGTATGAAAATTGGCGTCATGTTTGGCAGCCCTGAAACCACGACTGGTGGTAATGCGCTTAAATTTTATGCATCTGTGCGCATCGATATTCGCCGCACCGGCGCGATTAAATCCGGCGAAGAGATCATTGGCTCTGAAACACGCGTCAAGGTTGTGAAAAACAAGGTTGCTCCGCCATTTAAGACTGCTGATTTTGATATTTTGTACGGCGAAGGTATTTCTCGTGAAGGCGAGATTATTGAGCTGGGCGTCATTCACAAAGTCGTCGAAAAATCTGGTGCGTGGTACGCCTACAAAGGCGAAAAAATTGGCCAGGGTAAAGATAACAGCCGTAAATTCCTCAAAGACAATCCCGAAATGGCGCAGGAAATTGAAGCTAAAATTCGCGTTATTGTTGGTGTGGCCGGTAGCGGTGTTGCTGTAGTGCTTCCTAAAGAAGAAGACGACGCCGAAGAGTGATTTTCACGAGCGGCTGATCGACCGATAGTTTTTTAATAGTCATGATCAGCCGCATTTAGTTCGATGGTTGGGCCGCCAGATTGCGGGGTGAGTTTTAGCACCTTCAGAGATGTGCGGCCTTTTTTTATCCAGTTTGTTGTTGCTGTGTTTGGTATTTGTTTTTTTTATTTTGCTTTTTTTGCTTTTTTTGCTTTTTGATTTTCTGGTGCGGCTGGCAGGAATCGAACCCACGACCCCTTGGTTCGTAGCCAAGTACT
>ENA-OFCI01000389-OFCI01000389.1-metagenomes-genome-assembly--contig:-NODE-389-length-27003-cov-3.316276_pt1 | contig 27003 bp, 27 predicted proteins | sample MGYA00153391_OFCI01 | MGnify analysis MGYA00153391
CTCGCGCGACCGTTGGCTCGGCCACCGGACTGACCGACGAGGGGAGGGCGGCGCTGGCCGCCCTCATCGACGTCTCGACCGCCCGCTCATCGTGAGCAGTCCGAGGACCGGGCGGTCGCATCCCACGTCAACCGTCGACAACGTGGTCGTCGTCGGCGCGGGTCTCGCGGGCCTGTCCGCAGCCATGCATCTGGCCGGCGCGGGCCGTCGCGTGACCGTGCTCGAGTCCGGGTCCACTCCTGGCGGGAGCGCTGCGCGGGTGTCCCTGCCGTCACGTGAGGGAGGGATGTATCACCTCGACACCGGCCCGAGCGTGCTGACCATGCCGGATCTGTTTGCCGACTGCTTCGCGGTCCTGGGAGAGTCGATGTCGGACTGGGTCACCGTGCGGGCGCTCGATCCCGTCTATCGGGCCCAGTTCGCGGACGGCACGAGCTTGTCGATCACCAGCGACGTCAACGAGATGACCGAACGCATTCGCGACTTCTCGGGAGCCGCCGACGCCGATGGCTACCGCCGGTACGTCACATTCGTGTCCCGCCTGTATCGCCTGCAGATGCGCGACTTCATCGACCGTAACTTCGACTCGCCTCTCGACCTGGCCGGGTCATCGCTGGCCAAGCTCGTTGCGCTGCGGGGTTTTTCACGACTCGCCCCCACAGTGGCCCGTTACTTCCGCGACGAGCGGCTGCAGCGCATCTTCAGCTTCCAGGCGATGTATGCCGGTGTCTCCCCCGCCCGGGCACTGGCCATCTACGCGGTGATCTCCTATATGGACCTCGTCGAGGGCGTGTCCTATCCGGTCGGCGGGATGAACGCCCTGCCGACGGCGATGGAGGGGGCAGCACGCAAGGCCGGTGTCGAGTTCGTCTACGACGCCCGGATCACCGCGGTGGCCTGGAGCGGCGACCGGGTCAGCGAGCTGAGATCCGCCGATGGACGCCGGTGGTCTCCGGACGCCGTCGTGATGACTCTTGATCGGCCTGCCGCCCTCGAGGTCCTGGGCCGTACGCAGCAGCGGTCTCTTACCGGCCGCCCGATCAGAACTCATTACTCGCCATCCTGTGTCGTCCTGGCTGCAGGGGTCCGGGCGTCGTGGCCCGACGCCGCTCACCACACCATGCACTTCGGGCATGCGTGGTCGCAGGTCTTCGACGACCTCGACGCTGGTCGGTTGATGCGCGACCCGTCTTTTCTGGTCTCACTGCCATCGGTCACGGATCCGGGGCTGGCGCCGGCTGGGAGTAGTGCGGCATACGTGCTCTTTCCGGCTCCGAACCTCGACCACGACCACCCTTTGAAGTGGGCCAGTCTGCGCGGTCCCTACCGGGAGCACATGCTCACCAGCGTTGAGAACGCTGGCTATCGGGGCTTCGAAGATGCCATTGAGGCCGAGCTGCTGATCACCCCTCAGGACTGGGCCGAGCGCGGCCTCGGGGCAGGCACGCCGTTCGCCGCCGCGCACACATTCGGACAGACCGGTCCCTTCCGCTCCCCCAACACGCTCGGCGCCAACGTCGCGTTCGCCGGCTCGAGCACCACGCCCGGCGTCGGTGTGCCCATGGTGCTGATCAGCGGTCGCCTTGCCGCCGAACGCCTTATTGGTCGGGACCCGACCTATCACTCACTGGCGTGGCGTTGAGAGTCAGCGCCGCATCGGACCCGTCCGTGGCTCCGGAGCTGGCTGCGGCTTATGAAGAGTGCCGTCGGATTCATGCGGCTCACGGCCGGACCTACTACCTCGCCACCAGGCTGCTCCCTCGCGACCGACGTCCTGACGTGTGGGCCCTCTACGCCTTCGCCCGAGTGGCTGACGAGCTCGTGGATGGGCCAAACGCCCAACCCGCCAACCCCTCGGCCCTTCTTACGTGGTGCGAACAGGCAATGGCAGCGGTGCGATCCGCTTCGCAACCGGATCCGGCCGAGCATCCCGTCCTAGCGGCCACGTGGCATACGATGCGCGCCTTCGGGCTGGAGCCGGGCCTGCTCCAGGAGTTTCTCGACTCGATGGTCATGGACCTGACGGTCTCCCGGTACGCGACGTGGGAGGATCTGCGGGTCTACATGCGGGGAAGCGCGGCTGTGATCGGTGAGCTGATGGCACCTCTGCTGGGGGCAGGCGGCCCGGATGCCCTTTTCCGTGCGGGGACACTCGGCGAGGCCTTTCAGCTGACGAACTTCATCCGCGATGTCGGCGAGGACCACGACCGCAACCGGGTCTACCTGCCGCGAGCCGATATGGCACGCTTCGACGTCAACGAGGACATGATCGCCCATGCCGTGCGCACCTCAGTGCCGTCGCCACAGGTGCGTTCGCTGGTCGCCTTCGAGGTGCGTCGTGCGGTCAGCCTCTATGCGGCCGCCCGGCCGGGTCTCAGCATGGTCGACGCCCGCAGCAAGCCATGCCTGGAGGCGGCGTTCACGCTTTACAAACGCATCCTGAGTCGCGTCATTGCCAATGACTTCAACGTGTTCGAGCGCCGGGCCGTGGTGCCCACATGGCAACGACTGGCCACAGTTGGGCACCTGGCAGCCCGAGCAGCCGTCTCCGGCATCACGGCGAAGACCGGGTCCTGGCACCAGTCCACTCCCACACCGCACAGGTCATGAGGACGAGGGCAAAGCCGAATGCCAGGTCCTCGACCGGCGCGTAGGCAATGCGGCCGTCGCCGAAGAACACCACCCGCTCCGAACCTAAGATAACGGCGTCGCTGTATCGGACGATGCCGCGCCCGGTCAGCCAGCCGTTGGTGATCAGCTGGAAGAACACCACAATCCCGTACGCCATCCACCAGGTCAGTGAGCGGACCAACGCCGTGCGGAAGACCAGGAGGTCCGCGCCGACCGCGATCAGTGCGGCGAGGGCTGCGGCGATGGTGTAGGCATTCATCCGAGGTGACTCCTCATGGCGTGCGGCGCCGGGCGCGTGCGGCAGCGACTGCCTCGAAGGTGAGGATGCCCGCGAACGGGATCACCATGAAGAAGGCGTACTCCTCCAGCGGTAGCCCCCACAGTCTTCCTTCGAAGGTCTGCGCAGGGTCGAAGTGCCACTGCCCGGCAGCAGTGGCCGCGACGTCCCAGGTCACGAAGACCGCGGCCACGGGGAGGACTGCCATGATCAGACGAACCGGCTGGCGCAGGGCGTCCAGTCGGTAGTGGTGGTGCAGCGGCAGCACCGCGATCAGAACCAGGACCAGCATCGCGGCATATGACGCATGCCTCCAGCCGCCGGCCACGATCAGCTGCCCTTCACAGTTCTCAGTCCGTCACGATCAGAGGGCAGCTTCCATAGCGCGGCGGCGCACCTCGGTCTTGAACCCGGCCCTCAGTGCGTCGATGGGCGCGCCCGCGACCGGCAGGGTGGCGTCTGGGGTGAACAGCCATCGCAGGATCTCCCCATCGCTCATCCGGCCATCAGCGAGCACCGTGAAGGTGCCGGGGAGCTCAGGCAGGGGCCCAGCCTCGTTGACAAACCTGGACGGCACCGCCATCACGTTGCGGGGGCCGATCCGGAAGCCGAGCAGCTGCCGGTCAACGATCAGCTGACGAACGTCGCTGAGTCGAAGCCCCAGCCGTTCGCCAAGATCAGGCACGGTGAGCCACTCACCCACCAGCTGCTCCAGATCGTTGTCGGCCGGTGCATCGGGGGAGTTCTCGTCAGCCACGGCTCAACACTCTCACTGTCCGGGCTCATAACAAATTACCTTCAGGGAAGTCGGGGTGGTGCGCCCACACTTCGGGTACCGTTTACTCCAGTCACACTAAGTGCTGCGCGCCTCATGTGGACGTTTGCACCTCTTCTGCCCCACCTGACCCGGAGGATGTTCGTGAGTCCCTTCGTCGCTCTCCCCCCCGCTATCTCGCCGTTGCCAGCCCACGCCAAACCCGCGGTCGTCGTCCGCCGCGCCTACTCCGCCCCCTACGGCTGGCAGATCCTGACAGTACGCAGCGGCGACACCCTCAGCGACATCGCGATAGCTCATCGCAGCACCGTCGGCGCACTGATCGCGCGCAACCGGATCACGGATGGCGGGGACTTCCTGGCGATCGCGCGTCACCTGTGGGTCCCACGCACGACCCCCGCCCGTCCGGCCGCACCCGCCGTGGCACGGACCGCGACCTATGTCGTGCGCTCGGGCGACACTCTCGGCGGCATCGCCGCCCACTACCGCGTCAGTCTCTCGATGCTGTACTCGCTCAACAAGATCAGCCGGACGGCATACATCCAGCCGGGACAACAGATCAAGGTGCCGGCACGCGCGGCACGGGCGAGCGCCAAAGCTGGCGGCCGCCTGGCCATCAGCACAACGATGCTCACCGTGCGCTCCGGTGACACCATCGGCGCCCTTGCCATGCGACATGGAGTGTCACAGGCCGCATTGCTGAAGGTCAACGGCCTCACGTCGCGCTCGATCCTGCAGATCGGTCAGCGGCTGAAGCTCGTGACCACGGTCGAGAAGCGGGCCGAGAGCGCCAACACGTTCGCGGGGCGCACCTACCCGGACAAGATCGTCCGGGCCGCCGCGGCCAACCGTGAGTACCTGGCCAACCACAGCGTTCCCAGCCGCACACAGACAATGGCGATGATCGCGTCCACGGCGCGTCGCCACGGGCTCGACCCCAGACTCGTCCTGGCGATCTCCTGGCAGGAGTCGGGGTGGAACCAGCGCCAGGTCTCGGTGGCCAACGCCATAGGCGCGATGCAGGTCATCCCGAGCTCAGGGGCCTGGGCGTCCGACCTCTCCGGCCGCAGGCTCAACCTGCTCAACACACAGGACAACATCACTGCGGGCATGGTGATCCTGCGCACGCTGACCCGCAGTGCACGCTCCGAGCAAGAAGCGATCGCGGGCTACTACCAGGGTCTGTACTCCGTGCAGCACGACGGCATGTTTCCCGACACCTTGGCCTACGTGAAGTCCGTCCTGATGCTCAAGGGCCGGATGTAGGCAATGCGGCAGGCGAGCCCCGAGTCGGTGATCAGGCTTGCTTGCGCGGGGTTGCGGTCATCGTTACATAGACTCTGCCCGTGACAGCTGGTAGCCCTTCCTCCCTGATCGAGCATGTGCTCGATGGGCGCTATCGCGTGCTGTCACATCTGGCCGATGGCGGGATGGCGACCGTTTACGTTGCGCTGGACCTGCGGCTCGACCGAAAGGTCGCCCTCAAGGTCATGCGCCCGGACCTTGCCAAGGATGAGACCTTCGTCAGCCGGTTCCGCCGCGAGGCCCGCTCGGCAGCGATGCTGAGCCACCCCAATGTCGTGGCGGTCTACGACCAGGGCGAAGATGACGGCAACGTGTTCCTGACCATGGAGCTGGTCAACGGTCTGACCCTTCGACAGGTCATGCAGGCCGAGGGGCCACTGACCCCGCGGGCTGCTCTGGACATCATCGACCCCGTTCTCCATGCCCTCGGAGCCGCGCACAGCGCCGGTCTGATCCACCGTGATGTCAAGCCCGAGAACGTCATCCTGCGCGAGGACGGCACGGTCAAGGTGGCCGACTTCGGTCTGGCACGGGCGATCGCCACCGGAACGTCGACCGCACAGACCGGCGTTCTCCTGGGTACGGTCGCGTACCTCTCCCCGGAACAGGTCGAACGCGGGGTGGCCGATGCCCGCAGTGACGTTTATGCCGCGGGGCTGCTGCTCTTCGAGATGCTCGCCGGGTCCAAGGCCTTCCTGGGTGACTCGCCCATCCACGTCGCCTACCAGCATGTTCACAGCGAGGTACCCGCGCCCTCGAGCAGGGTCAAGACGGTGCCCGCAGCCCTCGACCAGATCGTCGCACGGGCCAGCGCACGCAACCCTGATGACCGACCGCGGGACGCGAACCAGATGCTGTCCGAACTGCGGCAGGCGCGTCAGCTGCTTTCACCCGCTGAGCTCGACCTGAGGCCGGCGGATGCCTCCAGCGCCGCGGCCGTGAACATGACGATCGCGCTACCCCGCACCCAGATGGTCCCCGCGGTCGGTGCATCGTCAGGCGCCGGCGGCACCCGAGGCGGTGCGCGCGCCGCCCTGCTCCGGACCACATCATGGCGAGGACGCAGCTGGCCTGTGGTGGTGCTCGCGATCATCCTGCTCGCGGCAGCCGCGGCACTGTGGTTCGTCGCAGGCCCGGGAGCCAGCACGACGGTGCCCAGGGTCAAGGGTGAGACCAGACAGGTGGCACTCGTGGCGTTGGCAACGGCTCACCTCGGCGCCAAGGTGGTCACCTCCTTCGATGAGACCACCAGGGCCGGGATCGTCCTCGCGGCCGACCCTGCCGCCGGACGGGAGGTCGGTCGAGGGTCCACGGTCATCCTGACCGTGTCCCAGGGCCAGGAACGGTATGCCGTGCCCCAGCTGGTCGGACACACCCAGGCTGAGGCCCAGCAGCGCCTGACCGACGCGAAGCTCACCGTCGGCCGCACCACCCAGGCGTTCAGCGAGACCGTACCCCAGGGCCAGATCATCTCGACCTCGCCGGCAGCCGGCGCCTCGGTCAAGCGGGCCACCCCCGTCGCCCTGGTGACCAGTAAGGGTCGTCAGCCGATCGAGCTCCAGGACTGGACTGGCAAACCAGCCGACCAGGCGATCCAGGCGTTGACCGGCGCCAAGCTCAAAGTCGATGCCACCAAGCAGGACTGGCACGACACGGTGCCCAAGGGATCGGTGATCAGCCAGTCCCCGGCAACCGGCACGCTCTTCCAGGGAGACGCCATCGTTCTCGTGGTGTCCAAGGGTCCGCAGATGGTGCTGGTTCCGCCGGTCATCGGCAAGCAGGAGGGCGAGGCCACGTCGATCCTCGAGGCGCTGGGCCTGACGGTGAAGATCGAACGGGCGTTTGGTGGATTCTTCGGCACGGTCAGGCTCCAGTCGGTCGACCCCGGAGCCAACGCACCCAAGGGATCGACCATCACGCTGACCGTGGTCTGAAGAACCGGCCACCGTTGACAACAGCGCGTTCTCGTCTCTTCGCGACCCTGCTGCTCGTGGCCGTCACCATGGTCTGGGGCTCGACATTTTTCCTGATCCGTGACGTCGTCCGACTCGTTCCCCCGACCGACTTCCTTGCGGTCCGGTTCACGATTGCGGCGGTAGCGATGGTGGCCGTGTTCTGGCGGCCCATGCTGGCGCTCAGCAGTCGCCAGGTGGTGATCGGGGTCGGGCTGGGGATCCTGTATGCCGTTGCCCAGATCCTGCAGACGGTCGGTCTGGCGCATACCGAGGCGTCGCGATCTGGTTTCATCACCGGCACCTACGTCGTTCTTACCCCGATCTTCGGCGCAATCCTGCTTCGGGACCACATCCCCCGATCGACCTGGCTCGCGGTCCTCATGGCCACCGCAGGACTGGCGACGTTGTCCCTCAACGGCATTGGCGGTGGATTCGGCTTCGGTGAAGGAGTTACCCTGCTCGCGGCCGGCGTCTACGCATTGCACATCATCGGCCTGGGACGCTATTCATCGCCTGCGTCGGCAGGCGGACTCTCCGCCGTCCAGATGGTTGCCATCGCTGTCGTGTCCCTGATTGCGGCAGCCCCTGGTGGCATCAAGCTTCCGAGCGGCCGAGGCGGATGGACGTCGGTGCTCTACATGGCACTGGTTGCCGGGGCGGTGGCCATCTGGGCACAGACCTGGGCGCAGTCCCATCTGAGCGCTCCACGAGCCGCGATCGTGATGACCCTCGAACCGGTGTTTGCTGCCGCGTTCGCGGTAGCACTCGGTGGCGAGTCGATGACCCCGCGGATGCTGTTCGGTGGCGCCATGGTCCTGGCAGCGATGTACACGGTCGAGCTCATCGGCCGCAGAGCTGACGCAACCGCCGAACAGAGTCCTCCCGCCGAACTGCTGCATCACGAGGTCTGAAAGGTGCCTCGACCGATGCATCCGCCCGTGCGTGTGTTGATCTCTACCCTGGCCACAACCCGCTTGACCAGCGGCCCGGCATATGCTGGTGCTGCACCCGTCAACAAGGAAGGCCTTAGCCGTGAGCAGTGGGGGGTCCATCCGGTGAACAGCCAGCCCGAGCCTGTGACATCGACCGGCATGGTCTCTGACCGGCGGAACCGTCCCCTACGGGACCTGCGCATCTCGGTCACCGATCGGTGCAACTTCCGCTGTGTCTACTGCATGCCGAAGCAGATCTTCGGGCGGGACTTCACCTTCATGGAACGCGACGAGCTCTTGACCTTCGAGGAGATAACCCGGCTGGCCAGGATCGCGGTCGCCCATGGGGTCCAGAAGATCCGACTCACCGGCGGCGAACCGCTGCTGCGCAAGGGGCTCGAGGAACTGGTGAGCATGCTCAGCGCGCTGAGGACTCCGAACGGGCAGGAGATCGACATTGCGCTGACGACCAACGGATCCGCTCTTGCCGTCAAGGCGAAGTCGCTCAAGGACGCCGGCCTCAAGAGGGTGACCGTCTCCCTCGACTCCCTTGAGGATGCAACCTTCAAAGCGGTGAACGACGTCGACTTCCCGGTTGCCAAAGTTCTGGAGGGCATTGACGAGGCTTATTCGGTCGGCCTTGGTCCGATCAAGATCAACATGGTGGTCAAGGGTGGCCAGAACGACCAGGACATCGTGCCGATGGCACGCCATTTCAAGGGTTCGCCATACATCCTGCGGCTCATCGAGTTCATGGATGTCGGCAACAGCAACGGCTGGCAGATGACGCAGGTGGTTCCCTCGGCCGAGGTCATCAGCCGGATAAACGCCCAGCTGCCTGTGGAGGAGGTCGCCTCGAACTACCCCGGGGAGACCTCCGCTCGATGGCGATACCGGGATGGGGGCGGTGAGATCGGGGTGATCTCCAGTGTCACCCAGTCCTTCTGCCACTCATGTACGCGGGTGCGTGTCTCCACCGAAGGCAAGCTGTTCACCTGTCTTTTTGCGACCGAAGGCGACGACCTGCGAGCGCTGATGCGAGGCGGATGCTCGGACGAACAGCTCTCCAGCGTGATGGCACACATCTGGCGCGAGCGCACGGACCGCTATTCGGAGCTGCGCAGCGCGAAGACCAGCGAGCTTCACGCAACAGGCAAGAAGAAGATCGAGATGTCCTACATCGGCGGGTGAGCTTGCGCCAAGATCCTCTGCGACGGCCCGAGCTCGGGCGGAACTGTCCTATCCTTGCCCGGTGACGCAAGAGCAGGTGACGGTGAGGTTCTTTGCGGCTGCCCGCGCGGCGGCCGGCTGCGATCAGATACTGGTGGAGCCCGGGCCGCTGGAACAGGTCATCCAAAGCATGCATGCCGCCTTTCCCGCGCTCATCGCCGTAACCCCGCAGTGCAGCTTCCTGGTGGACTCGCTGACCGCGAAGCGGCCCGAAACCGGCACCACGACCGTCCGGGCCGGCTCCACGGTGGACGTCCTTCCCCCGTTTGCCGGCGGCTGACCCAACGGCGTTACGGGCAGTTCACCCATTCGTCTGTCCCGTCCTCGAAGAACTGGTGCTTCCAGACCGGGAGGCGAGCCTTGACCTCCTCCACGAGGTCGGCGCACGCTGCGAAGGCGGGCGCCCTGTGACCTGCGCTGACGACGGCCACCAGCGCCGCGTCGCCCACCGCCAGCCTGCCGCAGCGATGGACCACCGCGAGAGCGACGACGTCATGACGAGCACAGACTTCCCTGGCCACCAGCTCCAGAACGGCACCCGAGCTCGGATGAGCCTGGTACTCGAGATCGATCACGGATCGCTGGTTGTCGTGGTCCCGGACCGCTCCGACGAAGCTGACAACCGCTCCAGCCCGAGCGTGGGCGACGACCCGCTCAAGGTCAGCGACGCTGATCTGCTTGTCAACGATCTCGGTGTGCACGACGGTGCCCGCAAAGGTGCTGTTGGCCATGTCGACATCTTGCCCCACCACCTCGAGCGGTGCCACGTGGGCTGACATGCAGGTGCCCCTCTAGGGTGACATCACGCTGACCGACAAAGCGACATGTCCTCACAACGCACCAAGAAGGAGCGAAAACCCATGATGCAAAACTGGATCGACGCCGTATGCGCGGAGCTGAAGCTTCCGGCGGACGTCAATGTTGACCTGATCCTGGACGTGGCCCGTGTGGCCGCACACAACGTCGAGCGGCCGGCTGCGCCGGTCACTACCTACCTCCTCGGCCTTCTCGTCGGGCGCGGGATGGACCTGAACGAGGCTGCGGCAAAGATCCAGGACATGGCGGCCACCTGGCCGAAGTCGGAAGAGACGGTCTAGTCGCCTCAGATACCGGCATGTGTGATGAAGATCGCATATGCGCATATGTGAGGCAGGACAGGGACTTTAGTCCTGCACAGCGTCTCAGCCCAGGAGAACTATGACGGTGCCTGCAACCGTCAGGTTTCCCTCCACGGAGGAGCTTCGCAACACATGACCATCACCCCGACTCGAAGGACGTTTCTCCAGGTTGCCGCTGCCGGAACCGCGGTGGCCGCGATCCCGGTCGGGGTGAGGGAGCTGGCCAACCCGCCCACGGCCGTGGCCGCAGAGACTCCGGGCACCGAGCGCGTGGTGCCGAGCGTCTGCGAGATGTGCACCGTGCGCTGCCCCATCCTGGTGCGGGTGCGCGACGGAAAGGTCGTGCGGATCGAGGGGAACCCCAAGGAAAAGTCGACCAAGGGTGCGATCTGCGCCAGAGGCAACGCCGGGGTCTCCCTGCTGGAGGATCCAGACCGGGTGCGCACACCGCTCATCCGGGTTGGCGCTCGCGGTGAAGGGAAGTTCCGCAAGGCGAGCTGGGAAGAGGCGTACCGCTACATCGCCGACCGGCTGAAGGCCATCCGCCCCGAAGAGCTCGGGGTTGGGCGTCGTCCCAGCGCAGGGGACGCGTTTCTGCTGAACTTCGCGAAGGCGTTCGGAACCCCCAACGTCTTCAACCACGAGTCCTCCTGCCCCTTGGCACGCAACGTCGCAATGCACGTCACCTACGGCACCGCCTCCTTGGCGGTCGACTACTCGAAGGTGGACTATCTGATCTCCTTCGGGCGCAACCATATGGAGACGCTCGCGGTGCCCCAGGCGCAGGGCATCGTCAGCGCAGTCGCTCGTGGCGCCCGTTTTGTCTACCTCGACCCGAGGCGCACCCCGACTTCGACGGCGGCGACAACCTGGCTGCAGCCCTTGCCCGGGACCGACCTCGCCTTCGCCCTGGCGATGCTTCAGGTGATGATCGCCGAGAAGCTGTACGACCAGGACTTCGTCAAGCAGTACACAGAAGGCTTCGACCAGCTGGCCGCAGCTGTCCTTGGGTACACCCCGGAGTGGGCCGCAAACAAGACCGGCATACCGGCCGGCACAATCCGCGACGTCGCACGCGCCTTCGGCGGCGCCCGACCGCGAGCGGTTGCCGACCCAGGTTGGTTCACCGCCACCTATCTCAACGACTTCCAGCTGCGACGCGCGATTCTGGCCCTCAACGCGCTAGTGGGCAACCTCGAGGTGCCCGGCGGCATCTTCCTCGTCAAGGGCCTTAAGGGGTACGGCACCGAACTGGGCAGCTGGAAGAAGCCCAAGTTCCCTGCCGTGACGGCCGAGAGGGTGGACGGCGCCGGCGTGCCCGGGCGGTTCCCGCTCGTCCCCGTCACGGACGGGATGTGCCAGGCGCTGCCGGAGTCAGTTCTCACCGGGAAGCCCTACGCGCTCAAGGCCTACATCGCGCACCGCTTCGACCCCTTTGCTGCGGTCCCCGACCAGCCGCGGATGATCGAGGCGTTCAAGAAGCTCGACCTGCTGGTCAGCGTCGACGTCTACATGAGCGACACCGGCGCCTACGCGGACGTCATCCTGCCGGAGTGCACCTATCTGGAGCGCACCGACCCGGTCATCGAGGCCTCTGGCCTCGCGCCGAAGATCCGGTTCCGGCAACAGGCCGTGCCCCCGCAGGGTGATGCCCGGCCGAGCTGGCGGATCTACAAGGAGCTTGCCGAGGCGACTGGCCTGGGGGCGTACTTCGCCTACAAGGACATCGATGAGGTCGTGGCGGCTCAGCTCGCCCCGCTCGGGGTAACGACGGCGGAGCTGGCCAAGTCCGGTCAGTGGGCCCCTCCCGACGCGAAGCCGACCTACCTGCGCAAGACCGACCCCAAGGCACCGGTCAAGCTCGCGACAGCCAGCGGCAAGATCGAGCTGTTCTCCGCGGAGCTGGCCAAGCTCGGCTTCGAGCCTGTCCCTCAGTACACCGCACCTCCCGAGCCTCCCAAGGGCACGTTCCGGATGATCCAGGGCAAGTGCGCCGTACACACCAACAGCGCCACCCAGAACGTTCCAGTACTGCATGAGCTCCGCTCGAGCAACGAGCTCTGGATCCACCCCGTGCAAGCAGACCGCCTCGGCATCCGAGACGGTGATGGTGTCACCGTGCGCGCCGGCGGGGCTCAGCAGCACGGCCTGGCCAAGGTCACTGAGGACATCCTTCAGGGCACCGTGTTCACTTATCACGGCTGGGGCCGGATATCGCCGGGACTGACCCGCGTCAAGGGCAAGGGAATCGGGCTCAACGCTCTCATCCCGGCCACGACCTGCCCGATCAGCGGCTCGCTTGTCATGCGCGATAGCTTCGTGGAGGTGGTGAAGTCATGAGCACACCGACCAAGACCGCAGTGCGCCACCAGTACGCGATGGTGGTCGACACCAGCAAGTGCATCGGCTGCGAGGCGTGCAGCGTCGCCTGCAAGGTCGAGAACGAGGTCCCCGAGGGTCACTGGCGGTCTCGGATCATGCCGCCCACGACAGGCGGCGCGAAGGTGCCGATGAAGTGGTCATGCATGCACTGCACCGACGCGCCGTGCGCGCAGGTCTGCCCGACGAAGGCGACCTACCGCCGGGCGGATGGCATCGTCGTCATCGACGACGAGAAGTGCGTGGGCTGCAAGTACTGCATCGTGGCGTGTCCGTACGGTGCCCGGTACTTCGACGAGAAGAAGGGCATACCGGACAAGTGCGACCTGTGCGTCGACCGGCTGGACGCGGGTCTTGCGCCAGCCTGCGTGCAGACCTGCGTGGGCCGCGCGTTGGCTCTCGCCGACCTGTCTGACCCGAAGAACGAGGCTGCCGCCCGGATTCGATCTGGTGAGGCCAAGCCGCTGCACCCTGAGCTCGGCACCAAGCCGTCCGTCTACTACGTCGTTGGGAAGTGACCAGCATGGTGTGGGGTTGGCAAATCGCGTGGTACCTCTTCCTCGGTGGGCTGGGAGCCGGAGCAACACTGACCAGTCTGGTTGCGTCCCGGGCCGGCTCACGTTTTTCCGTGATCGAGCGAGCTGGTGCGACCCTCGCCGGGCCGGCCGTGGCCTTCGGGACCGCTCTGCTGGTCATCGACCTCGGGATGGGGCGTCGCGAGCCGTGGCGGCTGGTGTACCTCTACACGAACTGGACGTCGCCGATGACATGGGGCACGTGGATCCTCACCCTGTTCATCCCGATTGCTCTTCTGCATGCACTCGCGGTCACTGACACCATGGGAGGGCGCTGGGAGCGGTATGTCGCGCCGGTTCGCCGGGTCTGCAAGCGGGGTACCGGTGCGCTGAAAGTCATAGCGGGAGTGCTCGCTCTCTCCACGGCCATCTACACCGGCGTGCTGCTCTCGGTGCCGCCGAGCTTCCCGTTGCTGAACAGCTTGCTGCTTCCGGTGCTGTTCCTCGTGTCGGCGCTGTCGACCGGGCTGTCAGCAGCGGTCCTGGGTGGCTACGTGCTGGCACGTCGCAGAGGGGTTGTGCTCGACCTGCATCAGTGGAGCCGGGTTCACATCGCCCTGCTGGTTGTGGAGTTCGCTGCGCTGCTCGCGTGGCTCGGGGTCGGCTCGGCATCGCTTGCCGGAAATGCCTCGGTCAAGCTCCTGGTCTCCGGAGACCTCGCGCCGGTATTCTGGATCGGCCTGGTCCTGGCCGGACTGGTCGGACCTGTGCTCGCATTCGTCGTCGAGACGGCACGACGCGGGCGCGGCGACCGGCTGGCTCTGGCCGGTGAGGCAGGGGTACTCGCCGGCGGCCTGGCACTGCGCTACCTGGTGCTGCTGGCTGCTGTGCCGGTGCTGGTCGGACCTGCGCTCTAGGAGTCAAGACGTGGCGGGTGTGCGTTCGGGCACGGTCATCCTGGTTGACCCGGAGGTGCGCGATGTCGGGATCGACCTGGACGCTCTGGAGAGCGATCTGCGTCGCCTGGGTATCGGCCGAAGGATGCTGGTACCCGGGCTCGCACGCCACCCCGAGCTGCTCACCGGCGCGGTCAAGTCGTCCGGTGCCCGACGTGCTGTCGTCGTCTCTGCGACCCTTGAGCATCCGCCCCTCTCGGAGCTGCGGATGTGGGGAGAGGCCGGTGGTCTGGCCCCGCTTGACGTCAACCGGGTGGCGCTCGACATCTTGCGGGCCCGGCGCAGCGCCCTCGAGCGCTCGACCTACGCAGCACGGATGGTGCAAGCCGCTGTAACCGCGCTGGATGCACCCGTGACTGCGCGTGCTGTCCGCCGACCTGTCGGAGCCTCAATGAGCCGACGGGCACTGCTGAACGGCCGTGCCACCACCTGGGTCCCGGTCGCCGAGGTCCGGGCCAGCTCCTGTCTGGGGACACTGCGCTGCGGGCGCTGCGTCGACGCATGTCCTGAGACTGCACTGCTGACCAACGACGACGTCGTCGGCATGACGCCCATGGTGAACGTGAGCCGATGCGACGGATGCTCCGGGTGCCTCGACGTCTGTCCCACAGGTGCGCTCAGCCTCGACGGGCACGATTCAGGGACCATGGCCCGGCAGCTGCGTGCCCTGCTTCAGGGGGGTGACGGCTCGGTCACCCCCTCCTTGGTCATCGCCTGCCAGGTCGCGGCTGCACCGTTGCACCGTCTGGGCGACAGAAGTGGGCTTCCGGGTTGGATGGTGCTGGAGGTCGCCTGTCTCGGGGGTGTCGGTAGTGCCTGGCAGCTCGCCGCTCTGGCGGCCGGCGCGCGAACGGTCCAGCTCCTTCCCTGCGAGCGCTGCAAGGACCGCGGCTTCGTGACCAGGGAGCTGGACTTCACACGCAGTCTGCTGGCCGCACTCGGAGACGTCGAGGCATCCAGACGCGTCGGGGTCCTCCCCGCAGAAGGCGTGCCACTGAAGCGCGCGATCCATGCCGCCAACGGGCTCAGCGCCCTGACCGGCGGGACAGCTGCCGACCGGATGCCCGCAACAGTTGGGGCCGACACGTCGGCCCGGGTCTCGGCCTGGGCGGTGGACCAGCTACAGCGAGCTTCGGGCCGATCGGCCCGGGCCCACCCTCCAGGGCACACAGTGATAGGCGGAGAGGGTGCTCCCCTCGGGGTGCTTCGAGCATCCCAGGGGTGCACGGCGTGCGGGGTCTGCGCGCGAAGCTGCCCGACGAACGCCCTGAGTCTGAGGGTGGGGTTGGGCAGTACCGAGCTGGTCCTGGACCCAGCAGCCTGCACCGGATGCGGGCTGTGCGTCCAGGCGTGTCCTGAGGACGTGCTGGACGTGGTCCGGGGAGTGGATCTCGAGCTGTTGGCGGGCGGGCGCGTGCCGATCGCACGGGTGGTAGTGGCGGCCTGTCCGGACTGTGGAGAGAACGTCCCCGCGCTTCCGGCCGCGGCCCACGTGCCGTCTATGCCAGCCGGCCTGGCCAGTCGCTGCCCCCGCTGCCGTCAGGCTGCTCTGGTTGCGTCGCTCTGAGCCCCGTGAACACGGCTCACGCAGGTCGAGGCGGCTTCGAGATCAGCGTTCTCACGACGTCAGCGGCGTAGGTGGTGTCGGCGTCATCGATGTCCAGATGCCAGACCATCCGCACGGAGTGGTCGTTCACGGCATACATCCGCAGCCCTTGCGCTGCGGCGACCGAGACGAAGTCGGGCGCTGACCAACCCACTCGCCCGACGTCAGCGATGACGATGTTGGTCTGGACGTGTTCCGGGTCGATGACCCCCGGGAACCGGTTCGCCACCTTCTCGGAAAAAGTCCGGGCTCGGCGATGGTCATCGGCCAGACGTGCGATGTGGTGATCCAGGGCCCACAACCCCGCCGCCGCAAGGATACCCGCCTGGCGCATGCCACCGCCATACCGCTTGCGCCACACCCGAGCCTCCGCGATGTGTGCACTCGACCCGGCCAGAACGGAACCGACGGGGGCACCTAGGCCTTTGCTCAGGCAGACCGAGACCGTGTCGAACTGCTGGCCGTATGCCGAGAGCTTGATGCCCGTGGCGACGTGGGCGTTCCAGAGGCGGGCCCCGTCAAGATGCATGGCAACGCCCAATGGCTCGGTGGCCGCGCGGAGCGCGCGGATGGCCTCAAGAGGCTGGATCGTGCCCCCGCCGAAGTTATGGGTGTTCTCCAGAACGATCGCAGCGGTCGACACCTGGTAGGTCCCGGCGTCGGGCTGCATCAGTCGCAGCGGCTGGGCCGGGTCGAGCAGGCCTCGAGGTGCTGACCAGGTCCGCGACGAGATCCCGGAGAAGATGGCTGCGGCCCCCATCTCACCCCTGAGCACGTGCGCCAGCTCGTCGGTGATCAGCTCCTGGCCGGGACCGACGTGCAGGCGTATCCCGAGCTGGTTGGCCATCGAGCCCGACGGGGTGAACAGGCCTGACTCCTGGCCGAGAAGATCGGCCACGCGGTCCTCGAGCGCGCGGACGGTGGGGTCCTCGCCATAGACATCGTCACCGACCTCGGCTGAGGCCATCGCCATTCGCATCGCGACCACCGGCTGGGTGATCGTGTCGGATCGAAGGTCGACGACGCGGTCGGTCATGCCTGGAGCATCTCGGCCACCAGGAACGCCAGCTCCAGGGACTGCCCGTCGTTGAGCCGCGGGTCGCAGGCCGTCTCGTACCGGTCCGCGAGGTCAGCATCGGTGAGGTCGTGGGCGCCGCCCAGGCACTCGGTGACGTCGTTGCCGGTGAGCTCGATGTGGATGCCGCCGGGGTTGGTGCCCAAAGCACGATGCACCTCGAAGAAGCCACGCACCTCGTCGACCACGTCGTCGAAATGACGCGTCTTGTAACCCGACTCCGACTCGAAGGTGTTGCCATGCATGGGATCACAGATCCACGTGACCGCCGCACCCGACGCCGTGACCTTCTCCACGATCGACGGCAGCGCGTCTCGAACAGTGCCGGAACCCATCCGCGTGATGAGGGTCAACCGTCCCGGCTCACGCTCAGGGTCGAGCTTGTCGATAAGACGCAGGAGGTAGTCCGGATCGGCCTTGGAACTCACCTTGACACCGATCGGGTTGCGGATTCGCGAGACGAAGTCGATATGCGCCCCGTCCAGGTCGCGGGTCCGCTCCCCCACCCAGACGAAGTGACCGGCAACGTCATACGGAAGGCCGGTGCGCGAGTCGATACGTGTCAGGGGCCGCTCGTAGTCGAGCAGAAGGGCCTCGTGGCTCGCAAAGAACTCCACCATGCGAAGGGCGTCGAAGTCGGCGCCACATGCGGCCATGAACTTCATCGCCTTGTCGATATCCGCCGCGAGACGTTCGTAGCGCGAGTTGGCCGAGTTCGCGATGAACCCGCGGTTCCAGTCGTGGACATGACGCAGGTCCGCGAAGCCGCCGGTCGTGAACGCCCTGACCAGGTTGAGCGTCGCCGAGCTGGCGTTGTAGGCCCGCACCAGCCGGTTCGGGTCAGGCATGCGCGACTCGGGAGTGAAGGCGAAGTCGTTCACCATGTCGCCTCGGTAGGCAGGAAGCGTGACGTCGCCACGGGTCTCCTGATGGCTGCTGCGCGGTTTGGCGTACTGGCCAGCGATCCTCCCGACCTTGACCACTGGCATGCTCGCGCCGTACGTCAGGACGGCCGCCATCTGCAGGATCGTCTTGATCCGGTCGCGGATGTTATCGGCCGTCGCGGAGACAAAGGTCTCGGCACAGTCGCCACCCTGCAGGACGAACGCCCTGCCTAAGGCCGCCTCGGCCAACCGGCTCTTGAGCACGTCGCACTCGCCGGCAAAGACCAGCGGTGGATAGCTCGCGAGCGTCTCGGTGGCGCTCGCGAGCGCCTCGGCATCGGGCCACCCGGGTTGCTGGGCGGCCGGCAGATCGCGCCAGGCATCAAGGCCGGCGAGAACGTCAGAGCTTGCGTCGATCCGATCAGGGGTGCTCACGCCCCAAGGGTAGTTGTGAAGTCAGCCGAAGAAGACCTCAGCCTCGCTCATCCGCTCGGGTGGCACCGTCTTGAGAGTCCCCACCGCTTCCGCCAACGGAACCCGGACGATGTCGGTGCCGTGAAGGGCGACCATCATGCCGAAGTCCTTGTCGTGAACCGCGTCTGCGGCGTACAGGCCGAAACGGGTGGAGAGCACACGGTCGTATGCTGTGGGCACGCCACCGCGTTGCAGGTGGCCCAGGACCACCGAACGGGTCTCGATGCCGGTGCGCTTCTCGATCTCGTCCGCCAGCCAGTTGGCGATCCCGCCGAGGCGGATATGCCCGAAGTCATCGAGGGTGTCGGTCTTCAGGGACTCGGCGCCCCCGATCGGCAGCGCACCCTCGGATGTCACAACGATCGGCGCCACCCCTCGGTCGAAGCACCCGCGTACCCAGGTGGCAACAGTCTCGATGTCGAACTCGCGCTCGGGCACCAGGATCACGTTGGCGCCCCCCGCCATACCGGAGTGAAGGGCGATCCACCCGGCATGACGGCCCATGACCTCGACGACGAGCGCGCGATGGTGGGACTCGGCGGTGGTGCGGACCCGGTCGATTGCCTCGGTGGCGATCATCACGGCAGTGTCGAACCCGAACGTGTAGTCCGTTGCGAACAGGTCGTTGTCGATGGTCTTGGGCACCCCGACGACACCGAAACCGTCGTCGGTGAGCTTCTTGGCGACACCGAGCGTGTCCTCGCCGCCAATCGCGATCAGGGCATCGACGCCCGCGTCCTCGAAGTTCGCCCTGATCCGGTCCAGTCCGCCGTCAACCTTGTAGGGGTTGGTGCGCGAGGACCCCAACAGTGTGCCGCCACGCGCCAGGATCCCGTCGACGTCGGCAAGCCCAAGGGGACGGGTCAGCCCCTCCAACGGGCCTTTCCAGCCATCACGGAAGCCCACGAACTCGTGGCCATAGACCTTGACGCCTTTGGTCACCGCCGCCCGGATAACCGCGTTCAGTCCCGGACAGTCGCCGCCACCTGTCAATACTCCAATGCGCATAAGCGGCACCCTATCGCCCAGCGGCGCTCACGTCGCTAAGGTCGCGGACATGACCTTCTCTATCGTGGCCCGTGTCGGTGATGCCTACGGCGTGGCGGTGGCCAGCAAGTTCATCGCCGTAGGCTCGGTGGTCCCTGCCGCCCGGCTCGGGGTCGGCGCCATCGCCACCCAGGCCATGGCCAAGGTGTCCTACGCGGCGGACGGCCTGGAGCTCTTGGCAGCGGGCACAAGCGCACCCGACACGGTGGCCAGGCTGACCGCGGCGGACGAGGGACGGGACAACCGTCAGCTCGGCGTGGTCGGCGCCAGCGGCCAGAGCACGTTCACCGGGCCGGCCTGCATGGACTGGGCCGGTGGGGTAACGGGGGGTGACGCCGACAGCGGCTATGCCATCCAGGGAAACATCCTGGTGGGCAAGCACGTCGTCGCGCGGATGCAACAGGCGTGGCTCGAGGACCCGAGGCTTCCACTGGCCACCCGGCTGATGCGGGCCCTGGTGGCTGGCGACAACGCAGGTGGCGACAAGCGAGGACGTCAGAGCGCAGCCCTGTACGCCGTTGCACCCGGAGCCGGGTACGACCACAACGGCGTCATGGCGGACCTGCGGATCGACGATCACCCAGACGCGACCCAGGAGCTCGTGCGGCTGGTGGATCTGCACGACCTCTACTTCGGCCCACCCGGCCCGGTGCTGCCGCTGGTTGGTCCGCTGGCAGACGAGGTGCGCCAGCATCTACGGAGCCTGGGACGAACCCAACCCGACCTGCACGCAGCGCTGGAGGACTGGGCTGGCGAGGCCAACTTCGAGATGCGCCTGACCCCGGACGGCATTGACAGCCGCGTGCTCGAGCAGCTGCGCAAGGCCGACGAATCAGCCGGCCATAGATGAGTCAGAGCCCTGCGAGCCGACACGGCGAAACCAGGACAGTCGGGGTCGTTCTTGCCGTCGACGCCGGAACTACCGGTGTCACGGTCCTGCTCGTCACCGACAAAGCTGATGTGCTGGCCCGCGGATATGCCGAGTTCGCCCAGCACTTCCCGCACCCCGGATGGGTCGAGCACGCACCCGAGGAGATCTGGCAGGCCACACTTACTGCGACGCAGACTGCCCTGGACATCGCCCCCAACGCATGGGTCAGGGCCGTGGGGATCACCAACCAGCGCGAGACCGCAGTCCTGTGGGACCGGCAGACGTTGGCCGCGCCACGGCGGGCGATCGTCTGGCAGGACCGGCGCACCTCAGCTATCTGCGAGCGGCTGGAGTCAGCCGGTCACGGTGCCCGCGTCACCGAGCTGACCGGCCTGCGGCTCGATCCGTACTTCACTGGGACCAAGCTGAGCTGGCTGGGCGAGAACGACCCCCGGGCGTGGGCCGGCGTCCTGTCCGGTCAGGTGGCGGTCGGGACCGTCGACTCCTACCTCGGCGCACGGATGAGCGGCGGCGCCGCCCACGTCACCGATGCCTCCAATGCCTCGCGGACCCTCTTGTATGACGTGCAGCGGGGCGAGTGGTCAGCCGAGCTGTGCGACCTTCTGGGCGTACCAATTGGCGCCCTCCCTGATGTCGTGCCCAACTGGGGAACGTTCACACGCACCGACCCCGCGGCCTTCCTGGGGATCGACGCTCCCATCTCGGGCATGGCCGGAGACCAGCAGGCGGCACTCTTCGGACAGGCCTGCTTTGGCGTCGGCGATGCCAAGTGCACCTATGGGACCGGCTCGTTCATCCTGGTGAACACCGGAGCCACGTTGCAGCGCAGCGACGCCGGGCTCTTGTCCACGGTCGCCTGGCAAGCACCGGACGGCGCTCTGACCTACGCCCTCGAGGGCGCCATCTTCGTTACTGGTGCCGCGATCCAGTGGCTGCGGGACGGTCTCCAGATCATCGGGTCCGCGGCTGAAACGGCAGCAATCGCGAGCACCGTGAGCGACTCCCAGGGAGTGGTCTTCGTGCCGGCGCTGACCGGTCTGGGCGCGCCACACTGGGACCCGCAGGCGCGGGGCTCGATCCATGGCATCACCCGCGGTACCACCCGTGCTCACCTGGTCCGGGCAGCACTGGATGCCATCTGTTTCGAGGTGCGCGACGTGTTCGACACGATCGAGACGCCGATCCCCCTGCTGCGCGTCGACGGCGGTGCCAGTGAGAACCCGCTCCTGATGCAGCTGCAGGCGGATCAGCTGGGCGTCCCGGTGGAACGTCCCCGCGTGACGGACACCACAGGTCTGGGCGCTGCGTTCCTGGCCGGGCTCGGCACGGGTGTGTGGTCCAGCCAGGAGGAGATCGCCGCAACCTGGGAGCTGGAACGACGGTTCGAACCCCGCAGCGACGCACGCGAGGGGGCCGACACGGCATACCGGCAGTGGTTGAAGGCGGTTGAGCGCAGCAAGGCATGGGCGGACCAGTCCGCCGGCTAGACGAACGCCATGATCAGCCTGGAGATGCCGAAGACCACGCGTCCGAGGATGAAGGCGGCCACCGGGCAGCCCATGACCTGCCACGTTCAGCTTGGCGCACGCGAGCGCTGGCATGCAGGTGAAAATGCTCATATTCGGCCATGGTTCTACCCCAGGCCAAGGCGTACCGTCAAACCAGCCCAGTTCACAGGGTCCCAACCAGGGAGAACCATGGCCGACAAGTCACCTCGACAGCACATGTCCAAGCAGGCAGGCAAGTCTCTGAAGGAGAAACGCGCCGAGAAGCACGCCAAAGCGGACACCAGCCACAAGACCGAGATCGTGCCACCAAGCAAGAAGCGCTGAGCTACGGCCAGCCGCCACTCCGGTGGGAGCCGCCCGGGAATGTGATCATCAGCTCGCGTAGCGGCGAAAGCCGCGGCCTGCGAGGATAGGGGCTCGTATGCGCCCCTTACGCAACCCCTTCGGGTCCCTGCCTCCTGAGGTGGCGGTCCTCACTGCCGTGGCGTTCTCGGTGGCCCTGGGCTTCGGGATCGTCGCCCCGGCGATCCCGCTGTTCGCCAAGAACTTCGGCGTCAGCAACTTCGCCGCGGGCGCGGTCATCTCGGTGTTCGCGCTCGTGCGCTTCGTCTCGGCGCCTGTTGCCGGGCGCCTGGTCAACCGTCTGGGTGAGCGGGTGGTCCTGGCCACCGGGATCGGCATCGTCGGGGTGTCCAGCATGCTGGCCGGTCTCTCGGGCAGCTTTACACAGTTGCTGGTGCTGCGCGGCATCGGCGGCTTCGGATCGGCGATGTTCACTGTGTCGTCGTTCGCGCTCCTGCTTCGCGTCGTGGCCCCCAACCAGCGCGGCAGGGCTGCCGGCACCTACCAGACCGGGTTCCTGCTGGGGGCGATCGCCGGTCCCGCTTTCGGCGGCCCGCTGACGGCCTGGTCCCTGCGCGCGCCCTTCTTCGTGTACGCAACCACATTGCTGGCCGCCGGCAGCGTGGCAACGGTGTTCCTCGCTCGCACGGCTCTGCGCGAACATGAGGTCGTGGCGGGCACTGCCGACCAAGCCCCCACCCCACTGGGAACGGCGCTTCGCAGCTCGGCATACCGGGCCGCGGTGGCCAACAACTTTGCGGTCGGCTGGGCGGTCTTCGGCGTCCGCTCGTCGCTCGTCCCGCTGTTCGTCGTCGAGGGTCTGCGCCTGGGGCCGTCCTGGACCGGCGCCGGGCTGGCACTTTCCGCAGTGGTTCAGGCAATCGTGCTCATCCCTGCCGGTCGGTTGGTCGACGAGCGGGGACGTCGTCCTTTCCTGCGGGCCGGAGCGGCGTTCGGACTCGCCGCGGGGGTTGCCATGGCGATGGCCGGCGGTGCGCCGCTCTTCCTCCTGGGGATGGCGCTGTACGGCACGGGCTCGGCGATGCTTGGCGTCTCCTCTGCCGCCATCGTCGGCGACGTGATCGGCGGCCGAGGTGGTACGCCGGTCGCCACCTTCCAGATGGCCTCGGACGCCGGTGCCTTCCTGGGGCCGCTCGTGGCCGGCGCACTCGCCGACGCCGCCTCCTTCGAGGTGGCATTCCTGGCCTCGGCGGCGATCTCCGGGCTTGCTTTCGCGACCACGCTGGTCATGCCGGAGACCCAGAGACAGCAGCGAGCCGCCTGACCGTTGTTGGCTACCCGCCGGCAAGTTCCGAGCGGACGAGTGCGAGGCGTTCATAGGACGCCAGCACCTCGTTCTGGTCATCCGCGAGGTGGCGCACCAGCACGTGGCTGAAGCCCAGATCACCCAGCTCCGCGAAGGCCTTGCTGACCTCAGCCGCTCCCCCGACCACGAGGGAGTCAGACGGGAGACCACGGTAGCCGTGGGCGAGGATCGGACCGGCAACCCTCAAGGCGTCCGCCGGGTCCGCACCGACATGGATGTCGCGCCTGATGGCCGTGACACCCATCGGACGACCGTGCAAGTCGCACGCTGAGCGGTACTGCGCGATCTGTGCTGCAGCCTCGGCCGGGGTGAGGCCGGGGGCAGCGATCCACCCATCCCCGAGCCGGGCCGCCCGGTCGATCGCCGCGGGAGCGGAGGCACCGATCCAGACGTCGACCGGCTCAGGCGGCAGCGGTCCACCGCGGGCGGCCCGGATGGGGAGCGGGTGGTCCGTCGTGACCTCCTCGCCGGCAAGCAGACGCCTGAGCACATCCAGGGTGGACTCGAACCGCGCAACCCGGCCGCGCAAGGGGACGCCCATGCCCTCGAACTGGTCGCCGCCGCCCCCCAGGGCGCACTGCAGGATGAACCGTCCCGGAGTCAGTGACGCAAGAGTGCCCACCTGCTCGGCCAGGAGCACCGGGTGCCAAAGGGGCAGCAGGAAGAGCGCGCCCACCGGCCGGTCGCCCCACTCGGCAAGGACCCGGCCAAGCATCGGCACGTTCTGGTAGTACGCGACTCCGGTCGAGTGATGCTCGCCGAGGAACAGCGAGTCCAGACCGGCATCACGTGCGGCCCTGACCCGCTCGACCATCCATCGCGCGCCAACGCGCACGTCTGCCACGGCGTAGCCGCTACGTTCGGAGACCCCGATGTGCACAGCCCATTATCTCGACTTCTCGCGCAAAAGACCGATGACGTCCTGACCATTTCGGGGTACGTTTGAAGCACTGAGGATCCCGACGGACGGGCGAACGGCGCTGCGATGTGTGCCTTCGGAACACCGACACCGCCGAGCGCCACCTGAGTTCGTTCTTCCGCATCGAGACATGGGAGCCGCCATGACAGAGCTCGACCTGGCCACCATTGAGGCTGAACGTGAACGCCTTCGCAAGGAGTACCTGCGGTCCGCCACCGAGCGACCTGCGTCGTCGGCACGGGGCATCCACCATGTGGCGCTGCTGTGTGCCGACGTCGAACGCACCATCCGGTTCTACCAAAACATCCTTGAGTTCCCGCTGACGGAGATCTTCGAGAACCGCGACTACAAGGGCTCCAACCACTTCTTCTTCGACATCGGCAACGGCAACCTACTGGCCTTCTTCGACCTGCCCGGACTCGACCTCGGGCCGTACGCAGAGGTGCTCGGGGGTCTGCATCACATGGCCATCTCCGTCGAGCGAGAACGCTGGACACGGCTCAAGGCGAACCTCGAGCAGGCTGGGGTCAGCTACCAGGAGGAGAGCGACACGTCCCTGTACTTCCCCGACCCCGATGGCGCCCGGATCGAGCTCATCGCGGATCCGCTCGGGGAGATGTACGGCGTGGCGGTCCTCTGAGAGAGGGTGCAGCGCCAAGCCTGTATGGCGCACCCGCGGCGCCAGCGCGCCCGACCCGGGGTCAGGTCGAGGTGTCCAGGCCCTTTGCAATCGCGAAGCGGACCAGCTGGACCCGGTTGTGCAGCTGGAGCTTGATGAGGGTGTTCTGGACGTGGTTCTGCACCGTGCGGTGCGAGATGAACAGGTGCTCCCCGATCTGCTTGTAGGACATGCCGGTCGCCACCAGCTTGAGCACCTCGATCTCGCGATGGGTCAGCCCGGGCACCTCGAGGCCTTTGTGACCGGCGGCCTCGGCGGCCATTCGACGGAACTCCCCGAGAACCAGCCCAGCCAGGCCCGGCGTGAACACGGCCTTCCCCAGCGCTGTCGCGCGGACCGCGTCGAGGAAGTCGTCCCGACTGGCGGACTTGAGCAGATAGCCAGTCGCCCCGACCTTGACCGCTTCGAGGACATCGCGCTGTTCGGCGCTGGCCGAGAGGATCAGCACCTTGGTCGGGAGCTGCGCTGTGACGATCGCTGCGCAGACCTGGTCGCCTCGCATCCCGGGGAGGTTGAGGTCGAGCACGAGGACATCGGGGCGGGTGGCAAGGGTGCGACTCACCGCGCTGAAACCGTCGTCCGCCGTGGCGACAACGTTGAACCCCGCATCGGTCAGGTCCCGTGCCACTGCATCGCGCCACATCGGATGGTCGTCTGCCACGACGACGCTCACGGTGCTCTCGTCCAGGACGTCTTCCTCGGGGGCGTCGTGCGGTCCGGTCATGACAGGAGCTCCTTCTTGGGCACGCTGAGCTCGAGACACATCCCGGCACCTGGCCTGGAGTCGATGATGGCAGTACCGCCGAGATCTCTCATCCGCCTCAAGATGCTGTTGGCCACCCCCAGGCGGCCGCTGTCAGCTGCCTCGTCGAGCCGACCTGCAGGCACACCGACCCCGTTGTCGCGGATGGTCACGGTGACATCCATGCCGTCGTCCTCGATCAACACCCACGCCTGGGCATCAGCCCCCGCGTGTCGGCGGACGTTGTCGAGTGCGGCACTGACGGCAGCCGCCATCTCGGCGGCAACCCTTCGCCCCAGGAGCACTGGTTCCGCGGGAGGAATGACGTTGACGACACCCCCGGCGTAGCGGCCAAGAAGGAGCCGAAGATCGACCTCTCCGTCCACCAGAGCATCCAGCTGGGGTGCTGCCACACCGCTCACCAGGGCTCGGAGCAGCCGTTCCTGCTCGGAAGCCATCGACCCGAGCTCGCGCGACTCGCCACCGATGTCGAGGCCTCGGCGATGGATGTAGGACAGGGTCTGCAGCACACCGTCGTGGACCGTGCGTGCCAGCCGATCGCGCTCACGCACCTCGGCCTGGACTCTCAGCGCCTCGCGAAGCGCCGAGTGCCCGTCGCGGGAGAGGTCTGCGCAGTAGCCGATGCAGCCACCGAGCAGGACCAGGATCACGATGTTCGTGACGGTGTTCTCTGTGGCGACCCCGACCTCGAAGAGGTCCACAGCACCCACCACCGCAGCTGCGAACATCCCGCCACGCCAGCCCTTGAGCACAGCCCAGGCCACCACAGCCGCAGCCGGCCAGAACCCGGGCAGCGTCTTGGCGCCGCCAACAATCACCTCGGATGTGTCCACCAGTCGAGTGCTCAGGATCGCGGCACAGGCGAGGACCAGCTCCAGGGCGACCACCCTGGTCGTGCGGGTGCGGTGAAGGACCATGCCCAGTGTCCAGACCCCGAGCACCGCCAGCACAACCCACCCCAGCCATGGCCGCGCAAACTCCTCCTGACGCACGAATGCGGAGTACACGGCGTACAGCCATGCGATCGGTCGGAAGACATCCACGCCGCGCCACATCGCGGTGACCACGGAGGGCCCCGCCTCGACGCCTGCGGACGGCGCTGCGCTGGAGGAGCGCACTCGCTCAGCTGGCCGCGCGCTCGTCACCCTGCGACACCGGCGGGCCCTCGGGCTCGGGGGTCGATCCGGGCGCCTCACCCGTGTCGTCGCTCTCCAGCGTGGCTCCATCGCCCTTGAGGGCCCGGTCGAACTTCTCGAACCTGTCGGCCGCGTGCTGAAGCTCTTTGGCTTTGGCCTTTGCCGCCGCGAGCAGGCGGTTCTTCATGGACGTGGCGTACATGTCGACGTACTCCTGACGCGACAGCAGCATCAGCTCGTACATGATCTCGTCAGTGGCCGAACGCAGGATGAACCGG
>ENA-OFCI01000392-OFCI01000392.1-metagenomes-genome-assembly--contig:-NODE-392-length-26906-cov-6.155748_pt1 | contig 26906 bp, 29 predicted proteins | sample MGYA00153391_OFCI01 | MGnify analysis MGYA00153391
TGATAGGCGAGCCCTCGTAGCCGATCGAGAGTACGCGGCGCGCCAGGTGATGGACCAAGGCAGCGAGCGCGACTTGAGGGTGTCGCCCCTGCAATGTGCGCGCAAACGGTTCACACCTTGATGGGCGGTTCGTCTCTCCTTCTTCGGCCGGCGCGAGTCGACCAGCAGCGCCGGCTTGATCCACGCGACGAACGGCGCCAACTTGATGGGCGCCTCCTCGCGCAGACTTAGTCGCAGCTCCTCGACTCTGTCGGTGCGCAGGTACTTGCGCACAGTGTTGCGCGCCAGGGTAATAGTCCAACGAGCACTCGTCGACCGCGGCTGCGGATGGTCGTCGGACCATTGCGTTCAAACAGCTGCGGGAACAGGGCGCATCAATGAGAACGCCCACCACGAGCTGGTTGGATGCTACGGGCAAGCTTGACGTTCGTCTCTTTTTCCGCAGTTGGGCGTGGACGAATGCACCAGGCTTTATAGCTTTCCCTGAAAACAGCTGCTCAGTCGCACTCCATCGCGTTACTCGAATGTTTCGGCGCTGAACATTCGACTCGAAATTGGTCCGACGACATGACCGCAGTCCCGGCTGCGTTCGGTGCGCTAAGCCGCTCAATGGCGGAATGGCCGACCGCCCCGTCCCGCCATGCGCTCGTCCTAGAAGCCGTGGGCGCAAATTTGGTCACCCGGGCCCGCTTTCAATCAATCGTCATCGTCATCGGGCAACTCGATGCGCAGGATCTCGCCCATACCCGGCGGGCCGAACCCCCAATTAGAAACGTAGATGTCGTCGTCGGGACCAAAGGTCATCGCGGTGGGCAGCGAGAGGCCCGTGGCGACAACTTTCACACTACCGTGTCGCGTGACGCGAACGATGCGGCCGAGGCCAGGCGCCGGGAACTGCTGACCGACGGTCATCTCAAGTACGTACAAGCGACCCCGGCTGTCGAACGCCACGCCGAGCACCTTGCTCAAGCCGCTGGCAAAGATTGCTAGCGGAGCCCCGGGTGTGACGCGAAAGACGTCTTGCTGGTTGACCACGCTGGGATCAAATTCTCCGAGATTACCGACGAAGAATGCACCGTGTCTATGGGCGACGGCGGTAGGCACCACGTGCCCCTGGGAGGCCGACACATCGACCACGCGGCTGACTTGGCCCTTCGTGGTGATTTTTACGAGCTCGCCGTGGTTAGGTTCGACCGCGTACAGATCGTCGTGCACGGCAATCATGCTGTACCAAGTACCGTCCGGTTCGAAATCGGCTGGCTCAGGCGTCGCAACCCGGTTAGCGCGCTGATAGGCGCTGAGGTCGGCGATCATCTGCCACGATCCATCCGCATGCACACGCGCAACGCCTGAAGGGATAGACCCCACCCCGTGCGAGCAGCCGCCGCTGGCCACAAGGGCATAGAGCTTGCCGTCGACGAAAGTCACGTCGGCCACACCAAGCGCATCCCCGAGCGCATTCACGGCCCGGGGGAAGCTGTCTGTAACTGTGGTCCGCCTTCCTTTGAAATCGATCCTGGAAATCCGCCCACCCGTGGCAGAGGAGGTATACGGATAAACCACCGGCCCCGCCTTCGCGTCACACGGTGGCGGGTTGGCGGCGCTCGTAGGGCCCTCGCCCGCTTCGGCAACATACAGGTGGCCGTCAGGGCCAAACTTGAGGCCACGGGGATATTGCAACCCGCGGGCGAACTGGGAGACGCTGGCCACGGCGCGCGAAGGCTTTGCGCCCTCCGCGACCGCTGGCTCGGACAATCCGATTACCCCCGCAATCGCGAACAGGCTCAATGCCGATCTGGCGAACCAACCACGTGTCGTAGTGCTCATCACAGTTCTCCATAAAAATAGATTACGTCGAATCGTCTTTCACGCCTCCGGCGCCGCAGGTTGGCACGTTAGCCCGTGGCGGCGAATCCCTAACGACAACTCTTGCTTTATGACGGATCACCGCGTAAGCAGCGTCTGCTACGGCCCATCTGTGGCGCAGCTGGACGCGGCATTGCGCGCACAGGTACAGGCGGGCGGGTTGGTTCATGCGCACCCCGGTACAACCGACGTGCTGGACGGACTCGTCCCAGCGCGCCACACGTGTCATGCGCGATGCCGGCACCCTGCGCTCGAACCAACGTCACTTACGAGCCCGCTACGCGGAACCGCGCTAGTCGCCTCTAGCGTTTGCGGCAGCTGGACTTGAGTCAAGGGAGGGTCGAGAACATCAGCAGACCGGCTGCTTTCCGGCGCCTTGACGCGCGGTCTGTACGCCCAGTTTGGGTCGGGAACAAATGCAGCGTGCACACGCGCAGCCGACTGGTCTCAGTCCTGGAACAGACTTTTCCCAGCGTCTGATCAACGGGGGAACGGGCGTCTGGTTCCTACCAAGGCGCTGAGGTGTCGTGGCGGCGCCGATCGGAAGTCAGTAAAGACCGCGGATTCCAATTTTCCCCGTCTTAACAAAGCGCAAACGCTTTGAGGGGCTCTATGTGGGGTAGAGACGTTTTCCAACGTTCTGTCAGGGGTAATCTGGAGGAGAGGGAGGGATTCGAACCCTCGGAACCTTGCGGTTCGCCTGATTTCGAGTCAGGTACATTCGACCACTCTGCCACCTCTCCGGTGTCTTTCGGCAGATCTTTACTAGACCGTCAGATTCTAGCGCAGGCTATTTGTCTAGCCTTTCGGCGCTTCTACCTTGAGTACGGCCAAGCCACCCATGTAAGGCCGCAGCGCCTCCGGTAACGTGATCGAGCCGTCGCCGTTCTGGCCGTTCTCGAGTACCGCGACCAGCGTGCGGCCCACTGCCAGGCCCGAGCCGTTCAGCGTGTGCACGAATTCGTTTTTGCCTTGCGCGCTCTTGAAGCGCGCCTGCATGCGGCGCGCTTGAAACGCGTCCATGTTCGAGCACGAACTGATCTCTCGAAACGCGTTTTGCGCCGGCACCCAAACCTCGAGGTCGTAGGTCTTGGCCGAACCGAACCCCATGTCGCCACTGCACAGCAGCACCACGCGATACGGCAATTCGAGCTGACGCAACACAGTCTCGGCGTGGCCGACCATCTGCTCGAGCGCGGCGCTGCTTTCGTCCGGGTGCGTAATCTGCACCATCTCGACCTTGTCGAACTGGTGCTGCCGGATCAAGCCGCGTGTGTCGCGCCCCGCACTGCCGGCCTCCGACCGAAAACACGGGCTGTGCGCCGTCAGCTTGATCGGCAAATCGGACAGCGGCAACACGCGCTCGCGCACGGTGTTGGTCAAAGAGATTTCAGAGGTCGAGATCAGGTACTGCTCGGCCTGCCCTGTATCACCGCCGCGGCTGACCCAGAACATGTCGTCCTTGAATTTGGGAAGCTGCCCGGTGCCTTCCAGAATCTCGCGGTTGACGATGTACGGCGTGTAGCACTCGGTGTAGCCGTGCTCCAGCGTCTGCAGATCGAGCATGAACTGCGCGAGCGCACGATGCAGCCGCGCGACCGGGCCGCGCATGAAGCTGAAGCGCGAGCCCGAGAGCAGCGCGCCGGTGTCGAAATCGAGGCCGAGCGGCGCGCCGAGGTCGACATGATCGCGGGCCGCGAAGTCGAACGTGCGCGGCGTGCCCCAGCGGCGCACTTCGACGTTCGCGTTCTCGTCGGCGCCGACCGGCACGTCGGTTTGCGGCAAATTCGGCACGCTCATCAGCATCACCGCAAGCTCGCTTTGAATCACCTCGAGCCGTTCGGCCGAGGCCTTCAGTTCATCGCCGATGCCGCCGACCTCGCCCATCACTGCGGCGGTGTCTTCGCCTTTGGCCTTGCGCTGCCCGATCTGTTTCGACAGGCTGTTGCGACGCGCCTGCATTTCTTCGGTGTCGACCTGGATCGTGCGCCGCTCAGCTTCGAGCGATGTGAAGCGCGCGACATCGAGAAACGGTTGAGGTGACTTGCGCTTTTCGAGGCCGGCGACGACGGCCGCCAAGTCTTTGCGCAGCAAAGTGATGTCGAGCATGACGCGGCGCGCAGCATGCGCGTTGGTGAGCCAGTGGAGCGCGGATTGTAGGCAGCGCGCGGCCGCCCGCGGTCAGCCGATCACGCCATCTGCGCCTGCTGCGGCCGCGAGCTCGTGATCACGTGCGGTTGGTGGTTGCCGCCCTTTGCGCGCGCATCGCACAGCACGCGCGAAGCGCAAACGGCGCAGCGGCCGCATTGCGTCGCGACGTCGAGGTCGAACTGCACACACCCCAGGCTGTGCGCACCGTCGGCAGCGCCCTAGCGAATCTGATGGTCAGAAATTCTGCGACACACGCAAACGATCATGTTCGTCCTTCGCCTTCTCAGGCACGCGAGCCGCGACGCCGAAAGGCGCGCTAGCTCACCTCACCCATCTGCGACTGCAGATAGTTTTCCAAGCCCACCTTGCCGACCAGATCGATCTGGGTTTCCAGAAAGTCGATGTGCTCTTCGGTGTCGTCAAGAATGTGCTGCAGCAGGTCGCGCGAAACGTAGTCGCGCACCTGCTCGCAGTACGCGATGCCGTCTTTGATGGTTGCCTGCGCGCCGGTCTCCGACTGCAAGTCGCAGCTCAACACCTCGGGCACGTTTTCGCCGACGAGCAGCTTGCCGAGGTCTTGCAGATTCGGCAGGCCGTCGAGCATGAAGATGCGGTCCATCAGCTTGTCGGCGTGCTTCATCTCGCTGATCGATTCTTCGTATTCTTTCTTCGGCGAACTTGTCGAAACCCCAGTGCTTGAGCATGCGGTAGTGCAGAAAGTACTGGTTGATCGCGGTCAGGTCGTTCTTGAGCTGAGCGTTCAGGTGGACCATGACTTGCGGGTCGCTTTTCATGGGTGGGCTCCAAATGGCGTGCGGATGTCGTCGCGCGCTTCAAACCAGCGCGCAGCCTCGCGGCGCGTGTGCGCGGCGGCAGGCCGGATTGTGGAACGACATCGGTGTCATCGGGTTCATCGGGGCACGCACCAACTCAGGAAAAAAACGAGGCAATCTTTCTTCGTACACACACAACTAACCTTTATGATTGCAAATCGTTCGCATTAACAGTCCGGCCTGAAAGCCCTCAGATGCGGTGTGCTCAAACAGGGAAAATTAGGTGCTGAACCGCAGATCGTTGGCGTGGGTAATGGGTGTGTCGGGTGTGTTGGGCGCGGCTTTGCTGAGCGCCTGCGGTGGAGGCGGCACATCGGTCACCGAGGCAAGTGTGCCGATCGCATCGGCGCTGTCGGCGCAGGCCGCGCTCGGCGAAAAAATCTTTGCCGACGTGTCGCTCTCGGCCTCGGGCAAGCAGGCGTGCGCGAGCTGCCACAGCGCTGCGAACGCGCATGCGCCTGCCAACAACCTCGCGCTGCAACTCGGTGGCGCGCTGCTCGATCAACAGGGCCGGCGCATGGCACCGGCTATCAACTACCTGTCGACCAACACAGGATTCTTTTTCGCCGCCGACGGCACGCCCACCGGCGGGTTTTTCTGGGACGGCCGCGCCGCCTCCCTGCTGGAGCAGGCCGGCGAGCCCTTCGTCAACACGTTCGAGATGGCGAACGCGAACGTGGCCGAGGTGATCGACAAACTCTCGCGCGCCACCTACGCCGCCGAGTTCAAGGCCACGTTCGGTGCCGACATCTTCACGCGGCCCGACGACGCGATGGCGCGCGTCAAGCTCGCACTGTCGCAGTACGAAAAAGAAGACACCGAGTTCCGCGCGTTCTCGAGCAAGTACGACGAATTTTTGCGCGGCAAGGTGGCGCTGTCGGCGCAAGAAGTTCGCGGCCTCGCGCTCTTCAACAACCCGACCAAGGGCAACTGCATCGGCTGCCACCCGTCGGGCAAGAACGCCGACGGCACGTTCCCGCTGTTCACCGACTCCAGCTACGACAACCTCGGCGTGCCCCGCAACTCGGCCATCGCACGCAACGACGACCCGGCGTATTACGACTTGGGTCTGTGCGAGCGCGCCGATCTGGCGAGCCGCACCGACCTCTGCGGTGCGTTCAAGGTGCCCTCGCTCCGCAACGTTTCGCAGCGCCACGCGTTCTTTCACAACGGCCGCTTCGTCACGCTCAAAGAAGCGGTCACGTTTTACGTGCAGCGCGACACCCACCCCGAAAAGTGGTACCCGGCGAACGCCGACGGCAGCGTGAAGAAGTTCGACGACCTGCCGCTGCAGCACCACGCCAACGTCAACACCACCGAGGTGCCCTACAACCGCCGGCCCGGCGACGCGCCAGCGCTCAGCGACGCCGAAGTCGACGACGTGATCGTATTCCTGGGCACGTTGAACGACGGCTACAAGCCCTGACCAAAACCGCCCTCCCAAACACAACAACCACGACACCCGGGAACCACCACCATGAGCTTGAACCGACCGCGCACCCTGCCCGCGAAAACACTTTTGGTCACCTCGCTCGCGCTCGTTGCGAACGGTGCGTTCGCGCAATCCGCCACTGAGCTCGAGCTCGCACGTCGGCTCGACCAGCTCGCGACCGAGCTGGCCGCAGTGAAGGCACAACTCGTACAAATGCAGCAAACACAAGCCGCCACGCTTGCCGTGGTGCCCGCCGCGCCGATGGCGCAAGCCGCCCCCGCCACGAGTGGCACCGCGCCCGTGGCCGCAACACCGAGCGCACCCGCCTACTCCGCCTCGCTGATCGGCCCTGGCACCGTGCTCACGAGCTACGGCGAGATCAACTACAACCGGCCGACGCGCCAGAACCAGAACACGCAAGTCGATGTGCGCCGCTTCGTGCTCGGCTACCAGCACCGCTTCAGCGAGAAGACCAAGGTCGTGACCGAGCTCGAAGTCGAGCACGCGGTCTCATCGGCTGGCGACCCCGGTGAAGTGGCCGTCGAGCAGGCCTACATCGAGCATCAAGTCACACCCATGTTCTCGGTGCGCGCCGGCCTGTTCCTGATTCCGGCGGGCCTGCTCAACGAGAACCACGAACCGACCGCGTTCTACGGCGTCGAGCGCAACTTCGTCGAGACCGCGATCATCCCGAGCACTTGGCGCGAAGGTGGCTTGCAGCTCGTCGGCAACTTCGACAACGGCTTGACGGTGCAAGGCGGCGTGACGACCAGCTTCAACCTCAACAAGTGGGACGCGGCCTCGACCGACGGCAAGGAATCGCCGCTCGGCTCGATCCACCAGGAACTTGCGCTCGCGAAGGGCCACGACCTGGCCGTGTTCGGCGCGGTCAATTGGCGCGGCATCCCCGGCCTGCTGGTCGGCGGCTCGTTGTTCACCGGGCAGGCGACACAGGCGCAAGCGGTCGACAAAGCGCGCATCACGCTCTGGGACATCCACGCCCGCTGGACGCCCGGCCGCTGGGACTTTTCGACCGTCTACTCGCGCGGCACGATCTCGAACACCGCGACGCTCAACGCGGCGTTGGTCGGCAACCCGACGCTGATTCCGAAGTCGTTCGACGGCGTTTACGTGCAGGGCGCGTACAAGGTTTGGTCGAACGAAGACTACGCACTTTCGCCGTTCGTGCGCTGGGAACAGTTCAACACCGCGAAGGCGTATGCCGATCTCGGCGCCGGCTTGACGCCGGAGTCGGGTCGGGCCGAGCGCGTCGTCACGGTGGGCGCGAACCTGCTGGTCGGGCAGGGCGTCGTGCTCAAGGCCGACTACCAGCGCTTTCGCGAGAACGCCGACCTGAACCGTTTCAACCTCGGCTTGGGCTGGAGCTTCTGATGCGCGTGGTGCTGGCGGCGTCGGTTCTCGTTGCGGCTGCCGCGCCGACCAGCGCGTTCGCGGTCGACTACCTGAGCGCCGAGCAGGCCGCGAAGTTGATGTTCCCCGACGCCGATGCGTTCGAGGCACGCACCGTCACGCTCGATGCCGCGCAGCTTCAACAGTTAGACGCCCAAGGCGTGCGCGGCCGCTCGGCCAACTGGCCAGTGCGGGCCGCGAAGCGCGCCGGTGCAACGCTCGGCTTCGTTGTCACCGATGAGGTGATCGGCAAGGTGGAGTTGATCGGTTATGCGGTGGGCATCGCGCTCGACGGCAGCATCAAGCAAATCGAGGTCCTGTCGTACCGCGAGAGCCACGGCTTCGAGATTCGCTTGCCGGCGTGGCGCAAACAGTTCGTCGGCAAGGCGAACGTATCGACGCTGCGGATCGGCGATGACATCGCCAACATCAGCGGCGCGACGCTGAGCTGCAACCACGTGACCGACGGCGTGCGGCGCATCGTGGCCGTCGTCGCACTCGCGCGGCGCAACGGCGCGTTGGCGTGAGCCTTTGAACACGCGCGTCGACGCATCGGCCACGTGGCTGCGGCGCGCGCAGCCGCTGCTCGGCACGCTGGTTGAAGTCGGCGTGCAGCGCGCGGGCGTGAGCACGCATGTATCGCTCAGCGCAGGTTTCGATGCGGTGCGCGAGGTGCAGGCGTGCCTGTCACGCTTCGAGGCCGACAGCGACCTCGCCCGGTTTCACGCGCTGCGCCGTGGTGAGTGGATGGCGATGCGCCCGGCCACGCAGCAGGTGTTGACAGCGGCGCGCGACCTCCAAAACGCCAGCGACGGCGCGTTCGACATCAGCCTCGGCACCGCACCCGACGGTTGGCGCTGCGAGGGCAACCGCCTGCACAAGCTCGACGACGCGGTGCGCCTCGACCTCGGCGGCATCGGCAAGGGCCATGCGGTCGACTGCGCAGTGGCGGCGTTGATCGCACACGGCTGCGCATCGGGCTGGGTCAATGCCGGCGGCGACCTGCGCGCATTCGGCGATGCGGAGTTGCCGATCCAGCTGCGCGACGAACGCATCGGCGGAACGCGCCCGTTCGCATCGCTGCGCGACGGCGCCTTCGCGACCAGCCACAGCGGCCGCCACAGCCGCTCGCAACTCACGGCCGGCGCGGGCCGCCGCCCGGTGCGCGCGCACGTCAGCGTCGCCGCGCCGCTCTGTCTCTGGGCCGACGCGCTGACCAAGGTGGTCGCGATCAACGGCGACAATGCGCACCCGCTGCTCGCTCGCTTCGGTGCGCAGGCGTGGCTTCATCGTTGAAGACACGCTGAACTCCGCCGCACCCTCACCCGTGCTCAAACCCGCACTCGCATGGTTCGCCCGCCCCACCCCGCCACCCATCACCACGCGCACCGGCTCGTCCGCTGGCAGCGCCTAACGTTGTACCTGAGCGGCGCTTGCCTGCTGCTGACCGGCGCGGCGTGGTTGGCGTTGCACTACAGCATCGGCGGCGGTGCGGGCGAGCTGCCGCACCCGCTCGAAGTCTGGTCGCTGCGGCTGCACGGGCTGCTCGCGTTCGGCGGCGTGTTCGTGCTGGGCGTGCTCGCCGCGGCGCACATCCCGCAAGGCTGGCGCCTGAGCCGGCGTCGGCGTTGGGAGGGCCAGCGCAGCTCGGGCGTTTTGCTGTGCGCGATCAGCGCGCTGCTGGTGCTCAGCGGCTACGCGCTGTACTACTTCGCCCCCGAATCGGTTCGGCCGGCGCTCGGCTGGGCGCATGCGTTCGTCGGCTTGACGATGGCGGTGCTGATCGCGAGCCACCGCCGCGGCGTTTGAGAATGGGCTGCCTTCGCTCTGGGAGCGGATTGGGTTGAAGGCCCTTTACACGCGACACCAGAAGGCCAACGGCGCCCCGTCGGAACTTCCGGTTCAAATGAGAGACAATCTCATTTGCATGTGCCTGTACATGCGAACGGACTTTCCGCCTCGACGACCATGCTGCTGAACGAACTGCCCAACGGCGCGCGCGCCACGGTGATCCGCGTCGTGTCGACCGCTGCCGATGTCGATGCCGTCGCTCTGCGCAGGCTCGCCGAGCTCGGTTTCATCCCCGGTGAGCCGGTGCAGTTGCTGCGCCGCGGCCCCGGTGGCCGAGAACCGCTGGCGGTGCTGATCGGCGACACGATGTTCGGCTTGCGGCTGCTCGAGGCGCAATGTGTGGAAGTCAGCATCGAAGCCAGCGCCAGAGCGCGAGCCGCCTGACCGCACGCCCAGAGATCACCATGTCCCAAGCCCTGAACCCTGCCGACACGATCTGGAGCGTCGCGCTCGTCGGCAACCCAAACTGCGGCAAGACGGCACTCTTCAACCTGCTGACCGGCGCGCGCCAGAAGGTCGCCAACTACGCCGGCGTCACGGTCGAGCGCAAGGTCGGCACGACCAAGCTGCACAACGGACAAAGCGTTTCGGTGATCGATTTGCCTGGCGCCTACAGCCTGACGCCGGCCACGCCCGACGAGCAGGTCACGCTCGACGTGATCGAAGGCCGGCGCCGCGGTGAGGACGCGCCTGACGCCGTCGTCGCTGTCGTCGATGCGACCAACCTGCGCATGAACCTGCGGCTGGTGCTCGAACTCAAGCGCCTCGGCCGGCCGATGATGGTGGCGCTCAACATGGCCGACATGGCGCGCGCGCAGGGCCTGAACATCGATGTGGCCAAGCTGAGTGCCGAACTCGGCTGCCCTGTCGTCGAGACCGTGGCGGTCAAGCACGACGGCCACGCGCAACTGCTTGCGCTGATGGAACGCGAGTTTGCCGCCGCGCGGCCCGCGCCGGTGACCACCGATGCGTTCGCACCGAGTTCGCCGGCCGAATTGCAGCGCGAGGTGCGGCGCATTTTGGCGATCGTCGAGCCCGGCATCACGACCGAGTTCGCGAACGCAAAGCGCTTTCACCACCGGCTCGATGCCGTCGTGATGCACCCGGTCTGGGGCCTCGCGATCCTGGCGGCCGTGCTGTTCCTGATCTTCCAGGCCGTGTTCTCGTGGGCCAACGTGCCGATGGACGCGATCAAGGCCGCCATGGCCTGGGCGGGCGAGTGGACGACCGCCCACATGGCCGACGGCCCGCTGCGCTCGCTGCTGGTCGACGGCGTGATCGCGGGCCTCGGCAGCGTGATCGTGTTCCTGCCGCAGATCTTGATCCTGTTCTTCTTCATCCTGATTCTCGAAGACTCGGGCTACCTGCCGCGCGCCGCGTTCTTGCTCGACAACTTGATGGGCAAGGTGGGCCTCTCGGGCCGCGCGTTCATCCCGCTGCTCTCGAGCTTCGCGTGTGCGATCCCCGGGATCATGGCCACGCGCACGATCGCGAACTGGAAAGACCGGCTCGCCACCATCATGATCGCGCCGCTGATGACCTGCTCGGCGCGGCTGCCGGTCTACGCGCTGCTGATCGGCGCCTTCGTGCCGAACCGCGGCGTCGGCATCTTCAACCTGCGCGGGCTCACGCTGTTCGGCCTGTACGTGGCCGGCGTCGTCTCGGCGATGGGCGTGGCGTGGGTGTTCAAGCGCGTCTGGATCAAGAGCCGCTACCAGCCGCTGATGCTCGAGCTGCCGCCGTACCGCATGCCCGGCGCGCGCAACCTCGTGCTCGGCTTGATCGAACGCGCGCACATCTTTCTGGCGCGCGTCGGCGGCATCATCTTCGCGTTGATGGTGATCTTGTGGTTCCTCTCGAGCTACCCCGCGCCGCCGCTTGGGGCGACAGGCCCGGCGATTCAGTACAGCATCGCCGGCTGGCTCGGCCAGGCGCTGCAGCACGTGTTCGCGCCGATCGGTTTCAACTGGCAGATCTCGATCGCGCTGGTGCCCGGGCTGGCCGCGCGTGAAGTGGCGGTCGGTGCGCTCGGCACGGTGTATTCGATGTCGGCAGCCGGCGGTGAAGTGGCCAATGCGCTCTCGCCCGTGATCGCCAAAGGCTGGTCGCTCGCGACGGCGTATTCGCTGCTCGCCTGGTACGTGTTCGCGCCGCAGTGCATCTCGACGCTGGCGGTCGTCAAGCGCGAAACCAATTCGTGGCGTTATCCGTTGCTGATGGCCTTCTACCTGTTCGTGCTCGCGTACGCGGCCGCGTTCGTGACCTACCGCGTCACCGTGGCGCTCGGAGGCGGCTGACCATGCAGACCCTGATCGTCGCCCTGCTCGTGATCGGCTGTTCGACCTACGCCGCGTGGACGCTGATGCCGGCCGCCGCGCGCCGCGCGATCGCGTCGATGTTGCTGAAGCTGCCGCTGCCCGACGCGTTCGCCACGAAGATGCGCAAGGCTGCGACCGTGACGTCGGGGTGCGGTTGCGATGGCTGCGATCACGCACCCGCGAAGAAAGCCGCACCGCAAGTGGTCACCTTCCACCCGCGCCCACCGCGCTGAGTCAACCCTTCGGCGCGATGCCCATCGCCTTGTCGCCCAGCCCCATCGGCAGCGGGAAATTGATCGTCTCCGCGACACCCGGAATGCTGCGCACCGTCACCGCACCCAAAGCGCGCAACTGCGCGATCACCTGGCGCACCAAAATCTCGGGCGCCGACGCGCCCGCGGTCAAGCCCACGCTGCGCTTGCCCTCGAACCACTCGGGCCGCAGGTCATCCGGCGAGTCGACCATGTAGGCCTCGGTGCCGAGCCGCTGCGCGAGCTCGCGCAGTCGATTGCTGTTCGAGCTGGTCGGGCTGCCGACGACGATCACGATGTCGACCTTCGGCGCGAGCACCTTGACGGCATCCTGCCGATTTTGCGTGGCGTAGCAGATGTCTTGCTGCTTCGGTTGGCGCACGCTCGGAAAGCGCTGCTTGACGGCCGCGAGGATCTCGGCCGCGTCGTCGACCGACAGCGTCGTCTGCGTCACCACCGCGAGCTTGGTCGACTGCCCGACCTGCACGGTCGCGACATCGGCCACGTCTTCGACGAGGTAGATGCCCTCGTTCAGCTGCCCCATCGTGCCCTCGACCTCGGGGTGGCCCTTGTGGCCGATCATGATGAAGTCGTAGCCTTCCTTGTGCAGCTTGGCCACCTCGACGTGCACCTTGGTCACCAGCGGGCAGGTTGCGTCGAATACGCTGAAGCCGCGCTGCGCCGCCTCACGGCGCACCTCTTGCGACACGCCGTGCGCGCTAAATACCAGCGTGGCGCCGGGCGGCACATCGGCGAGGTCTTCGATGAAGATGGCGCCCTTTGCCTTCAGGTCATTGACGACATACGTGTTGTGCACGATCTCGTGGCGCACGTAAATCGGCGCGCCGAATTTCGTCAACGCACGTTCGACGATCTCGATCGCGCGGTCGACCCCGGCGCAAAAACCACGCGGCTCGGCGAGCACGATTTCTTGCAGTTCTGAATTCATCACAACACCCCGATCAACTGCACTTCGAAGGTCACCGGCCGGCCGGCGAGCGGGTGGTTGAAGTCGAACACCAGCACCTCGCCGCCATCGATCACCTCGCGCACCACGCCAGCGTAAGCGCCCTGCCCGTCGGGCGTGGGGAACTGCACCACATCGCCGACGCTGTAGAGCTCGCCCGCGTCACCGAACTCATCGAGCAGCGCGCGCTTCACGCGTTGCAGCATTTCGGGGTTGCGCTCGCCGAAGGCCTCGCCGGGCGCGAGCTCGAACGACTGCCGCGTGCCTTCGGCCAGCCCGAGCAGGCGCGCCTCGATGGCCGGCGCGAGCACGCCGGTGCCGAGCGACAGGGTCGCCGGCTTGTCGTCGAAGGTGTTGATGAGGTCGGCGCCATCGGGGCCCGAAAGGCGGTAGTGCAGGGTCAGGAACGACCCCGGTTGGACTTGGTTCACGCGAAATCCTGACTGGGCTGAAGGCAAGGCTGAAATCGATTCGACCGCAGCCGATAGACTGGCGCGATTTTACGAGCCGGCCGCCATGCCCTTGAATCGACCGCACCCATGACGCTCAAGGACATCCCCGCCGACGCCCGCCCGCGCGAGAAACTGCTCGCCAACGGCGCCGGCGCACTCGCCGATGCCGAGCTGATCGCGCTGCTGCTGCGCACCGGCTTCAAAGGCTGCACGGTGCTGCAGCTCGCACAAAACATGCTCGATCACTTCGGCGGCGTCAACGGCTTGCTGCACGCGCAGGCCGACGACCTCAAACGCATCAAGGGCCTGGGCCCGGCCAAGCGCGCCGAGCTCGCCGCGGTGAGCGAGCTCGCGCGCCGCGCGTTGGCACAAGAGCTCGCGCACCGCCCGGCCTTCGACCACCCGACCAAGGTGAAGGACTACTTGAAGCTGCAACTCGGCCAGCACCCGCACGAGGTTTTCGCGGTGATGTTTCTCGATGCGCAAACGCGGCTGCTCAAGTACGAGGAGATGTTTCGCGGCACGCTCACGCAAACCAGCGTCTACCCGCGCGAGGTCGTCAAGCGCGCGCTCGAACTGCACGCCGCCTCGGTCGTGTTCGCGCACAACCACCCTTCCGGCGCGGCCGAGCCGTCGAAGGCCGACGAGTACCTCACGCAGACGTTGGTGAGCGCGCTCAGGCTCGTCGACGTGCGGGTGCTCGATCACCTTGTCGTCGGCGAAGGCGCGGTGATTTCGTTCGCCGAGCGCGGGCTGCTTTGACGCGCTTGAATGATGCAGCGCCGTGATGCAGCACCGTGACGCGTCGACCCTGATGCCGAGCCGATGAACGCCCGCACGCTGGCCGAGCTCGCGGCGATCAAGAAGGCGCTGCAAGAAGCCAAGCGCGCCGCCGCCGAAGCCGCACGCATCGAGGCCGAACGCGTGGCACGCGAGCAGCGCGAGCGCGACCTGTTCGCGCTCACCGTGGGCGCCGTCACACTGCTGCGCGAGGTGGCCGTCGCACCGCATCGGCCCAAGCCCCCTGCCACCGCCCGCCAGCGCGAGCGCGACGAGGCCGCGGTGATGCTGGAGGCGATCTCCGACGAATTCGATGTCGAATCACTCCTCGACACCGACGACGCGCTCAGCTTTCGCCGCCCCGGCATCGGCCCCGAGGTCGTGCGCAAGCTGCGCCGCGGTGTGTGGGCGATTCAGGCGCAACTCGACCTGCACGGCCTGCGCCGCGACGAGGCCCGTGAGCGGATCAACCGCTTCATCCACGACGCCCGCAGCGCAGGCCTGCGCTGCGTGCGCGTGATCCACGGCAAAGGCAACGGCTCACCGGGCCGCGAGCCGGTGCTCAAGGGCAAGGTCAAGAGCTGGCTGGTGCAGAAGAAAGACGTGATCGCGTTCACGCAGGCGCGGGCGAGCGATGGGGGGACGGGGGCGTTGGTGGTGTTGCTGGGCCCGTCGGGGCAAAAGGTGGCTGCGACGTGAGGGCAAACGCTGATCGAGTGCCCGCTACGTGTCGCCGCCGCGTCGGCATCACGCGTGGACACAACGCTTGGTCGACAGCCCCCCGTGCCAGGCACCCGTATCACCGATCAGCAGGTACGCCTCTACATGAGCATCCGTAAATCCAAGCCGCAGCTACTGGCGGCCGCCAAGGCCGGTATCAGCGAGCGCAGCGCGCGCCGTATCGATGGCGATCCGTCGCTGCCGTCGCAGTCTCCCCGGCGTTATTGAAGTTCGCGCCCCGATCCATTCGCCGACGTATGGGACGCCGAGATCGTTCCGCTGCTGCAGGGCGCGCCCAAGCTGATGGCGATCACGCTGCTGCGCAAGCTCCAGGACGACCATCCCGATCAATTCGGTGACGACATGCTGCGAACGCTGCAGCGCCACATCCGCCAGTGGCGCGCCGTCCAGGGTCCGCCCAAGGAAGTGTTCTTCCCGCAATAGCATGCCCCTGGCGACCGCGGGCTGTCGGACTTCACCGCGATGAATTCGCTCGGCGTCACGATCTCGACGGTGGCGTTCCCGCACAACCTCGATCACTTTGTCCTTGCCTTCTCGCGCTGGGAACATGCTGAGGTGGTCGAAGGCGGCGAGAGCTTCGAGGCGCTGTCGCGCGGCCTGCAGAACGCGTTATGGCAAGCGGGTGGTGCGCCCAAGGAGCATCGCACCGACAGCCTGTCGGCGGCGTTCAAGAACCTGGCGGCGCAGGACGACTTCACCGCCCGGTACACCGATCTGATCGACCACTACGCCATGGTCGGCACGCGCAACGACCGCGGCTCCGCGGCGCGCTCATCCCATCGCGACCGAGAGTTGTATGAGTAAATATCGAGCATCTGGTTGCTGTCAGCATCCGCGACGGTAGGCGTCAAGCGGGAAAACTTCGCCGGAGACACTTGGTCGACGGCTATCAGCAACCCCGAGACCGTGGCGTCGTCAATTTGCATGGGTTTCCGCCAGCCAACCCTGGCTCGTGGCGGTCAGCAGTTGATCGACCTTCAGTGAGTACTTTCCGTTGGAGGTGCCATACCGGCAGTCGAACAAGGGCACGCCGGAAACCCTGACCTGGATGACTTGTTTCAGGTCAAGTTCGATGAAGTCGCCCGGTTTGAGCGAGAGCAATTGCTCCACCGTCGCCGGAGCCCTTGCCAGTTCGGCCACCAGTTCGATTTCGGCAGGCTGGATCTGCTGCTTGAGCAAGTCAACCCAACGGCGGTCAGGTTCGTTGGAGTCGCCCTGCGTGGCGGAATACAACACGTCGCGGATTGGCTCCAGCGTCGAGTACGGGATGCAGAAGTGGATCGCGCCGGTGTTGTCGCCCACCTCCAGCGTGAACGAGGTCACCACCACGATCTCGCTGGGCGATGCAATGTTCGCGAACTGAGCCAGCATCTCGGAGCGCTGGTATTCCAGCCCCAGCGGGTAGATGCCCTGCCAAGCCTTCTTGTGCTCGGTCGCGATCACCTCCACCAGCCGCTGGATGATGCGTTGTTCGGTCGGCGAGAAGTCGCGCCCTTCGATGCGGGTGTGGTGCTTCCCGGAGCCACCGAACGGAGCGTCGATCACCGCGAACACCAAGGTAGGCTCGCACACGATCAGCCCCGAGCCGCGCAGCGGCCGCACGCTCATGATGTTGAAGTTGGTAGGAACGACGATCTCACGCAAGAAGCAGCTGTACTTCTGCACCTTGATAGCGTTGATCGAGACGTCAGGGCTTTTGCGGATGAGGTCGAACAGGCCGATGCGGATGTTGCGGGCAAAGCGCTCGTTGATGATCTCCATCGTAGGCATGCGCCCGCGAACAATGCGCTCCTGGCTAGCCAAGTTGTAATCGCGAGTGGCACCTGCCGGGACCTTTTCGACCTCCAGCTTCTGGCTTTCGCCGGTGATGCCCTGCAGCAGGGCATCCACTTCGTCTTGTGAGAGGACGCCGGTTGTCATGCCGGCGCCCATTCATGAACCCGGGCGCAGCCCCGCGATCTGCTCACCGGCTTCAGATCAACCTGAGCGGTGCTCTCCGTTTGCCCTGCGGTTGTCGACATCGATGGACCTATTTGGCCTCGCCTCGTTGCGCCGAAGTGGCGGTCCGGCAGGAGGCGTGGACAGTAGTGTCAAGGCTCAGTTCCATCGCAGATCAAGGAAAAAGCGACGAGCTATCAGGCCAGTTCGACGACGGAGTCAATACCCCCGTGCCAGATGCCCGGCGATCCTTCGCACTGCGACAAGCTGCGGCCGACATCGATGGGTCAAGTTTGTTCGGTACGCGCCGACAACGAACGGATAGCACTCGACACCCCCAACCCGAGGACGTTTATGAGCAGTTCCGCCGACTTGAAATTCCTGATCGTCGACGACTTCTCGACCATGCGCCGCATCGTGCGGGGTCTCTTGAAAGAGATGGGCTGCCACAACGCCGACGAGGCAGAGGACGGCGCCGTGGCGCTGAGCATGCTCAAGGCCCAAAAGTACGACTTCGTCGTCTCCGACATCAACATGCCGAACATGACCGGCTTCGACCTCCTGAAAGCCGTGAAGGCAGACGACAACCTCAAGCACCTGCCTATGTTGATGGTGACTGCCGAAGCGCGAAAGGAAGACATCGTGCTCGCGGCGCAAAGCGGCGCCGCCGGCTACATCGTTAAGCCGTTCACCAAGGCCACCTTGGAAGAGAAGGTGCAAAAAATCATCCAAAGGCTCGCGGCCGCCGCGTGACCTTTCTCGAAAACCGACACACATGAATACGAACAACCTGCCCGCCCCGGTCCTGCCGGTCGCCGCCGCGTCGCCCGAAGTGTTCCAGCAGCTCGGACACATCACGCGCCAGTTGCACGACACGCTCCATCAGCTTGGCGTCATACCCAAGCTCCAACAAGCCGCCGCTGGGTTACCCGATGCGCGCAGCCGACTGAGCTACATCGCCAGGAAGACGGGCGAGGCGGCCGACAAGGTGCTTACTTCCGTGGACGAGGCCAAGTTCGAGCACGCCAATATTGTCAGCGCCGCCCGGCGAATGGCGCACGCTATCGTCAGCGACCCGGTGCGGGCGGTGGCAACCGGCGCCGTGATGAACTTCGTCGGCGATGTCGAAGCAGCGACCGAGCGCATCGATCGCCACCTCACCGACATCATGATGGCGCAAGACTTCCACGATCTGACCGGCCAAGTGGTGGCCAAGGTGGTCTCGCTGGCGTCCGAGCTCGAAGACAGCCTCGTCAAGCTGTTGGTGCAGGCCGCCCCTCCGGAGCAAGCGCAGAAGGTTGAAGCGGGCATCCTGAACGGGCCAGTGCTAGACGCCGAAGGACGCACAGATGTGGTCGCCGATCAAGGCGAGGTCGACGATCTGTTGGCCAGCCTCGGGTTCTGAGTCCCATGCTGAAGAAGATCCGAATCGATCAGCTACGACTGGGCATGCAGCTTCACGAACTGTGTGACGCCTGGCTTGACCATCCGTTCTGGAAGACCAAGTTCGTACTGCGCGACCCTCGGGATCTGCAGAAGCTATGCGCCAGCGGCGTGAGTGAATGCTGGATCGACACGGCCAAAGGTTCGGATGTTTGCGAACCGACAAAACTGCTCGCGCCGCGGCCGGTGCCGGCCGCGGCGGCAGCATCGGTCACCGCCTCTGCAGCAGGCTCTGCGGCTGACGCGCCACTTGCGCCTGCGCGAAGCTCGATTGAGGAGGAAACAGCACGCGCCGCAGCGTTGTGCCATCGCGCCCGATCGGCGGTCGAGTCGCTGTTCGAGGCTGCCCGGCTCGGGCGCGCGCTGGACACCGAGAAGTGCCTGCCGCTCGTGGAGGACATCGCCGCGTCGGTGTTGCGCAACCCTGGCGCACTTGTCAGCTTGGCGCGGCTCAAGAACCGCGACGACTACACCTTCATGCATTCCGTAGCGGTGTGCGCGCTGATGGTGTCGCTGGCGCAGCAGCTCGGACAGGACGAAGCGCAGACCCGGGAAGCCGGGATGGCGGGGCTGCTGCACGACCTGGGCAAGGCACTGATACCGCTCGAAGTGCTCAACAAGCCAGGCCCCCTGACCGACGCCGAATACGCCATCATGAAGACCCACCCGCGGCGCGCCCACGAACTGCTGCAGGAAGTCGGCGCCGCGAGCGCAATCACGCTCGACGTCTGCTTGCACCACCACGAGCGCCCGAACGGCCAAGGCTACCCCAACGGGCTCGCGGGGGATGCACTCAGCATGCCGGCCCGGATGGGTGCAGTCTGCGATGTCTACGACGCGATCACTTCCAACCGGCCCTACAAGGATGGCTGGGACCCGGCCGAGTCGATCGCGCGCATGGCCGACTGGAGCCGGCACGGGCAGTTCGACACGGGTATTTTTCAGCGGTTCGTCGCCGCCGTGGGGATCTACCCGATCGGCTCTCTGGTGAGACTGCGATCCGGCCGTCTTGCGGTGGTGGCCGAACAGAATCACACCTCGCTGGTCACGCCCCGGGTGAAGGTCTTCTACTCGACGAAGTCCTGCTTGCCCGTGCCTGTCGAATTGCTCGATCTGAGTCGACCTGGGTGCGGTGATCGAGTCGTGGGCCGCGAATCCAACGACGGCTGGGCGTTTCCGCACCTGGCGGAATTCGTGACGGGGCACGAAGGAATGCGCAAGCGCGCATAGAGAAGCCCGGTCACGCCGACGCTTACGCGGCGATCGAAGAATTTGACATCAACGACGATTCCAGAACATGAGCGCAATTCGGTCCCCAAGAAATGTCCACGACGTGTCGGCGACGGTGCGCAATGCCGAGTTCAGCTTCGGCGACGCCGACTTCGAGCGCGTGCGCAAGCTGATCTACCGCAAGGCCGGCATCAGCCTGCACGCGGGCAAACAGGCCATGGTCTACAGCCGGCTCTCGCGCCGGCTGCGCGACCTGGGCCACACCTCGTTCTCCGGCTACCTGCAATGGCTGGAGCAGGCGAAGGGCGCTGCGGGCGAGCAGGAATGGCAGGAGTTCATCAACTGCCTGACCACCAACCTGACCTCGTTCTTTCGCGAGGAACATCACTTCCCGGTGCTGGCGGCCGAGCTGACCCTGCGCAAGGGCCGCGCGCTGCGCATCTGGTGCAACGCCGCATCGACCGGCGAAGAGCCCTACTCGATCGCGATCACCGTGATCGACGCGCTGGGTGCCAACGCGAACGTCGAAATCTTCTGCAGCGACATCGACACCAAGGTGCTTGCGACGGCGGCGCGCGGTGTCTACGACGCCGACGCGCGCGGCCTGGACCCCGACATCCTGCGGCGCCATTTCATGCGCGGCTCGGGCGGCAACAGCGGCTCCATCCGCGTCAAGCCCGAGCTGCAGCGGTTGGTGTCGTTTCGCGCGTTCAACCTGATGGATGCGAAGTGGTCGCTGGGCGATCCGTTCGATATCGTTTTCTGCCGCAACGTGATGATCTATTTCGACAACGCCACGCAGCGCGGCGTGCTGGAACGCATGCGCGCTGCGATGGCGCCGCACGGGCTGCTGTTCGCCGGCCACTCGGAGAACTTCACCGATTCGAAAGACCTGTTCCGCTTGCGCGGCAAGACCGTCTACGAGCGCGTCTGACGCAGCCCCATTACGTGTCCATGCTCATGCCCATGCCCGCCCCTTCTCCCCTTCCACCGAGCGGCAGGCACACGTCGCGACTCGACTGGCTCAAGGCCGCGCCGCGCAAGCCGGGCGAGGCCTCGTTCTTCTGGTACGAGCCGCAGTTCGACAGCGAAGCCGTCAAGGTGTTGCCCGGTGAGTACTTTGTCGACACCGAGGACCTGCTCATCATGACCACGCTGGGCTCGTGCATTGCCGCCTGCCTGTGGGACCGCAACGCCCGTGTCGGCGGCCTGAACCATTTTCTGCTGCCGGATGGGGGCAGCGACGCTGCCAACAGCGGCCGCTACGGCTCCTACGCGATGGAACTTCTGATCAACGAGATGATGAAGCGCGGCGCCTCGCGCACCTCGCTCGAAGCCAAGGTCTTCGGCGGCGGTCAGGTGATTGCCGGCATGGAAACCATGAACGTCGGCGAGCGCAACACACGCTTCGTGCTCGACTACCTGAAGACCGAGCACATCCCGGTCGTCAGCAAGGACGTTCTCGACATCTACACGCGCAAGGTGTGCTTCATGCCGGCCAGCGGCAAAGCCATGGTCAAGCGCCTGGCGCCGACCCACGCGGCAGCGTTGCAGGCGCAGGAACGCTCCGCCGCCAACAAGGCCGTCCCGTCCGCCGCCGGCGGCGGCTCGGTCGACCTGTTCTGAACCCGACCGACTTCATCCCGAACCCGGAGCAAACAACATGGCAAAGACACGTGTGGTGGTGGTCGACGACTCGGCCCTGGTGCGCAGCCTGCTCGCCGAGATCATCAACCGCCAGCCCGACATGCAGTGCGTCGGCGCGGCCGCCGACCCGCTGGTCGCGCGCGAGATGATCCGCGAACTCAACCCCGACGTGATCACGCTCGACATCGAAATGCCGCGCATGGACGGCATCGACTTCCTGGCCAAGCTGATGCGCCTGCGCCCGATGCCGGTGGTGATGGTGTCGACGCTGACCGAGCGGGGGGCCGAGGTGACTCTGCGTGCGCTTGAACTCGGCGCGATCGACTTCGTCGCCAAGCCCAAGATCGGCGTCGCCGACGGCTTGCGGCTGCTGGCCGAGGACATCACCGACAAGATCCGCATCGCGGCGCAGGCCAAGCTGCGCAAGTCTGCGGTCAGCGTCGCTAAAGGTGCCGGCGCGCCACCGAAAGCAGCGGCACCCTCGGCAATGGGCCGCTTGTCGACCGAAAAGATCATCTTCATTGGGGCCTCCACCGGCGGCACCGAGGCCACCAAGGACGTGCTCGTCAAACTGCCCTACGACGCCCCGGCCGTGATGATCACCCAGCACATGCCGCCCGGCTTCACCAAGAGCTATGCGGCGCGGCTCGACGGTCTGTGCAGCATCCGTGTCAGCGAGGCGGTCGACGGCGAACGAATCCTTCCCGGACACGCCTACATAGCACCCGGCGGACTGCACCTGAGCGTGGAACGGTCCGGTGCGAATTACATCGCCCGCGTGCGCGACGGCGAGCCGGTGAACCGGCACAAGCCATCGGTCGAAGTGCTGTTCCTGTCGGCGGCACGGGTTGTCGGCCCGAACGCGCTTGGCGTGATGTTGACCGGCATGGGCGCTGACGGTGCCAAGGCGATGAAGGAACTGCGCGACGCCGGCAGCTGGAACGTGGCGCAGGACGAGGCGAGTTGCGTCGTTTTCGGCATGCCGAAAGAGGCCATCGCTGCGGGCGCCGTGCATGAGGTGCTGCCACTCGCGTCCATCGCGCAGCGGTTGATAGAGCGCCTGCGCAGCAGCGGCGGCGCCGGGTTGAATCGGCTGTGAGGACGCAGACCATGAACAACGCCACCGCATCCTGCGCCAGCGCGTTGGCGCTGGCCGCCGCAGCCGACCTGCAGGACAACCTGCTGACCGCGACCAACGACCTCGAGCGCCTGCAAACCCTGCTCGACACCAGCCACGAGGCTCTGCAGGGCGGATTCTTCGGTGCCCTGCAACTGCTGCAAGACCTGCACGACGCGGGGCGACTGGACGCGGAGCCGTTGGGTGAAGCCCGGGCGCACCTGGCCAGCGCCGTCAAGGCATTGCAGTTTCAGGACATGGCCACGCAACTGATCGCACACACCAGCCGGCGTCTGCACAACTGCGCAGACCAGATGGCTCGCGACGCCTTTGCCGACGACGACATGGCGATGTTCGAGGAAGCCCCTTTGCGCCCGAACCCTGTCACGCAGTCCGAAATGGACACCGGCTTCATCGAACTCTTCTAAAGCCCCGAGCCTTGCACCCGAAAACCCCCGAGACACCGGAGAAATACATGCATTCCATTCTTGCCGTCGACGATTCGGCCTCCATGCGACAGATGGTGAGCTTCACGCTCAAGAACGCTGGCTACGACGTGGTCGAGGCTGTCGACGGCGAAGACGCGTTCGACAAAGCCAGGGCGCGCGATTTCGACTTGGTGCTGACCGACCAGAACATGCCCCGCCTGGACGGCCTCGGGCTGACCCGCAAGCTGCGCGAAACGCCGAGGTTCAAGAACACGCCGATCCTGATCCTGACCACCGAGTCGAGCGACCAGATGAAGCAGGCCGGCCGCGCGGCCGGCGCCACCGGCTGGTTGGTCAAGCCTTTCGATCCGGCCAAGCTGATCGAAGTGATCAAGAAGGTGGTTCGCTGAGCCGAACCCCGGAACCGCCGCACCCACAACGACAACAGCGAGCCAGTCACCATGAGCGAAACCCACTCCGAAGCCGCGAGCGCCAATGCCGGCATCGACCTGAGCCAGTTCTACCAGGTCTTCTTCGAGGAGGCCGGCGAGAACCTCGACCGCATGGAGCAGCAGCTGCTCGAAATCGACATCGAAACCGCCGACGATGAGACGCTGAACTCGATCTTCCGCTGCGCACATTCCGTCAAGGGCGGTGCGGCCACCTTCGGCTTCAGCGACGTGGCCGAGCTGACGCACCAGATGGAGACCCTGCTCGACAAACTGCGCCGCCACGAACTGGAGCCCTCGGCAATGATGGTCGACGTGTTGCTGCAGGCAGGTGATGCGTTGAAAGCCCAACTGGCCCGCCACCAGAACGGCGGCGAAGGCGACAGCGTGGACACCCGGGCCCTGGTCGACGGCATCCGCGCCATGTCGGCGGGCGAGGCATCGTCGGCGAACCTCGTCGCCGCTACTGCATCCGCACTCGCACTCGCACTCGCACCCGCAGCCGTCTGCGCAATCGCAGCACCCGCCCCTGCCGTTGCCGCGCCGGCGGGCAACACGCGGCACCTCGAACTGTTGGTCGGTCCGCTCGACCTGCCCGCACACGCCGACAACCTGGTCGATCTGTTCAAGGAGATCGTCGACCTCGGAACCATCGAGCCGCTGGCCGGCGGCCAGTCCGCCGACGGCATGCGGCGCTTCAAGGTCGTCACCACCAGCAGCGACGAGGATCTGCTGGACCTGTTCTCGTTCCATGTTGCGCGCGAGAACGTCAAGCTGTTGCCGCTGACGGCAGACTACGGCTTTCATTCCGGTGCCCCGGGTGCGCCTGCGGTGCTCGAGCCCGATCCGGACTACGGCTTCTTCGAGAGCGCCCCCGGCGCGCCGACGCTCGCTGCCACAGCGTCCGGCAGCGCGGTTGCCGCAAGCAAGGCCAACTCGAAAGCAGCGGCTGCTGCGCCCGCCGCCGCCGAAGCCGCCACGCTGCGCGTGTCGGTCGACAAGGTCGACCAGCTGATCAACCTGGTCGGCGAGCTCGTCATCACCCAGGCGATGCTGGCGCAGAACAGCGCCAAGATGGACCCTGCCCTGTATCAGCAACTCGCCAAGGGACTGGCCGACCTGAACCGCAACACACGCGACCTGCAAGAGTCGGTGATGTCGATCCGCATGATCCCGATGTCCGTCGTGTACAGCCGCTTCCCGCGCATGCTGCGCGACCTGGCGGCCAAGCTCGGCAAGAAGGTCGACTTCATCACCCAGGGCGAAGCCACCGAACTCGACAAGGGACTGGTCGAGAAGATCACCGACCCACTGACCCACCTGGTGCGCAACAGTTGCGACCACGGTATCGAGCTGCCCGCCGAGCGCCTGGCCAAGGGCAAGCCCGAAATCGGCACCCTCACGCTGGCGGCGTCGCACCAGGGCGGCAGCATCGTGATCGAGGTACGCGACGACGGCAAGGGGCTGAACCGCGACATGCTGCTCCAGAAAGCACGCGAGAAGGGCCTCGACGCGCCCGACAGCATGACCGACGCCGAGGTCTGGAGCCTGATCTTCGCGCCCGGTTTTTCCACCGCCGAGGTCGTCACCGACGTGTCCGGTCGAGGTGTCGGCATGGACGTGGTGAAGAAGAACATCACGGCGCTCGGCGGCACGGTCGAGATCGACTCCGCAGAAGGCTTCGGCATGAGCGTCAAGGTGCGCCTGCCGCTTACGCTGGCCATCATGGACGGCATGAGCGTGGACGTGGGCGGCGAGTGCTACATCCTGCCGCTGGCCTCGGTGGTGGAGTCGTTCCAAGTTCGGGCCGACACCATCAGGACCATCGGCGGTTCCGGCCAGGTCGTGCAGGTGCGCAACGAGTACCTGCCGGTGGTCGAGTTGGAGCGCGTGTTCAACATACCGCGCGTCGATCCGGACACCGGCAGCGCCGTGATGGTGGTGGTCGAAGCCGAGGGCCACCGCGCCGCCCTGCTGGTCGACGAGTTGCTGGGCCAGCAGCAGGTGGTGGTGAAGAACCTGGAATCGAACTACCGCCGGGTCTCCGATGTGTCGGGCGCCACCATCATGGGCGACGGCCGGGTGGCGCTGATTCTCGACGTCGGTTCCCTCGCGCGGCGGGCTCGGCACTGAGGGCGAGAGAGTTTTGTGTTTCCACCTCTCCCTTTGAGAGAGGAAGCAAATGCCGCTGCTCCGAAACACACTCAGCCTCTGAGCCCTCCAAGCGCCGAACAGTTGTCGAATTCGCCTTGCTTTCCAGCTCAAGCCTTTGCGTCGCACGCCGAAACCCCTTTGGACGGCGGTAAACGAACCGTCTCAATGGGCCAGGATCGGCTCCACACCCAACACCACCCAGGAATCGCCACCATGAGCCCGCAAGCAACCACCCAAACCAGCACGGCAGCCGCGACGCTCCCACCAGGCGCCGGCGCCGTCAGCACCAGCTTGCGCGAGTTCCTCGCCTTCAAGCTCGGCGCCGAGGAATACGGCATCGACATCCTGCGTGTGCAGGAGATCCGCAGTTATGAGGCGCCGACCCGCATCGCCAACGCGCCGGCCTTTGTGAAGGGCGTGGTCAACCTGCGCGGAGTGATCGTGCCCATCGTCGACATGCGGCTGAAGTTCAACCTCGACACCGTCAACTACGACAGCTTCACCGTCGTGATCGTGCTCAACATCGGCAACCGCGTGATGGGCATGGTGGTCGACGCGGTGTCCGACGTGATCACCCTCACGCCCGAGCAACTGCGCCCGGTGCCCGAGTTCAACTCGGCCATCGAAAGCGACCACCTGCTGGCCATCGGCGCGGTCGGCGACCGCATGCTGATCCTGGTCGATATCGAAAAACTGATGACCAGTGCCGAGATGGGCCTGGTGGAGCAAACGCTGCAGTAAGCCGCGAACTTCCAAACTCCAAAAGGACACTCAACATGAACTTCTCAGACTTCAAGATCGGCACGCGGATTGCCTTGGGCATCGCCGTCTCGGCCGCGCTGCTGGCCGCCATCGTCTGGACCGGCGCCTCGCGCATGGGCGAGATCAAAGGCTACCTCGACCTGATCGCCGAAGACCGCCAGCCCAAGCTCAACGCTGCCAAGGACATGAAGGAAAACATCCGCGCCCGTGCCGTGGTGGTGCGCAACATCGTGTTGTTGAAAGACGAGGCCGAATTGAAACAGGAGGTCGAGCACCTGTTGGGTTTGCGCGAGGCCTATGCCAAGCTGGAAAAGCAGTTGACCGACACCATCAAGTCCGAAGAAAGCAAGGCGCTGCTGGCCAAGATGCAGGCCGCCGCAGCCTTGATACCCGAGCCGGCCGACGAGGTCGTGAAGCTGGGCCTGCAAAACAAGAACGAAGAAGCCACCAAGTTGTTGCTGACCAAGGTACGCCCCGTGCAGAACAAGGCGATCGAGGCCATCGATGAGATGGTGGCTTATCAACTCAAGCTCAGCCAAAAGACGCAGGCGGACGCGAACGCCGCGTACAGCTCGGCGCTGACGATGCTGATCGCCATCGGCACGGCCGCGGTGACACTGTTGTGCGTCTTTGGCTGGTTCCTGGTGCGCTCGATCACCCGCCCGATCAACCAGGCAGTGGAAGTT
>ENA-OFCI01000395-OFCI01000395.1-metagenomes-genome-assembly--contig:-NODE-395-length-26810-cov-5.889217_pt1 | contig 26810 bp, 14 predicted proteins | sample MGYA00153391_OFCI01 | MGnify analysis MGYA00153391
GCCATTCAGCGGCGACCTGGAGGGCGTGGGAACAAACGGCGCAGAATCCGACGGGAATGGTGGCAAATGTTGGGATGACGTTGCAATCGTTAGCGATGGAAACGATTTATGTTGGGGACAATCGGAAGGAGGCGTTGTTGAAAGAAATCTCGGCACATCATCGGAAGATTTTGAGTCGAGTGCAGGCAGGGAAGTTGGTGATTCCAGAGGGAGTTTTGAGTTATGACGTAAAAGAGAGGATAGGGTCGATCGCCTCTTCCAGTCAGGATTTGACGAAGGTGAAAGATAAAGTTGGGTTTGTGGACGATCGGTTGAATTTAGTGAATGAACTGCTCAATGACCTGGTGAATGGTCCGAATGCCGTGAACTTGCAAACAGCAGTGGATACCGCGAAAAGTAGTCGAGGAATTGATTTAGAGGTACAGGCGTTGATGCAGGCATTAGCTCATCGCAAACACTTGTTGAGATCCAATCAGCGGAATCCTGATATTTATATTCACGGGCAAGTTTTACCGACGAATACCCAGGAACCGATCGGTTGGGCGGTGGAAACGGCTAATCAGATTTATGTTGAGAGTGCGTTGCCGGAACTGAAGCATGAAGTGTTTCGCGATCTGTTTCCAAAAGATAACTTTAGTGTTGAGATTCAGAATCGAGCCATGACGATCGCTCACGCCTATCAAGGGATGGTAAAAGAAGCTCGGGTGATGGACGACAGATTAAGACAACGGAAACCGGAAGACCAACAGCCGGCTGTAAAGATTACAACACTGAAGGGAACGGTATTGACGATTCAGCGAATGTTAGATGTGGAACAGAGTGATGAGATTTGGCGATCGGATGGATTGCAAAAGGATTGGGTGTTGGAGATTGAACGAGACGTGAAGAGTCCGGAGGGATTGAAAGCGGCGATCGTTATGCTACAAGGGAAGCGGGCGATCGGGTTTGTCTGTCCAGAGTCGATTGATGACTATCAATTGGATCAGCGAGTGGGGAATTCGGGTTTACGGATTGCATCGCCGACGATTGAAGTGCTTCCGCCGTTGAGGATTCAGCATGATTTGGACGACCGGATTCGGGAGGCTAGGGTTTATTTGGAAGGAGCGATCGGCCAGATCCCACCAGAGGATCGCATGGCCTATGCGTCGGCACTTTGGCATCACAGTGATGGGATGGGGATTGTGTTGAAGGAATTTATGCCGGAGGTGACGCAGCAGCTTCAGCAGTTGCCAAATATTAAATTGACCGGACTTCAGCAGGATGTGAATCAGGTGGGTGTACTACCTGATGGAAGTTATGAAGTGATGTTTACAACGCATCGGTATGAGAAGAATGGGGAATGGCGATCGGTTCCAGCCATTGCGGTTTTGGATGAAACTGGGGTAGTGAAGACGTTGGGGGCGATCGACCCTCGCACTTTGAGATTTCCTGAAGGGACGATCGCACGGGCGGAGATTATAGCGGGGGAGAAGGTGGCGCAGGTCCAGGTGACGGAAATTTTGAGAGTTCAAAAAAATCAGGGGTATTCGCCGTCGCGATCGGAGTTAAGAGATTGGTATTTGGCGGTGAAGACGCAGGGGAATGGAAAAGAGTTGGGGAAGATTGAGGCGATTGGCAGGCGGTTGAATGATGCCTATTGTGATGAAGTTGGGGAGGAGAGGGCAGCGATCGGACAGCCTGCGTTGGTGCAGACGCCGATGGCATTTAGGAGTGATCGGGTAACATTGACGGCGGCGGAACTGGGGGAGATGCGAGAGGTAATCCAGATGAAAAAAGAGAGGACCGATCGAGAGAGTATGAATCAATCTGAGATGGCGATTTAGGCTTTCAATGTTGGTTTTGGTGAGTACCTAATTCTCAAATCTACCCAGCCAAAGATACTTAGTGAGTCGTTTGCCGAAGAGTCGTTCTTCGTTTGAGTCTTTAGGATTGGGTAGGTCAAAGCGGAGGGATTGGTAGAGGAGATGTCGGTAAGTATCGAAAGTGGCGATGATAAGTTCGGCGTAAATCGTTGCAGCATCAAGAAGCCAGGTGTAGTAAATCCAGAGTGCGCCGATCGCACCAATCAGTGCCCAGGTTGCACCCAAGGTCGGCCACCAAATCACAAACAGAACACTCCATAGCCACGTTCGAGCGGCGGCATTTAAATCGGTGCGAGCTGCGCTGAGATCGGTGCGGGGTGCTTCAGGGAGGAGTACCCAAAGTCTGGACCAGCAGACGATCGAGTCAAGTCCATAACGTTCTGTAGGGCGACGTTCAGCACCACGAAGAATATTGCCCAGTCGGGTCGGAAGCAGGTCTAGTTCTTGAGGAATTTGATTGAATTGAGTGCTGAGTTGGAAATGTTGGGTTTGTTCGATCGCATTAAGGGCTTCAAATCGATCGTTGAGTGGGGCGAGTTTTGCTTTAATGCGATTGCGACGATACTTTTCGCGTTGAGTTGAGTATTTGCTGAATATCGTGAAAGGCTTTGACCAGTAGCCTTCAAGGAAGCGAATGATGGCAAGGTCGAAGCGCTGAATAATAAAGGCTGAAGTCGCAATGGTGAGGAAAATACTAAAAAGACTAGCGATTTGAAGCGGTTCAGGGAGCGGAATAAACCAAGCAGAACAAGCCGTCCAGCCAAATTTCTGATAGGCGGCGATCGCACCTCCTGCCCAAAAGACGAAGGCCGGGGTAAGAAGAGTGGTTGTCCATTGTTCGGCAAATTTGCCGCTGAATCCTTCAAGAAATTTGGCAGACATGGTGAGTTAAAGCGGTTGGAGAGCTTGGTGGTTTGGGTTTTTGGAACAAGGGGGAATCGCATCGCTGGCTTCTAGTTGGGACCAAGTGTAATTGCAGTCGGGACATTTGAAGCGGGGATAGGCGATCGGTTTTCCGCTTCCAGCTAAGGGATTGTATTGCTTACTAGTGCCGATACTCAGGTGTGGCTGTAATTCAGGTTGCTCGTCTAGCAAGTCTAAAATTTCTTGTGATATGTCTTCTCCGGTGTTGAATCTGGCGATCAGTTCGGTGAGTTGCCGCTCGATCGCTTCTGCACGATCGGCAGGAAGTAACTCATGGAGCTTGGGCTGAAGGGCTTGGGCAGTTTGTAAGATTTGTTCGGGTGTAAACATGAGGTGTGGAGAAAATTTAATATCTTGGGGTTGGCTCTAGTAACTTCAATTCTTCTTTTCTGATTCCTGAAAGATTTTGATAAGTTAGGTTCGCGATCGTCTTAGATTGATTTCTCATAGGACGATCGCATCCTTGAAGATGTTATCTTTATTTTGGCTTGCAGGGCAGCGACGGTTGCAAGATTGACTTTGCAGTCTAAAAGGTCATCTAGGTCTTGCATCATCCCGATATGCTCAAAGAGACCCCAACGTCGTTCTTGATCGATCAGGATATCGGTGTCGCCATCGGGACGATTGTCTCCCCGTGCGACAGAGCCAAAGATTTGAAAGTTGGCGGCTCCGTATTTGTCGGAGATCACGAGGATATCGGTGCATTTTTGGCGGAGTTGTTCAAGGCAAGTCATGGGGAAGTCTTCTCAACTGTCTCTAGTTTACACGGTAGTTTAGATGCCGAGATAGCTAAAAGCTGCCCAATGAAAAGGATGGGCATAGGTACGTTGATCTCGTTGGGATTTAGCGATTGTAAGATTGCAGTAGGAGGCTTTTTCTCCATCGGTGGTCTGGACCATCCATTGTTGGGCTTGGTGGAGGGCGATTGCAGGTTCAAGTCCGTCCTTACGCCAAAGGCCATAGAAGCGGGTCAGTAGGAGCATTGTACTCACTTCATCTACCGACCAAAGGGAACTCACAACCCCGGCGACTCCTGCTTGAAGTAGCCCGATCGGCAAACTCACAACTTCATCAATGTTGTCGAGTCCAGGAAGTCCGGTCTCGCAGGCGGAAAGAACCGCGAGACGCAGACCGTTCTGGTCGGTCAAGTTGAGGGCGAGAAGGTCTCGGAGGGTGAAGAGGCTGTCACTGAGAGCGAGACCACTGTTGAGCGGTTCTTGAAAGTTGGCGGTAGCATGACAGGAGAAGTGGACCACCGTCGCTTTCCCCAGGTTCGATCGCACTGCCTCAACAGTTGCTGCTTCTCGGCTCAGGACCGTGGATTGGGGAAAGGTCTCGATCGCTGCTTGGACTTCGCGATCGGAGTTATCAAGGTCTTGAGTAGGGTTGTTAATCGCCAAGATTGAGTTCATGTGGCCTTGATTCGCAATCGATCGTGCAGCGGTAAGGGATTTGGCGTTGGGGGTGTAGGTGAAGTGGATGTCGTCGATCGCGTAGCGTTTGCCTGTGGGACGGTCGAGATCTGGCGTCCAGGCGGCGTGGAGGGGAAGGAGGCTAAGGTATCCAGTGGGGATTAGGGTGGCGCGATCGTAGCCCAGGGTTTTCAATTGTTGGACGATCGGTTCCATGAGGAGATCCCAGAGTTGGCGGGTGGTGGATTCGATCGTGTTGTGCCAGGTAGCGCGATTTGAGGCAGACCGATAATAATCAACGAACCATCCTCCATTGAAGTTTCCATAATCATTACGATCAAACAGTAACTCTTTTAGAACCTCAAGTGTTAGGTCGTTTAGCCATAGGACTTCGATTGCATTGTCAGTCGCAATCAAAGCCATACTGCTGTTTGAGGTTGTGACAATATAAATCAAGGGATTGTCGGAACGAAGGGCGATCGCAATACCTTCCCATTTTGCTGGAGTCAGAAAGTGTTCGTAACCAGGGACCTGGCGGATGTTAGAGATCGTATCCTTCATCTTTTTACGAAGACGTTTAGCTTCGTCGGGCGAAGCTTCTGGGGCAACGCTATTACGATCGCTCATCATAATGCGATCACGTTGTTGATATTCGCGGTTACGGAGTTGCTGGGTAATAGTTTGGTAGTCGAGGTACAGATTTTTAGCGAGGGTTTGGAGTTGGGTTAGGGCGGCACGATCTCGATCGATGGTTTCGCTCAATCCACGGGCGCGGCTTTGTTCTAGGGTGAGGATAGCAGCTTGGCGGTTGTTGAGTTTGGCATAGGCGTAGGCAAGGTTGCGGGCGAAGATAGCAGCGGATTTGAGATTATCCCCTTTGCCGTCATAGGAAATGGACTCTTGATAGGAGTCTTCATTGGCAGCTGTCGCGAGTTGGTAGACATCGATCGCTTTTTCCCAGCATTCTTCTTTGAAGTAGAGATTTCCTAGGTTTTGAGCGGTTTGCCGACAATCTTGCGGGAAAGCATCACGAGTTCTGACTTGTAGTGCTTGTTCATAGCACACGATCGACTGTTCGATATTCTCCGACCATTCCCCTCGGATACGCTCAGAGTAGGCCAGTGCCAAGTTATTTTGCGTCGCTGCCCATCGTTCCGGGAAAGCATCACGGGTGAAGACTTGTAGTGCTTGGCAGTAGCACGCAATCGACTGTTCGATATTCTCAGCCCGTTCCCCTCGGATGCGGTCCTTGTAGGCAGTCGCCAAGTTATTTTTGGTCATCGCCCAATTTTCTGGGAAAGCATCACGAGTGCTGACTTGTAATGCTTGTTCGTAGCACACGATCGACTGTTCGATATTCTCAGCCCGTTCCCCTCGGATACGCTCAGAGTAGGTAGATGCCAAGTTATTTTTGGTCATCGCCCATCGTTCCGGGAAAGCATCACGGGTGAAGACTTGTAGCGCTTGGTGATAGCACGCAATCGCCCGTTCGAGATTATTGGCCTGTTCCCCTCGGATGCGAACAGAGTATGCATTTGCTAAGTTACTTTGCATCCCTGCCCATTGTTCTGGGAAAGCATCGTAGGTATAGACTTGGAATGCCTGTTCATAGGCGTCGATCGCCCGTTCCAAATTATCCGCCCGTTCCCCTCGGATGCGGTTCTTGTAGGCAGTCGCTAAGTTATTTTGCGTCCCTGCCCAATCTTTTGGGAAAGCAGCACGGGTTCTGACTTGCAGCGCTTGGTGATAGCACGCAATCGCCCGTTCCAAATTATCCGCTCGTTCTCCTTGAATGCGGTTCTTGTAGGCAGTCGCTAAGTTATTATGCGTCATCGCCCAATTTTTTGGGAAAGCGTCGCGGGTATAGACTTGGAGCGCTTGGTAGTACAACACTATTGCCCGTTCCAGATTCTCTGCTCGTTCCCCTCGGATGCGGTTGCAATAGGTGGCCGCTAGGTTATTATGCGTCATCGCCCAATCTTCTGGGAAAGCATCGTGGGTATGGACTTGGAGCACTTGCTCAAAGCACGCGATCGCCCGTTCCAGATTCTCTGCTCGTTCCCCTCGGATACGGTTAGAGTAGGCAGCCCCCAAGTTATTTTGTATCGTTGCCCATTGTTCTGGAAACACATCAAGAGTTACAACTTGCAGCACTTGGTGATAGGTGTCGATGCCCATTTCTAAGTTCAGTATCCGATTTCCCAGCGGAAACTGCTGAATCAAATTGCCAAAGTCATTAAATATTGCCGCAATCATGCACGGATCAATCTGCTGAATCAGACTTGTAAAGACATCTGGTAACGCTAACAGTAACGACTCATTTAATCGCCCTAAGTTCGCTCGCAAGAACCCATAAACCTGTGCCTGCTCCCCATTCATTTGTGCGATCATCTTCAATATCTCTACCATAAATCCTGCCGCATCCCCAGACAACGAACTGAGTGAGCCTCCTTCCGACATTCCCAGTATCCCCTTCAGCTTCTCTGCTACACCCAGCAGCCACACAGCATTCTGCCCATGACCCTGCCCCCGCAGCATCTCCGCATAGGATTCCATCACCGCCACCAGATCTGAATCCACAAGATTAGACTGTGCCACTAGCACGTCCCCTACTTGCCCACTGTGACAAGCCAACAACGCCTTAATGAGCCTCACATATGCCTGAATTCGCTGCTCATCCATGGGTCCATCTGCTCCCGCGAGTCATGACTCTCTTAATATCGATAACTTATCCTCATTAAGCTTCACGTCATCAATGAATTATTCCAGATGATTAAAATATTCACGGCAGATGAGACCATCCCTGCATGAAGAAAAGCAGGTGTTCGATCGCCCGTTCCCACTGATGGAAGTGAGATCGGCCTTGAATGCAGAATCGTGAATGTTGCATGGAGAACGTGCGATACTATTGACATAATACAAATGTACTCTCCTTCGACCATGACCGATCGCCTATCCCTGCCGTCCCTACACCTTCAAGATCTTCGCGAACCCCAGACCGATCGTTATTCCATGAATGAACTCGATCGCCTTCACCAAGAAGCGATGGAACTCGTAGATCGAGCCATTCTCTGCCGTCGTCAAGGCAAACCCGAAGCTGCGATCGAATTGCTGAATGCAGCCTTTATTCAAGAGAAAGCTGCCGCAGACCTGAGTGCGCTGGATCTGGCGCTAGAACCCAGTCGTTCTGTCCTCCATCGGAGTGCCGCTAGCCTCGCGATCGAGTGTCATGAGTTTCGATCGGCTGAAAAACTTATTGGTCGCGCCCTTTCCGGTAATCCCCCCGCTGATATTGCAGAAGAATTGCGAGATTTATTAATTCATGAAGTCTATCCACAGCGTCAACTTCTGGCATGAAACGAGGCAGCCAAGAAGAGGGAAAACAGGAGGACGATCGCCCTGTACTCTTGACGGAAGCGCGATCGCCCATCCACAGACGATCGGCGAGTTAAAGGAAGATGGGGATAGACGATCGAGGGAAAGAGGCAGAACAATTTTTTGTAGTCATACTCAAGAATTTGAGTAGAACGACCTCATCTAGGAAGTAAGCTACTAGCATTACCCCAATAAGTGATAAAGATTTGACGTTTTGCTCTTGTAGCCGCAACGTGGAGTAGACTTCTTTCTCCAATTAAAGCCTGTAGACGAGACGTATCATCGGCACAGTCTTCGATCGCTGCCTTGAGTGGCAAAACTTCTGAATTCAATCCAGGGATAAAGATATAGTCAAACTGTAAACCTTTCACCCGATGCATGGTGGCTAATCGAATTGCATCTCCCGTTGGATTGTCCGCCTGGTCACGGCGAATTTGACGAGTCGTGAAACCCAAGGCTTTGAGTTTAGTCTCATATTTTTGTAATAATGCATGAGTCCTAAAAACAAGACAAATTCCATTACTCTGTTGGGATAGATTCAGGAGTTCTTGTTGGATATACTGAACTTCTTCTTCAAATTTCTTAAATTTCTTAACAATGGGTTCTTCCCCATGCATCAGCGATCGATAATCCTTCAAGCTATCTTGACCGCCATCTAAATCATCAATTACAGAGTCCTGAAGAACAGCACTGGCCCACTTTCTAATTTCATCGGTAGTGCGATAATTCAACCGCAATTTTTTAGATCTCCCACGGACATTAATATTACAACGACTGAGAACAGTTGTCTTGCCATAGATTCGCTGGTGTGCATCCCCTACTATAAATAAATCATTGGGTTTTGACTCTCCAGCGATCGCCCGTAGCAATGTAAAAGCGGCATCACTCATATCTTGTGCCTCATCAACAATCACTGATTTATAAGGTAATGAAATATTTCCCCTAGATGTAATCAGTCTTGCAGCATCTTGCATGGCTTCATCAGGTTCCCGCCACCCCTTCTCCCGTAGAAGATTACGGTATTCCTCAAATACAAGCCAGATCTCTTTTCGTTGTGGACGACTTAATCGGGTTCCACGTCCTAATCGACGCATTGTTAAGTACTGATTTTGAGTTTGGCAATCTTGTCCTAGAATTACCTCTTTCCATTCTTCTTGATAGAAATTGAGATTTAGTCCAAGCTCTTGGGGTGCCAATGCATAAGCTTTCTCCCAAAGTGGTTTGGTCTCCTGGTCATAGACGATTTTAGTTTCGACCCCCTCTTTCTTCAAAAACTCACTCACCCAAGCATCCAAATTCACAACCTGAATTCGCTTCAGAAGTTCACTAGAGCAGATTGCACTCAGGTTTGCCTGGATATCAACCGTTAGATTGCGAGTAAAGGTCGTAAAGAGGATCCGATCGGTATTTTCTTTAAATCGTTTCTGTACTAACCATTTTGCCCGATGCATCGCCACAACCGTTTTCCCAGTACCAGCACCCCCTAGGACTCTGACTGGACCACTCCAATCCCGCTCAATCAGTTTCCGCTGAGTGGGATGTAGAAAAACTCGCCATTTCTCTAAGGGTGCTGCTAACATTTCCTCCAGATCTGTATCATCAGTAATGACAACAAAGTGACTGAGGCTATCCTCATTCTGTAATGCTGTCTCCAGATCGGTTGGGTCAATGACTGGTATGAGTTTAGATTTATCTAACTGCTCCAGAATCTGCTGATAGTCATAACCTGCCGCTGCTAGCATCAGTGCATCATTGGCTTCAGAGGGTAAATGAAATAATAATTGATCTACCTGCTCATCAGAGATCACTTGCCGAACAGCACTCAAGAGAATTTCTGGAACGCCCAAGCACATGAGTTCATCATTACTAAATGCCTCGAAGCGTCCTGTCCCCTTTTGAGACTTCTCAGATTCTCCTCTCTGTGCAATCTGTTGGGTTACTTGTTCAGCATCCGCTACGTCAACGACTTGTAACGCCCCAGAAACTTGGTTGACAACACAGACCTGACGTTTTGCCCAATTGTAAGCATCGTCGTGCTTATCGACCCACAGTAAAACGTACACATTACCCTCATCGGGTTTGAGGACGATCGCCCGATGAGCTTGGTCAACCCGCACCGATCGTAGATTTTTGTCACGGCTGTCTCGAATCACTTCATAGTTTAAACTAGGGCTAGCTGGGTTCTGTCTAAACCGATTGATAAATTCAGAGACTTTGTTCTGAGCATTTCTAGGGAGGCGACTATAGGAATCGAAGAATTTATCTGAAATTGCCAATCGGATATTATGCTGTAGTGACATTAGTGATAACCTCCAATTAGCCGACCTCGAATGTCATTCAGTGAGGTCAAAATTTCATCAATCTCAACGACATACCAGCTTTGACCCTGAAATATTTCCCGATCGTCTGGTGTCAAGGCAACTGCTACTTTAGCATCAATCCAAGCTAATTCAGCCATGGCGATGACCTTGCCATGATTATCAGCGAAATCATAGCCAACTTCTGGAACAGGCCAGTTTTCCGTTTGCATTTCCATCAAAACATCAATTAAAGCCTCATCGACCAAATCGGCGATGTCAGTCCAAACAGACTTACTCGACACATCACCTTGGAGCGAAGAATCTGTTGCGCTGATTGCTATGGGCAGCTCATATCCTTCCTGAATGGCAGTAGTGGTGGTTGTATAGCAATGGGGCAAGAACTGGTAAAGGTTGAATAAGCGTAATACTTCCACCCAACTTTGGCGATGTAGAACTGAATCACTCATGGGTACATCATTCAATTCTAGCAGGACTAAACTGCCGCTGGCATCCTGTACCCGATGGCGATCGAGGTCTACACCGTAGTAGATTTTAGCAAGAGACGAGATAGCGACTTCTCCAAACAGCACCCGATCGGGCATCGCCCAATTATCTAGAACCAGATTACCTGCTTTTTCAACCATAGTCTTTTGCCAAGTATCTTGCAATGCCCGATTCATCGATTGTTGTGGATTGATTTGGGCAAGTGTCCGCATGAGGGCAAAATTTTGCCATGCAATCCCATCAGGGTTCGCCAAGTAAGACATCAACCACTCAAAACTGCTAAATTGCTCAAAGCCAATCATGGTCTGACATTGATATTGTTGAACAATTTGACTAACTCCTTGAGAAAATTGAGGACTGAGTTGTTCAATCAATGCATTGAAGGGATGGGGCGGATGATCTGAATCAATTTGAGCGGTTACATCATCCCAGGTCAACGACCAGCACCGAAACTGGCTACTTCGCAGAATCGCTAATCGCTGCTGAAAGTCTTGGCTCATGCGATCGCGGTGAAATTCCCAACCATCAGTAAATATGACGATCGGGAGACTGTTCGTCCTGCTAGAAGCGGGGCGTAGGAGAAAATCAGCACGGGAAGGTATTTTCACACCATCCGATTCATCTAATACAACTTGTAATTCAATGGTCCAGGCACTCTCACCAATCCGCAGATAATAGCCAGGATGTCCATTCACTATATCTTTACGTAATGTGGGCGCATCCCCTTGATATATCTTGCCCTTATAGCGTTTAATAGCCTCGATAAAGCGGCGTTCTAGCTCACTTTCAAAATTACTATTCAAGCGAATTGCAGACAGTGGTTGGGATGTTTCTTTCAGTTTAGACCAATGGGTCACGAGAGTCGATAATAGTTCGATCGCCTTGCGACGGCTAGTTTGATCTTGGTCAAAATGTCCGCGATAAGCAAAAAGACACTTGTAGCAGCCATCGTCACAATCGCAGGCAACGAGACGTTCTAGAGCTTGCTGAAAGACATCCAATAATTCATTCGGATTACGGATAAGCTGGCGAAGGTAGCCTGTCCCGCCTGGAACACTGTCATACAAATAGAGAAAGGATTTTCGCAAGGTTGAGTTTGCCTGTGGTTCTTCACTAATGACAGTATGTAAATGGTCAACTCGTCCTTGAAATTTACACTTCAATCCTAACTGCAACGCCGCGACGAAGGAGTGCAAGCCTTGAGGCGTCCAGAATTGTTCACCTGGCATGAGTAGACGGATGGATTCCGATTCAAATTCACGGTAAAGATAAAGCACATCAAGAGCCTTCGCTTGATCGGGTTTATTCCGATGCTGGCAAGAAATAGTATGGTCTTTTTTTGCATCGCCTTGCATCACCTTGCCACAGCTACTGCATACTCGAAAGCCTTGAGTCTTAAAGCGACGACCAGCCATATCAAGGGTATCGCCATTCGCTTGAGCTTCCCCCAGATTTATTTCCCTCAGGTTCGTCTGTGAAATAAATTCAAATCCAAAAGGAAAATCGTTGTCATCCACCAGGAAAGTTTGATCTCGGAATTCTGGCTTGAAGTCTACCAGCAGATGCCGTTGAAAAAATGAGGTATTGCGATCTTCACGATCGTCACCAAAGCGACTATCTTTATCTGACGTGGTTGCCATGACTTGGCGCAATCGCAGCATTCGGCGCAGCCGTCCTTGATCACTCCACATGATATCGCCACAGCGTGGACATGACTTTTGGCTGGCTTCTACTTCAAAATTCTGTACGGCATAGTTACAGCTACGACAGATGCGCCATTCTTCAGGCTGAGATAGCTTGAGATCAATTTGATCGATTTTGACTCGTCGTCCTTCAGCATAGAAGACACCACTCGGGACCAGTTCACGGATTGCTAAAGCACCAGGACGTTCATAGGTTAACGTGAAGGTTTCATAGCTCTTGCCGTTACCCTGGTCTACTTTCATCGATTTGCGCCAGAGAATCGACCGAAGCGTCACTCCAGTTTCTGGAAAGGCATAGTTAGGGAGCAAACCTTCATCAGTCAGGAAGTTAAGGATATGCTTTTGGTTTAGGTCACTGTAGAGTGATTGGAATCCGGCTTTTTCCCGTTTAAATTCCTCTAGATCATCGGTATTTTGTAGGGATTGCGGGGCTTCCTGTAGCTCTTTAATTTTCTTCGTGAGCAATTTCACTTGACTACTGAGGCGTGTACGTTCTTGGCGCACACGATCGAGCTGATTGACAATTTTGTATCGTAATCCACCTTCATCTTTCTCACCCAGTTCCATAAATTGTTGAACTTGCTCACGGGTGTGTGGTCCAATCTCAGCCTCAAATAAATTCAGAAATGCAGTCAGTAGTTCACTTTGGTGTAATTGAATATAGTTGAGCCAATTGTACGGAAACCGATCGTTGTGATTGGATTTACTGTTTTGTCGCTTATTCGACTCGATCGCATTGAGTGAATGACTAAGTAACCGGGGAAATTCTCGAATTGTGATGCCTGTCGCAACCCAACTATCGAGGCAAAATGCTGTGAGTTGTCGTTGAAGGATGGAAGCGGCATCGAGATAACAGCCTGCGGCATCGACATTGCCATTTAGCATGAGAGTGGGATCAGAATAGAAGTAAAGATCGTGATTAGCAGAATTTGCGATCGTGCTCACAAAGGCATTGCCATCGCGTCGTCCGGCACGGCCAATTCGTTGTTGAAAATTTGCGGGTGTTGGTGGAACCGAGCAGAGGATGACACTGGATAGATCGCCAATGTTGATCCCCATTTCCAAAGTTGAGGTTGCAGAAAGTAGATTTGGATCACAACGCCGATCGTGATGGATAAATTGTTTTTCTAGCCGTTCACGATCGGGACGGTTTAGTAATCCAGTATGTTCAGCGGCAAAAATGCGCTGGACTTCACCTGTTTGATAGAGTTGGCGGTAGTAGGTGAGTTCGGCACGTTGGTCAGGATGATAATGTCCGCGACAATTTTTGTTGAGACAAGTGAGTCCATTCAAGCTGTTTTGCTCTAGCTCAGAAGTGGTGATTTGGTGGCTACAGCGATCGCAGACAAGTACTATTCCAGCCGTATGAAGATGGAGAACCTCCATCGGAATCGCCCAGGCACGACCTCCATTACAATCATGGACATGAAGAAGGTTGTGACTGACTAGGGTTTCTAGGGTCGGCGTAAGAATGCCTTCGACTTGCTCTTTCAAGAGTAGGCTAGTGCTTCCGAATAACCGCTGTGTCCAGTCTTCACACCAAGTCGTTTTTTTATCAGTTTGGAGGATACGCTCAAATCGATTGTTTTCGAGTTTGGCACGGTTATCAACAAAGAAAATTGGCGCAGGAATTCTCGGTCCCACACGCGGCATGTAAATAGATTTCGTCCATAGGAAGGTATTTCCGCCGTTGCGAATGTATTCACGGGTGGCATTTTGGAAAATCCCACCACGCTGGCGAAGATGGTGAAGGAGTCCTAATACAAACTGCTGAAGGGTCTCATGAGAAGTATTTCTAAGAGATTCGATTTCGTTCGTGAGGATGGGATGGAGGGCAGCGATCGTGCTGGCTAGACGATCGGGATTAAAGCTGACCGAACAGGTGGCACTTCGTTCGAGGGATGGACCTACACCGGAACGATGGCCGAATTGATTGACGATTTCCCACTCTAGACGTTCGTTTAAGAGACTAATCAGTCGGCTGTCAGCAGGGAGGTCATGACGATCGCTTTTGACATATTCATCCCATTCACGCAACCAGGTAAGGTCATTAGGCAGGAAGGTGGCAGCAAAGTCAGCATCACTTCCCAGTTGCTTTCGCCAGTAGGTAGAGAAATTATGTACCAACTCCTGGAGCGTAAGATTAGGGTGAGCAATGGCACGAATATTGTGTGCGATCGCGGTACGAAGGGTGGTTCGATAGGTGCGGGCACTGTAAAATCCGGCCCGGTGTGCAGCATCTTGAACGGAGTCAGAAAAGGTAAGGAGCTTTTTATCAGTGTTGTAGGGCGTAGTGAACATCACGCCGATCATTGCGCTGGTGATGCTGGCAGCTTGGGCACCTAAGATTGATAATCCGCTTTTGCTATTACAGATAGGGCAGTCACTATGCGACACAACTCGTTTCTGACCATGATGGGTTTCTTCACGGGTTTGATCCGGAATGAGGACGGGGATAAGGGAGTCATGATTACAGGACTGACAGCGATCGACCTTCAAGGGATTAATAGATAAACATTCAGGGCAAAGTTTTAAGGCTTCAGGCTGGTCAGCATGAGTCGGGAATAGGTAAGTGACGGTGGGTTTGTGTCCAAAGAATTCACGGTAGAACTGCTGAAGATTGTTCTCCAGAAGTTTGTTACCCGTTTGGGATGCTCGAATGCCTGCCCATCCTGTGGTGCCACAGTCGCGACAGTGCATGACGGGCAATGTTTTACGGAGTCGGGCAGAGGTGAGGTCGTCGGAAAATTGCAATTCTGGTTGAGCAGCGATCGTCGCCACCATTCGACGAAGTTCTCGTAGCCAAAGCTGCGATCGGAGCGTGACCCAAGGCTGCACAAGTGTCTCGCCGTTGGGCAGGGTGATGCGGCGACGGGCGGTGGCGATGAGACCGATTAGGCTATCGAGTAAGTAGTGGCGATAGTCGGAGTGGTCGCTGGGAGGGAAGTGAAGGCGACGACTGAGTTGATCGAGAAGTTCGGGATAGCTAAGTGGGCGGAGGCCGATCGTCCGCACTAGGATTTGAATGATGGGCAGTGTGAGCAGTTGGTCGCCGAGGTGGATACACCAATCTTCGTTGAGATCGGTGTTCGGATCGGGGCGGAGGCCGGGAATCGTGAGGGGAAGCTGCTGGGGAATGGTGTCGAGACTGAACGTTCCTTGCTGGTTAGGGGTGAGGCTAAGTGGGGGCGCTACTTGAGAACAGAAATTATGCAGCCATAGCTGGGCTTGGGCACGAATGTAGGCTTGGGGGGTGCTGTAGCGATCGGGTTTGAGCTGGTCGATGACTTCTGGACCAGGGAGCGGGAGAACATTTAGTAAGGCATCTTGAAGGAATTCGGTGGGGCTAACGCGATCTTCTTCGATGATGGCATCGGGGCTGAAGGGTTCTTGGAAGATACTCTGGGCGTAGGTGAGCATTTCGGCGCGGTTGTCTTCACCGCCGAGGGTAGCCGAAGTACCGACACAGGTGAGATAAGCGATCGGTGTTTTGAGGCGGTGTTTAAGGCGGCGGAGTAGGCAGGCGAGGTCGGTGCCTTGGGCACCATCAAAGGTGTGGAATTCATCAACGATGATGTAACGAAGCGTGTCGGGTTCGTTATCGCGCCAGAGTTCTTGGGTGTCGGGCTGGATCAGCAAGTAATCCAGCATTTTGTAGTTGGTGAGGAGAATATCGGGCGGACAGGAACGCAGGGTGGCTTTTTCGGTGATAACTTTATCCGACTGCATGACGGCGCTGGGGGTGTCGTCTTGATCACCAATGTAGAGTCCAGCGGTAACTTTTCCGTTGAGGGAGGGGGTGTCGTGGATCAGTTTGGCGATGCGCTTGGCTTGGTCGGTGGCCAGGGCGTTCATGGGATAGATGAGGATGGCTTTGATGCCGGGGGTACCTGCTTGTTGACGGCAATGGTCGAGGAGCGGGTAGAGAAAGCACTCGGTTTTGCCGGAGCCAGTGCCTGTAGCGACGAGGGTGGATTGGTAGTAGGGAGCGGCGAGACGATCGAAGGCGCGTTCCTGGTGCAGGTGAGGGGAGAACTGCATGGGAATGTCGCGGAAGTAGGTCGGTCCGAGCGTGCCCGAGCGAAAGGGTAGCCCGATCGAGACGTAGGGACCACGGGAAAGGTTCTCGGGGATGGCGAGGAAGCGATCGATGAGGGTATCGAAGCCCGGTGTAGTGGGCCTAAATGTAGTACGGAGATAGTCGGCTACGCAGTTGCGCAGTTCGGTAGCGACGACGGAAGGGAGCATGGGGTGATTGGGGAGACGAGTCTAGCGAGAATTTCTAGCAATAGATTTATATCGATTGTTTTACGGAAATTCCAGGAATTTTTGAATAAAGGGATGTTGATTTGAGCACTCAGTATTTAGGATAGGCGATTTTTTGTGTTTGGGGTAGAAATCTATCGATGAATCATTTCGGAGAGACTTACTGGTGTTGCTCGAAGTGTGTCCAGGCAGTGCGGTAGTCGGTGACTCGATCGTACTTATCAAAGGGGGCATGGTAGGTGATGGAGGGGGCCTCGTCTTGAGCACTTATTGGATTAAGAGAAGCGTGAAGGCTAGGTTATTGAGATAGCGGTATATTGAAAAATCTCGAATGTCGGTGGTGAGGATACGATTTTCTTGGAGTACTTCTGCTGTCACGACCAAGGATGCATCCGCCAAATCCATAGGTAGATCGGCATATTGCTGCATGAGTTGAATCGCACGTTCTAAGTGGTGCTTTTGAAAATCAAAAATTTGAATACTGTCTGTGGTCAATTGTTGGAGAAAACGGAATTGCGCAGTTTGGCCCGATCGCTCGTACAGCAGATAACTGGTCTCGATGATGACTGGGTAGGTGGTTACAAGCGGCTCTTTCAGTAGATTAAGCTGTTGTTGGGCGGATTGATAAAATCGATCCTGACGATTGGCGAGTGCGATAAAAAATCCAGTATCAGCCAGTATCATGATGCTTGGTCTTGGGTTTGCGAAAGGATTTGGTGGGCGAGTTCTTCAGAATTAGCGGCAAGGTCTGGGTCGTCTGCCATACAGCCAATAAAGTCACTGTTCCGCAGGCTAGCTAGGGGGTCGGGGGAGGCTACGATCGAGTTGGGTGGGTTGAGGTAGACGGTGAGCTGGGTGAGGAGGTTATCGACTAGGGTGAGTTGGGTCATGTCTAAGTTGTTGAGTTTTTGGGTGATTCTTTGCTTGATTAACGTTGCGTCCATTGATTTTTTCTCCTGAGGTTTCAAGTTGAGCGGGAGGATAGTTTTATTTTGCCAAATTTGAGTGGGGTTTGGTTTGGAGCTTCTCGAAGTGTGCCCAGGCGGTGCGGTAGTCAGTGACTCGATCGCACTTGTCGAAGGGAGCGTGGTAGGTGATGATGCGATCGACTGGCCCGCCTGGAAGGGTGTCGTCGGTGATGGTGACTTGGACGGTGCCGGAGGGCTTGTCTTTAACGTCTTCCCAGCCGATGATGCGTTTTTTTGGGTTGCCTTTGCGGGGGAGGCCGACGCCGACTAAGCCTTTGCTGGTGGTGAAGATGATACGTCCGGTTTGGTCGTAGTAGGTTTCGCGTTCATACTGTTGCATGACGGGGAATTGGACGCGGTAGAGGGTGATCAGTTCATCAAGGGTGAGGCTGAGGGCTTGGGCGGCGAGGACGTCGATTTCGACGAGGGCTTGGCGGCGGGTGTAGTCGGTACGGAGGGCACTGGTGTGTGTCCATTGCGGGGCGAGGGTTTGCCAGAAGCGGTTGTCGAGGCGTGGATCGTCTTTTGTCCAAGTGGTTTGGGTGTAAGTTGGGTTCCAGCAGGTTTGCCAGAGATTGGTATAGTGGGTGGTGAGGCAGTTGAGAGCGAGGGTACGAATATATGAACCCGAAGTTAATTCAGGACATGGAAAAAGCGACGCAAGCTCATCACGAAAATTACTTTTTCCTGTTGTTTTAATGAAAAAGTCAAATGGAAGGGATGCAGTAAGAGTAGCTAATTGAATAAGTTTTTGATCATCCTCGAATGTAAGAGAGAAGCAACCGTCAATATGTCCGACCCCCTTTGGGACAATTGCGCTGATCAGTGTTCTTTCTCCTGACTGACTCAACATCTTTCGACTAACTAATCGATAAAAATCAGTGACAGGTTGATTCTTCCTCCAGGGAACTTTGGGAGTGCGATCGTGGTAGTCGATCGGGTCACAGTCGGGAACATAGTTAGTGCGGGGGAGGTAGTCGGTGGCGATCGTGGCTAGGTCAAGAATGTCGTAATGTCCTTTTTCAGTGCAAATTGCGCGAGGAGTCTTATAGATCGGCGTACCTACAAAGAAATGGGGTCCCGATAAAACTAATTGAGCAGTCTTATCTGGAAATTGTGTGTCACGCCGAATTGTTCCATTTTTCTGTGTATTTGTTTCATGCCACATTTCCAGCGCAACATATTGTCCTGTTAAAGATTCAAGCCTCATTTGCAAACCTGAAAATTTTTGCAAAACCGCTACAAGCTGATCAGAGTGCAGCGTGGGAAGTCTTGCTTCATCCGGTGATGTTCCTTGTGAATCGTAAAGCTTAGAGAATATTTCCAGTTCTTTTAGAGTCGTATTCAATATTCGTTTTTTATGTCCCTTAACATTCCAGAAATCTGATTCGTCTTTAATGCCGCCAACCTCACCTTGCCCATTATGCTCAAAGCACTCATCAATTGTTTTAGGTGTAAATAAATTGGCAATCGTGTTGAAGTTGGGCGATTGCTCTCTACCGTAAACATTCAAACTATATTTGACGCGATCACCAATAGGAAAAAGTATTAACTGATTCTGAAATTGAAAATGTTCTCTTAAACGTTGATAGAGATTTTGTCGGAGTATTCCACCATTGGGATCATCATAAACGCCTTCGGGATGCAGGAATCCCGATACGCCCTCTGGCTTTGTAAAGTTCCATGATTGCGGTAAAAAACACTTAAATAAATTCGTCTGGCTCCCCTTCAACAACGGATAATTCTGCCCCGCGTTCAGAAAATTCTGCGTCCCTGCTGATTCCTCATATTCCTGATAATAATCACTTTTCAGTCCTGCATCATTCCCAAACTCGTGCTCCCGCTGCTTTGCTAACTCACTCGCCGACAACTTCCGCAACACAAACAATGGATTCCTGTCTCCCAAGACATCCCCTTCACTCCACTCCACCTTTAACCAAGGCGGATTCCCCACCATCAGATCAAATCCACCCTGCTCTTTAAATACATCCGCAAACTCCAACTCCCAATGGAAAAACCGCTGCCGCTGGGCGATCTCCTCTATAACCTGCAAACGCGGATAAAACATCCGCAACCGATTCAAATCCACCAACCCATACTGACGTAACTCCAACTCTCCCTGCTGCCGCTCCTGCGTCTCCGGAAACATCACCAACTGCGACTCCGCAGGCGCAAGCATTTCCACCTCACCCAAAATCGCCCCCACTTCTTGCAAAAACGCCTCCCGACTCGGTAACTCCTCCGCTTTGTCGATCGGCCAAAACCACAACGCACACCAATAATCCATCACCAGCTTCAACCGCCGATACACACTGGCATTCACGACCCCGATCGACCATTTCTCCTGATCGTAGATCTTGTCCTTCGTCTCCAACGTCGTCGGCACAGAAGATTCGGCCCCATCAGATTGTCCCCATACGACTAATTCATCCGTCGTCCGCCGCCGAATATCTGCCAAACTCGCCGCATACTTATCCCACAGCTCCGCAATCTTCACACTGAGCCGCCGCGCATAATCCACTTGCTCTGCCGTTAACCCTGCCTTCGCAAAGTCCTTCCCCCACTGATTCATCGCCGCAATGGCATCCGGCTCCATCCCCTTCACCACCTTATCCGCATAGCTCGCCATCCCCGGATCACCCAACAAAAAATGAAAAATTCCATCCTCCGGCAACACCTCACCCAACTGCACCCGCTCCGGCGCAGCCTCCCACCACTTCGCATTCCCCTTCCTATCCGCCAACACCTGCGATCGCCGATACACCTGCCGCCGCGCCCCAATCAACGAATTCCCACAATGCAACTGCAACCCAAACCATGGCACAAACACATGCTGCGACCCCGGCTCCCCATAGATCGAATTCAGCCACAACGACACCTCCGCCAACTCCATCGCGATCGGATTCTTATCAATCCCAAATACATTCCGATCGGCCAGTAGCATCTTCACCTTCTGCATTTCAATCGTGATGCGATCGTGCGGAATCCGCTCCCCGAGTTCCTCCTGCTTCCGCTCCAGATAAGCCGCCGCCAACTGATCCACCACCTCATTCAAAAACGCCGCACTCCCCATTGCTGGCTCACACACCGTCAACGTCAAAATGTCATCCGCAGTCTTCCCCTGCAACAACTCCTTCAACGCATACTTCACTAAGCATTCCGTCAACGACTGCGGCGTGTAGTAACTCGCACTCTTAATTCGATCGCGCCCCGCCAACCGGAACAAAAACTTTCCCTTCTCATGCATCCGCACCCGACCCGTCTCCGAGTCAATCACCAACTCCTCTTTCTTAAACTCCTCCAACCGCGCCAACGGCACAAAATAGCCCACTTCCAAATCACTCCGCGACTCGACCTTCCCCTTAACGGGCGCATCGTCATCGTCATCCATTTCACTGCTATCCTTACTTCCCTTCAATGCAGGCTTCACCTCATACAAATCCTCTTCCGCAAAAAACGCCGACAAACTCAGCAAACCCTCATACACCTCACCCAATTGGTTTACCCCCAACTGGGCATAGCTAATCCGTCCCCGCCGCCGCTTCCCGTGAGTTTTTGACTGTCCCCGCGACAACGACATCAACTCCAGCACCCGCCGCAACGACCCATTGCGAAACTTCACCCGATTCAATAAACTCGTCCGCGCCGGATCAAACAAATGACTCTTCAGCGCCGGAAGCCGAAATGTATTGTGAATCGTCTCCGCCCGATCGGTCAGCGCGGCATCATTCAACTCTCCCTGCTTCTCATTAATCGCCGGATACCCTTCCCACAGCAGCGTAAACAACCGCCGAATACAAGTATCGATGTAGTATCCCTCCGAGTCGCCCTCCGTCAGCAACTCCACCTGCTCCAAATCCCGCAGGCTTTCCAAGCTATAGCCTTCCCGATACACATCCGAAGCCAACGGCGCATAACCCAACTCCGGCCTTGCCTCAATATAAAACACAAACAATAGCCGATACACCCATCGCAAACACTCCACCTTCAACTGCGTCGGATCAGTCTCCCGATCGCCAACTGCCAACTGCCCCTCATCCGAAAATACCTTCTTCTTACTCACCATCCGCCGATAATGCAACGCCTCATTGCCCAAAAGCTCGATCGCTTCTCGCAACGCAAACTTCAAATCCTCGGAAACGCTATAAGTATGCCGATGACTATTTTCATCCAACGTATCCAGCAACGCACTGCCCTCAGTCGGACAAGTATGCTCCCGATGCAACAACGTCGCGATCGCCAACAGCGCATCCCCATCCCGCTCTTCCAATATCTCTACCAAATCAAACCGCAATAGCCGCGAGGCATTCCACTTATGCCGATCGACCAAAACCATCTGATCCAAACTGACCAAAATTACCCAACGCGGCGGACTCTCCAGCCCAAAAATGCTATCACTCAGCACATCTTCCAAACTGCCCGACATCACCGACTGGTCATCCGCCGTCAATAAATCCTGATACTGCGCTGCCGCCAGTTCCAGCGATAGCACATCTACAGGTTCCAAGACACTTTCATGACTGGGATTAAACCCCTCCACCACCCACAACTGTGGCTGTCCGTTGGCTCGTTTTACCTCGGCCACGATCGGTACACATCGGTCATCCGCCACCAGCTTCAACTGCGGTGCCCACTCATACCCCAAAATCCCCAGCAGCTCCCGCAAAAACTCCCGCTGCAATCCTAACTGCTCATCAACCTCACGGGTACGAACCAGCCGATCGCGCAACTTAAAATAATCCTGCCGTAGACTACCAAGCTGTTTATCTGGCGTTTTATCTTCCGTCTCCTCAGCATTTTTCCAACGTTGGGCAACCTGTTTCAGATCCTCTTTTAGAATCGCATCAAGATAATGCGCTGAATAGAATTCGTTCTCATTTGCAATTCCAACTAAAGCCATTATTCCGCCCTCCGCAATACCGTGACAAGTTTGATATAAGGTTCCGATTCGGTCTCCATTGAGAGTTCGACCCAATCTTGATAATCTCGGAATATGCGCTCTGTTCGGGTCTCTCGCTGCTGCCGCCTTTGCTGTTGTAGTGAATGCCGCTCCACCTGCCCAAACTCCAACTCCAATTGTTTCACATGTTCCCCCCTCAACCGCTCTAGCCGTTCTCGATACTCGGATAGTTTCGGTTGTAGCTCCTGCTCAAACTCCGATCGTTGCTCCTGCAAATAATCCCGCGCCATCTGCACCGCCTTCTCTCGCATCACCTCTAACGGCCCCAGATCAAGCTTCGCGGCCCCCGGATTCGGGATCTCTTGCTTCCCTAATTTAGTCCGTGCCAAGGTTTCCGCAAATGGCTCTACCCGCGTAAATTTCCCGCACTCAAATACCGCCGACACCCAACGGTTAATGACCGGGACACCCCGCCGATTCGGAAAACTACCAAACAATACAAACAGCGTCTCATCCATCGCCAGCCCTTCCGAAACCAGCATCACTGGAGCCTGATGCCGCCCAAACCGAAAAGCACAACGATCGACAGCCCATTCCACTACTGGATGCAGATCCCACAGATACTCTTTCTGCGGCCAACTGCTTTCTAGCTTTCGGGCTTCTTCCATCGCCTGCATAATCTCGTCAGGTCGATCGCTTAGGTGCGTTAACCGTTTTTCTTGAGGCTGGACCTCCTTCGGTAGCCGTTTGTAACGTTGAACCAGATCCGGCGGTAATTTCAGTTCAATAAAATGCTCACGCTCATCGATTTTTAAATTTTCGGGTGGCAGATCCAGCGATCGTAGCGCCTTGGCAGTGAATTCAAAGGTCGAAAATAGTTGCATCACTTGACCTGTTTCAACCTTTGGTATCTCCACTTGATCCATCTCCGCCTCGAAACTGTCCGGATTCTCAAACCAGGCAAATATATCAAACTCACCACCTGTCGCAGCATTCTGATCCAGTTGACTGGAAAAATCCTCGGCTTTTATCCTCGACTCAATCGCCCGCGCTGTCACCGACTCTTCCTGCTCCGCATCAAACACCCCCATGAACACGGACGGATCACCAATGTTCTGAATGGCCTGGTCATCCTTGTCAAGCAAGACCTTAATAATTCGCTCAACTTCATCCATCCGCTCTAACCGCGATCGGGTTAGCAGATAGCGAATTTCTGGCTGACGTTTTTGGCCATAGCGATCGATCCGTCCATTTCGCTGCTGCAAGGTCATCAATGACCAGGGAATATCAAAGTGAACCAGCTTATGGCTCAGGTAATGCAGATTCAAACCCTCGGAAGCCACCTCCGTCGCCAGCAGAATTCGCACCTTCGAGCTTTCCTGCCCAAACGATTCAACAACTTGATTCTGCTCCACATCGGCCATGCCTCCATCTAGAGTGACCACTGCCTCTGGCTTGAGCTTCAAATCCGTCGCTAACTGTCGTTTCAAAAATCCCAGTGTCTCCAAACGCCCAGTAAATATCACTAACCGATCCTGTGCGTCTTTTCCATTCCAGGCAAAATCTTTCCGAATCAGATGCAACAGCCGTTGGTATTTGGAGAAATCCGCGTCACCTACCGTCTCCAACGCATCCCGCAGCATCTCTAGTTCTTCCGCATCCTGGGAAGCTCCGCCCTGTTCGATAAGTCGCTTCAACCGATTCTTCACCGTCTGCAAACAAGCCTGAGGACTCGACAGCATCGCTTTCAACAACGTCGTTTTAAACAGTTGCCCTGCACTCCGTCTGCCATCAATGCCCGGAAGCTTCAATTCATTCAAAATCTCAAATACCTGCTCCTCAGCCGCACTAGCTTGCGCCTCGACGGCTTCGACATGACGTTCTGGAACATGCGTACGCAAATCTTGCAGCACATCTTTCTTGAAGCGTCGCACATACAGATCCCGAATGTCGTCTTTGGTATAGCTCGACTCATTGGCGATTGCAGTCGGGTCAAGCATATTCATCAGACTGGCAAAACTTTCCGGTCGGCCATCATGTGGCGTTGCCGACAGCAAAATCAGCGTATCCGATCGAGTCGCGAGCCGTGTTGCTAATTTTGACCGCTGCGATCCCCCTTGACCCTTCCCGCGCTGCGCCACATTGTGAGCCTCATCAATGATGATGATGTCCCAGTAAGCCTGTTCTAAATAACTGCGATACTCTCGATCCTGTTTCAATGTATCGACGGAGATAATCGTGCGATCGTAGAAGTGAAAAGGATTATGATTCCCTGGAATTTGTGTCCGAATTCGTTGAATTGCCTGTGAATCCATCCGCACCAAGGGAATAGTAAAACGGCTCCAAAGCTCCTTCTGGAACTGAGTCATCATCGACTTAGTGGTCACCACCAAAATCCGTCGCCCTCGTCCCCGGCGCATTAGCTCGGCACAGAGTATGCCACATTCGAGGGTCTTCCCCAAACCGACCGCGTCCGCAATCAAAATCCGCTGTCTTGGTGCGGCTAATGCTTTACTCGCAGGCCAAAGCTGATAGTCCATCACCTCCATTGCTGCCCGATGACCGAGATAAATCTTGCTATCATCCGGTACTGTCTGGCGAAAACTCGCTTCGAGGAATAATAGACTGTGGGTGTACCCCGCCGAGGTATCCGAGACCAACTTCGTCTCCTCCGGTCGCAAAACCTCTAAATCGTCCTCTAGCTCATCGATAAACCGCGCTGTGCGCCCCCGGATAAACTCAGAAACCCCGACCGCTTCAATAACTGAGTTGCCGTCAGATGACCTTGCAATGGACTTGACCATCCATTCTGCATCCCGACATAAGATTCGCGCACCCGGAGCGATGCGTCCCATCAAATTTCCTACACTATTTCCCACATTTGATTGCATGGCAGTCGATCAATTAATCTCTAGCAGTAAGCATCATAGACTGATGTCGTGTAGACATGACCTTAAAATCTGTTGAAATTTTAGACCAAGTGCTCAAGTCCGGTTTGTTCATTCCGAATCATGCAAATTGGAGCAGCTTACTGAGCCAGAGATAAATTTTATCTAAAATCGAGATAATCCCTGCCAGCTAAGAGTTGTGAGCATCCAGCGGCACGAGCTATCGTAATATTGAGATCCCTGAGAATCAGGCCCTGACAGTCAGCGATCGAATTTACGGCAAGATAGCAATTTCAGCTAGGATAGGGCAACGACGGTTGAAGGTTAATTAATCAGTATGATTGTTCTATGCACCCATAATGATGGAGGAGTTGGTAAAACCACTTTAGCCCTCCACATGGCCGGAAGTCTCCAGACCAGACTCAGCCGAATCTTGTTGATTGATTGCGACGACCAGGCGGATTCCTGGCAGTTCTACAGCAACTCGCTCTCTAAGCAAAATAAAGATATCTTTTGAGGCGATGATATTTCCGTCATCTGGAATCGTAAGCGAGAGCCGATTCGCCGCATAGTCAAGCCGGAACAATATGACAATGTTATTTTAGATATGGATAGCGCCTTGCAGCATTCAGTAGAAATGATTCTCGGGAGTCAACCAGATATTGTATTGGTCCCTGTCAACACATCTCAGGAAATCAAGGCGCTTCAGAATTTATCTAGAACCCTCAATGTGATTGCGCAGCTTGCCGAGAAAACTGGGCATTCACCCAAAACCATCATCGTTCCCTTGGGTGTACCCATTGAGGATGTTCAAGTAGTCCTACAGCAGACCGATTTACAAAATCTCAACTGGAGGCTTGCCCCCTCAATGCCTAACCTACAGGATCTCATGCAGCTTGCCCTCTATCAAGACCGACAGTACATTTGGCAATATCCCGGCTATGAGCATTTGTTGGATTATTTCTCAAATTTACTCACCCTTCAGGAGGAACCCGATCGATGGCTAACGTTCAATTTCACACCCTAGACCCGTTAGGGCAGTCAGCGATAGAACTCGGCTTAGACTCCATCAATGCGCTCAGTCCAATCGAAGAGCTGACCCTAGAATTTGATGAACGCACAAAACAAAAGTTGAAGCGCTTATCGAGTAGCATGTCACTCTCCATTCGGACTCTCATTGAATCGGCGATTAACTACACCTACGCCTACGCAGTCGAAACCCATAAGACCTCGGCTGAATTACAAACCCTGATGCCCATGCCCGGTAGCTTTCCAGTGCAGATCAGCCTTTCACTCGAAACCACAAGCAAGCTAGAACGGCTAGGCATGAGCCAATTCGTCAGTGGCTGCGCCATCATTGGTATTAACCTGTTGTACGATCGGCTCATTGCACCGGAGATCCCGATTCATGACTGATTTCCTGGCAACCGAAGCACTAGTGAATGGCATTCTCTATGCCGATGCCATTTTAAAAGGTGAACTGGGACGACGTTTCGCACAATATCTGGGGTTGACACCGGGCGATATCGGAAGCGATGGCGGTTGTGATGGTTCAGGCGAAATTGAGGGAAAACGAATCTATTTTCAGTCGAAGCTGGAGCGCGGAATTCTTCGAGGAGATCTGAGACAAGAGCGGCGTGACGATCGCTTCCAGTATGGAGGACGCCTTCGTAGGGGTCGAGTCCGGCGATTTCAATAAGGCTATGGA
>ENA-OFCI01000397-OFCI01000397.1-metagenomes-genome-assembly--contig:-NODE-397-length-26702-cov-26.378429_pt1 | contig 26702 bp, 24 predicted proteins | sample MGYA00153391_OFCI01 | MGnify analysis MGYA00153391
ATACTCCTAGGAATCCCTCTCCCAGAGACTTTCAACCTTTTTGTCCTGTACTAAGGGTTCATGCAACAGATTTTGCGATCGGGGGAGATGGTTTAAAATTAACCATAAGTTTCAATCGACTGAATCCTTGATGTGAGTTCCTCACTATGTCACCCATCAAACAACAACTTCTAGATGCAATCGACCAGACACCCGATCCACTCCTTGAACAGCTTTTTACAATCCTCCAAACCCTTACACCATTAACCAAAACGCCGCTATCCACAACACAGCTTCGTGCAGCCTTCGGTGCCCTCAAGGATAGTGGTGAGATTTTAGGCGAGATTATCAGTCCGATCGTTCCACTTGATGAATGGGATATTTTTCAGTGAAACTGTTGCTTGACACGCACATCTGGCTCTGGTACTTGCTTAGTGATCCTAGCCTTTCGCGCACACTCGAAACCACGATCGCTTCTCCAGATACTCAACTCTGGCTTAGTCCAATTACCCTTTGAGAAACGTCCATGTTGGCGGAAAAAGGACGAATCGCGTTACAGCCTAATACAGAAGCCTGGATCGATCGGGCATAATCATTTTACCGACAAAAGAAGCAACGCTAAATTATGCGATTGCTCGTCTTAGTCGTCAACTGCCGATTCCGCACCAAGATCCTGCCGATCGGTTTATCACGGCGACTGCGTCTTATTACGATCCCACACTTGCAACCATAGACAGGAACCTTCTCAAAACACCTAGTTTGAGAACGATTAGCTAACCATCATCTAAAACTCTCGAATATTTAGGTGATTGATATTCAGTAAAACGGAAGGGGTTTAGGCGATCGAAGAGCGGAGTTTTACGGTGTTGAGAAGAGTGTCCAGCCAGGATTGATTGGATTTGGTAGGGTGGGGATGGGGTCAAGGTTGTAGTTGATGATGTGGAAATATACTGATCGAAGGGTGATGTCTTCAATCAGTTGTTTTGGGTGAATTAGGGGTTCGGGGTCGCCGACATGCAGTGGGATAGGAATGCTGGGCATGTACCCAAGTGTAAAGAATGCGTACTAATTCCCCGAAGAAAGTACTGATTTGTGAAAAATAGATCCTATTTCTAGATTGAACGAACTCATTTTCACCCCATCCGGACTCATTCCCCTTAACGAGATCCCATCTATCAAAAATTAGATCTATTTCACTCAAACCCGATCGTCAAAACATCCCAAACCTGTTCGATGAGGTCAGAGCCATGCCCACTTCTCAAGCCACCATTGAGAAGCGCGATGAAGTTAACGATCGATCAGATTTTACAAAAATGAATTAGATTATATGTCTTGATATTTAATCGGTCAGCCAGCCAAAGAGTTCTCCGATCGTTAACTGTAGACTGCGTGCAAACTCAGGCATGGGAAGCATTTCCTCGTCAGCATCAAAAATGGCAATCTCTTGATTAGGTCGATAGACAAGAACCGTCCAATCGTCTGGGTCAATCATCCATCCCATTTGAGTGCCATGCTTAAGGCAATGGATAATATTTTTGACGACTTTGGTTTGGCTTTGGGCAGGAGATAAGATTTCTATCGTCCAATCTGGAGCCTTATTAAAAACCTTGGCAACTTCTCCTGAAACGTCCCGCACAATATGTTCCCATGCAAAGACGGAAATGTCGGGAATGGTCGATCGGTCCCCAAACGTACAACGCAACTCAGTAAACCCCCGTGCTACTTTCGATCGTTTTAGTTGTGCATTAATCGTTACTAAAAATTCACTTTGAACCGCGCTGCACTTTCCTTTGGGAATAGGCTTTTGGATGATTTCTCCTGCAATCTATTCACTACCGGGCTTAGTCTCAGGCATTTCTAAGAAGGCTTCTAATGAGATGGGAATTTTGTGAATACTGGGGGATTGGACCATAGGACGATCGCCTGCAATGGCATTTAACATCTATCATATCGTGGATTTAAAGCATCGCGGCTCATGATCTACTAGATATAGCGATGCCCTAACAATTTCAATCATTAGATGTTTTTCAATCCTTGTTTCTAAGAGTATTTCTACGGCTTAAACGGGAGATCTTCATTAGCAGAATCAATTTCAGCTTGTTCCATTTCATTAATCCGATCGATATTGCCTCTCAATATTTGCGCAAGTTGCGGATCGTAGAAACGGTGGAGTGAATGGTTCGCAAGTGCCGGAAATCCGCGACGAATTTTATGTTTACCGCCAGCACCGGGATCGAAAAACCGAATTCCATTAGCAATAGCCCATTCGATCGGCTGATAGTAACACGCCTCAAAATGTAAACAATCAATCTCCACCGTCGATCCCCAATAGCGACCATAAAGCTGATCGCCTTTTCTCAGACAAAATGACATTCCTACCGGATGATGCTGATTATGTTCGCCGTAAGCCGCAAAAAACACCACCTTATCGCGCCAAATTCCTTCTAAATCTTTAAAAAACTTCTCCGTCAGATACTTGCTTCCCCACCAGCCAAATTTGTCGCACGTATCCGCATAAAACTCATACATCCGTTGAAACAAATGCGTCGGAATCTCATCGCCCGTGAACACCTGAAACGTAATTCCTGCCTTCTCAATGGACTTACGTTCTCGTTTAATATTCCGCCGCTGATTCGCATTGAACCCAGTCAGATAATCATCAAAACTCTGATAGTCCCGATTCTTCCAGACATAGTTATGATGTCGCCACGCACAATAGCCCAGACCTTCAAGCTGCGATCGCCATTCTGCATCGACGTATAAAAAATTACAACCGGAAAGATGATTGCGCACACAAAACTGATCGATCGCCATGATCATCAGCTCAGTCAACGCATCTTCATCCGCATCCTCTGCCATCAAAAATCGGTAGCCTTCCGCCGGAGTGAACGGCGACATCCCGAGCAGCTTCGGATAATACTCCCGCCCTAGGCGCTGAGACAACTCCGCCCACTGATTGTCAAAGACAAACTCCCCATAGCTATGCCCCTTCAAATACAGCGGCGCAGCAGCCACCAAAGCCTCTCCCTGCCAGACAAGCAGATGATTCGGCAACCAGCCCGATCGCGCGGTCGTGCTGCCCGACGTCTCCATATTGCGTAACCAATCCCACTCAAAAAACGGCGTCTTCAGCCTTTTCGCCATCGCATCCCAGGCATCGCGCGAGACCTCGGCCAGATTGTTTACCCAAGAAATTTCGTACTGCATTATTTCCGCTCTTTCCCAAAAACAGTCTGTTTCCTTCACACCAGCTTAATGGACCTCACTAAGATCTGGAAGTAATTTGCGAAGAGTCCCTCAACGATGGATGGTCTAGTGCTAAGCGTCGGTGTACGCCTCAAGAGGCAAACACGAACAGACCAAATTACGATCGCCCCACGCATTATCGATCCGATTAATGGCTGGATAGAACTTGTTCTGACGAGTCCAGGGACTGGGAAATACCGCTGTCGTTCGAGAGTAGGGGCGATTCCAGGTTTCATCCACCAGATCTTCCACCGTGTGCGGCGCATTTTTTAACGCATTGTTAGTCCGATCGATCGCGCCGGATTCAATGGCCCGAATCTCCTCACGAATCGAAATCATCGCCTCACAGAAGCGATCGAGTTCCACTAATGATTCACTTTCAGTCGGCTCCACCATAATGGTCCCTGCGACAGGCCAAGACACCGTGGGGGGATGGAAGCCGTAATCAATCAGACGTTTGGCAATGTCATCGACCTCCAAGTCTGCCGACTTTTTGAATTCGCGCAGATCGAGAATACATTCGTGAGCAACCAATCCATTTGCCCCTTTGTAAAGCACCTCATAATGGCCTTCGAGCCGTTTCGCAATGTAGTTTGCGCTGAGAATCGCAATCTCAGTGGCCCGCGTCAGACCCTCTCCGCCCATCATCGCGATGTACATCCACGAAATCGGCAAGATACTCGAACTGCCCCAAGGAGCCGCTGACACCGCCCCGATCGCCTGAGCACCGCCTGTGGGAATGACGCCGTGTCCGGGTAAGAAAGGCGCAAGGTGGGAGACTACCCCGATCGGACCCATGCCAGGACCGCCGCCCCCGTGGGGAATGCAGAAGGTTTTGTGCAGGTTCAGGTGGCAGACATCCGCCCCAAAATCTCCGGGGCGGCACAGGCCCACCTGCGCATTCATATTGGCCCCGTCCATGTAGACTTGAGCGCCGCAGCGATGGGCGATCGCGCAGATTTCCTTAATCCCAGACTCAAAAACGCCGTGGGTCGAAGGATAGGTAACCATCAGCGCCGAGAGGTTTGGCGCATGTTTTTCAGCTTTAGTGCGTAAATCTTCGATATCAATGTTCCCGGCGTTATCACAGTTAACCGTCACCACTTTCATCCCGGACATCACCGCACTGGCGGGGTTGGTACCGTGGGCAGAGGTGGGAATGAGGCAGATATTTCGGTTGGCTTGATTGCGCGATCGGTGATAGGCCCGAATCACCAGCAAACCCGTGTACTCGCCTTGAGAACCTGCATTGGGCTGGAGTGAGATGGCGGCGAATCCAGTCACTTCCGCCAGCCATTGCTCAAGCTGGGCAAAGAGCAACTGATAGCCTTCCGTCTGAGATACGGGTGCGAACGGGTGAATCTGCCCAAATTCAGCCCACGTCACCGGAATCATCTCCGCCGTTGCATTCAGCTTCATGGTGCAAGATCCCAGGGGAATCATGGCACTGGTGAGCGAGAGATCTTTCTGCTGCAATCGGTACATATACCGCAATAGTTCAGTCTCCGATTGATACTGACTAAAAACCGGATGGGTCAGGTACGCAGAGGTTCGGCGTAAATGCGTAGGCAGTGCAATAGATGCTTTCAACTCACCTGGACCTTTCCCCGTAAACAGTTCAAGCAAATCTAAGACATCTCGCTGAGACGTCGGCTCATCCAAGGCAATGCCGATCGCACCAGCATCAAGTTTGCGCAGATTTATCCCCCGTTTCACCGCTGCTGCCATAAAGGCATCCGTCCGATCGTCCGTTTCAACTGCGATCGTGTCGAAATAGGTCTGGGAGCGGAGCTTGAACCCTGCCGACTTCAGTCCGGTGGCGAGAGCTGTGGTGAGATGATGAACCCGCATTGCGATCGCCTCAAGTCCTACTGGACCGTGATACACCGCATACATACTGGCAATCACCGCGAGAAGTACCTGCGCCGTACAGATATTGCTGGTCGCTTTGTCCCGGCGAATATGTTGCTCCCGCGTTTGCAGGGACAAGCGCAACGCCCGCACTCCACGAGAATCACGCGAGACGCCGATCAGACGACCGGGAAGCTGACGTTTATAGGCATCTTTGGTTGCAAAATACGCCGCATGAGGACCGCCATAGCCAAAGGGAACACCAAATCGCTGCGTATTTCCCACCGCAATATCAGCGCCCCATTCACCCGGTGGCGTCAGCACCGTCAGCGCCAAAATATCCGCCACCGCCGTCACGATCGCCCCTGCCGCATGGGCGCTATTGCAAAACTCCCGGTAGTCGAAAATAGACCCATCGGTTGCCGGATAGGAAATCAGTGCGCCAAACACAGGATTTAGGGTGAAATCAAACCCAGTATGATCGCCCACGATCACCTGAATGTCTAAGGGAATGGCGCGGGTTTGGACCACTTCAATAGTTTGAGGATGACAGTCTTTGGACACAAAGAAAGACTGAGACTTCGTTTTTGTCACCCCGAAGCTCATGGACATCGCTTCCGCCGCCGCCGTGCCTTCATCAAGCAGCGACGCATTAGCAATCTCCATCCCCGTCAAATCCATCACCATCGTCTGAAAATTCAGCAATGCTTCAAGACGACCCTGGGAAATTTCGGGTTGGTAGGGCGTGTACTGTGTATACCAAGCCGGATTTTCCAAGATATTGCGCAAAATCACGGGCGGCGTAATGCAGTTGCTGTAGCCCATACCAATAAACGATCGCAGCACCTGATTTTTGTTTGCGATCGCCTTCAAATCAGCTAGAGCTTCATATTCCGATCGAGCCTTTTCAATATTAAGTGGATGATTAATGCGAATTTCAACAGGAACCGCCGCATCGATCAATTTGGCCAAACTCTCATAGCCCACGACCTGTGCCATCCCGGCAATCTCCGCATCACGAGGTCCATTGTGGCGAGACACAAAGCGATCGGGATGAGCAAAACCGTTGGATGGCGCGTGTTGAGGAGTAATCGATCCGTCCGTCAACGCCACCGTAGATTCTACCGATTCCACTCCCGATGCCACAATTTCAGCACCCAAAACCATCGAAGCAACCGATTCAGACATAAATCAAGTCCCACAAAATAACATCAACAAACCGCACCCAAAACCGCATAACCGAGATCATCAGCCCAAAATCATACGTAGGATGCGTTAAGCGAAGCAACGCATCATTTCTTAAGTTAAGTAACAGATTACGTCAGATCCACGTTTTCCGAAACGGAATCCCATGAATTCCTCATGAATTTCCCATCAATTTTGCGTAATACCCATGAAAGATTGATGCAAAAAATTGATTTATATTCAGTCACGAAAGTTTGTGAGGACGACAGTCCTTCCCCTGGGAATAAATAAGGGCGAGGATATCCAATCCCGTAACCTCTCCCCCCATACGGAGAACTCCAAAACCGATCGCGGCTCTCTTTTCTTCTCCCTTCCCCTATTCTCCCGCCAAAAGATTAAACCATTTAATCTTTTCCCAAAAAAACGATCGATCGAGCAAATAACGTTGAGATTAAGCCAAACCGCTGAGATGACGATGCGGCAAGCTTCTCAGCCATTTTACACAGGAAAAACAGTCCATTTCCCTGCGTAAATTCACAGAAACAGCCTTCAGGCGATCCCTCAGACTCCCGTAAAACAACCATGGTTCCAAAAGGGGCATGGATTGAATATAGGGACAACGGGATTGAGAGAAGACTTACAAATGCTGCCAACTCAAACAACACTTCGGACTCACGGCATGGAACTCCTCTCGGAGTACCACCAAAAACCATCGGTTCGCCTTCGGAACAAACTAGTCCAAATGAACGCTGGCCTAGTCCGCAAAATAGCGCATCGCATCAGCCATCAATGCGCTGAACCTTATGAGGACCTCGAACAAATCGGGTATCTCGGCCTCATCCGGGCGATCGAACGCTTCAACCCTAACCAAGGATGTGCCTTTAGTTCCTTCGCCGTGCCGTACATCCGAGGCGAAATGTTGCACTTCCTGCGTGACAGGTCCGGTACTGTTAAGATTCCCCGTCGCTGGCAACAAATTAACAAAGAAGGCCAACGCGTTCGGGAAACCCTGTCCAATGAGCTGAACCGTCAGCCTAGCGACGACGAGATTGCCCTCGAAATAGGCGTTACCGTTCAAGAGTGGCGTGACAGCAAGCTTGCAGCCAAAAATCGACTGCCCCTGAGCTTAGACGCAACGGTTTGTCAACAGTTAGACTCTCCCATGACCTTGGGCGACACGATTCCTGACGCTCACTATCAAAAGTTGCAGGTTCTCGAAGAAGATCGTCAGCAGCTCCAAAAAGCTCTAAACCAGCTCGAAGACAAAACTCGTCAAGCGATCGAGTATGTGTTTCTGCATGACTTGTCTCGGAAAGAAGTTGCAGAAAAGATTGGCGTGAGTCCTATGACCGTGACCCGTCGAATCCATCGCGGTATCCAGCAAATGATCACCACAATGAAGCCTCAAATTCTTCAGTCTGGTCTCTAGATTACGCAGAAGACTACGCAGATTTCCTACGCCTTTGCTCATTCAATGTTCTGTTTTAAGCCCATTTTGTAAGTCTAAGATTACTTATTTTCCTTATGGAGCCAGATTGCGATCGTTGCAGTCCGGCTTTTTCATTTAAATTTTTGGCTTAATTTTTTGGCTTAGGAATGAACGATGGAAATTTGCTGTTTGAGATAGTGTGTCCATTCTGCGGCCAGATCAATACCGACAAACGGGATTTGAATCACTCCATTTCCATCAGTCGGGATCAATTCTAGAGCAATAATCTTGCCGGAGTCGGGGAGAGTTTCTAGATTGGCAATCGTGCCATCAATCCGCAACTGTACGCCTTTAAGCAAGGCAATCGAGATCACTTGACGATCTTCTAACCCCTTCCGAATCGGTTTTCCCCAGCTTAGTTCACCCGTGCGATAGCCTAGCGCCGCCAACACATCATACTTAGACTTCTCATATTGCTTAGCCCATGCGCTATACCCTTGTACTTTTTGGTACTCATTCCATCCGGCCCACGCTAATCCAAAGAATAAGACCAACAGTGGCAACCACAATAATCCCCGTTCCATCTATTTTTCGCCCCGTCAAAATCAATCTCCTATAGCCTACCGGGAATCAGGGTCCGCATTACCTGCTAACCTAATAAAACAATTTGAGAGTCTGCATCTGCCATTAAGCGACTATTCAGGAAATCTTCTACCGTCACCCCTCTCACCATTGCCCACCGCTATGAAACGATGGATTTTATTGCTCTTTTTTATGGCGAGCCTCGGATGGGGGTTTGTTCACTATGGCAGCAGTATCACCCAAGGAACCTTTAGCAGCATTATTTTAGACTTCCGAGAAGAAGTCGGCGACAGCCAAATTCAGCAGGCGCTAAGTGAAGCCTCTCAGCGATTTGACCTCAGACCTAGGTTAAATAGCGAGTTTTCAGAGTCCGATCACGTTTTCATTGTGCCGGGAGAGTCGAAGCTACTGCGTGATCTTGTGCGATCGGGACTCGATCAGTATACCGAGTCGATTGAACCTAACTACAGCTACAGCGTTCCTGAAGCCAGCCAAGTCAGACTGCCCATCACCCTAGACAAGTCGATCGCCGCCAATCCATCGATGGATCAGGCTCAAAGCAAACCGACCGACAAATCAACCGACAAATTTCAAGAGTACCCCCCCGCCGAACCCGTCGAAAAGCCTTCAGCAAACTCCAAAAAAGCGACCTCCGACGCCTATCCTAACGACCCGCTTTTCAAACGACAGTGGAATTTCAAACAAATTAACGTCGAACCCGCATGGGCCATTACCAAGGGCAAAGGCTCGATCGTGGCCGTGGTGGGAACAGGAATCAGTCGCGTGTCCGATCTCGAAACTACCGATTTTTTAGCGGGCTATAATTTTGTTAATGACAATGCCGATGCGACAGACGATCACGGTCATGGCACCCACATCGCAGGCACAATAGCACAATCTACCAACAATGCCTTCGGAGCCGCAGGCATAGCACCCGAAGCTAGCCTCATGCCTATAAAGGTTCTCAGCATTGGCGGAAACGGAACGGTCGCCGATATTGCAGAGGGAATTCGCTATGCCGCAGACCACGGTGCCCATGTGATTAATCTCACGATGGTGGGCGATGGCAACAGCATCTTCCTCCAAAAAGCGATCGACTATGCCGATCGTAAGGGAGCCGTCATCATTGCCCCAGCCGGAAACAGCAGTCGCACTGCCGCCGCTTATCCCGCCCGTTATCGCCATGTTCTGGGCGTCGCAGCCCTTGATAGCAAGGGCCAAAAAGCGCCCTATTCCAACGGCGGAGCAGGCGTCGATATCTCAGCGCCCGGAGGCTGGATCGAGGGCGAGGACCCCGCAGGCGGTATCATCCAAAACACCTTCGATAGCCGAATGCAGGTCTCCATTTTTGCGCCCTACCAAGGAACCAGCATGGCCGTCCCTCATGTCTCTGGCGTCGCAGCGCTGATTCACTCGATCGGCATCACGGATCCAAGCGAAATTGGTACAATTTTGATGCGATCGGCGCAAAAACCATCTCGGGATGCCCGAAATGACTACGGATTGGGGAAATTAAATGCTAGTGCAGCTCTGAAACTGGCCCAACAGCCGACTCGTCCACCGCCGAATCTATTCGATCAGTGGCGCGATCGGGGCTATATTGATGCGCGACTCTGGTTGGATGAAAATGAAATCGCAGCACCGTCTAAGCTCATAATGGCGGGGATTACGTTGATTTTGGCAGGGAGCTTAGGTCAGCTTGGCTGGAATGGTCTGACTTGGCTGGGAATGCTGCTAGGAAGTTGTGGTTTATTTCTAGTACGCGGAATCTATTTGATGGATGTCTCTCAACTTCCCTTTCGGATTTTGGGGAGTACGCTTCCGGAACTCTGGAACGTGTTTCAAGGCGATTCCATGCTTAATCCGCTCACCGCAAGCGTTTTGATTCCGGGGCTATTGGGCACATTGAGCCTTTGGATTCCCAGACTCAAACCGGGCGCGGTTGGATTATGCTTGGGGATGACCGCATCGTTGCTCGTCTATAGCATCACAGACCCAGCATTGCAGTGGATCGGGTCGTCAGTCGCTGCTCAGATATTTCTCTTCGTCAATAGTCTGTTGTGTTGGATGGGCGCACGCTATTTGATCTTGCCCTGGACTGACTTTATTCAGGGGTTGGTTCAGCCTTGGCCGATTCGCTATTGGCAAGGACGCTGGGACGCCCGCCCGATCGGTCTCCAGCCTAGATCCCGCAACCGCAGATCCAAAACGAGACCGTCCACCCAATCACCCCCACCTCTTCCCACCTCTTCCCCTCGCACAAAGCCAAAGCCGCGCGATCGTTAACGTAGAAAGGGCGGACGTTTTAAATCGGTCGGTTTGGATTTAACAATCTCACTCATGAATCGGCGAAGCGCCTGTTCTCGATTTTTCATAAACTCAGACCAAAATCCGGGCTGAAACTCATCCATGGTTTTGGCAAGTGCCCAAACATCAACAGCAAGAATGTTGTAGAGCGTTTCATCCTCACGGCGAAGCGAATTGATTTGGTCTAAGACCTGCTCATCATTCTTGTCAGCCTCTTGATTCTGATCGGTGTTCAACAGCATAAAACTTCACTCCAGCTTGAGGTACAGGGGCTATGGATGGAAATACACAGATGAAGATATGAAATTCAGGTTTTCTTCGAGAGTTTAAGGATGAATGCCTATCTTAAGGGCGAATAGGCTTAGCATTCCTAAATTCAAACCGAAACCTAACGCTTCCATTATAAAAAATATAGCCGTAGTCAAAATCATAACAAAGGTGCAAATTTTAAACTTTACGGTTAAATGATAATCGTTTTAAATACCTACTCAGCATGATTCTCATGAATGCTGGGTGATTGTGGTTAGATGATTGATAAAGGCTTGATGGCAAACAGCGACCTCTCGGGCGATCGAAGAGTCGCTGGTCGTTAAGGTCTTTCTGAGACTTCACATTTTTTAAGCGTCATTCCGTCAATCACCCTCGATAATGAGAGTACTGTTCATATTTCTTAACTTTCAAGTTGAGGCTAGGAGTCCGTATGATGCGCAAAGTTCCGTTGGCAATGATTGGGCTAATTGTGGGGGGATTGCTGACAAGCGTAGGTTTCTATGCTTATTTTACCAATCAGTACACGCTGAATCTTGCCGGATTTTTCTATGGAATTCCAATTTTACTGGGTGGCTTTGCGCTGAAGGCCGCAGAATTGAAGCCTGTTCCCTTGAGACCGACGACGCCTGAAGTGCTGGCCCTTCGAAATGAGCAAGCGACACCTGCCCAGCTTCAGATTTTTAAAGATATTACTCGCTATCGATACGGACAGGAAGCGCATTTGGATTTGGCGCTTGGAGCTTTGGGGCTGAGTCCGACTGTAGACGAGCGCCCGATTATCACGGGCGTCTGGGAAGAGTCCGTCGATGGAGCTTATGCGATGGTCATGGAGTTTGAGTCGTTTCTGATTACATTGGAGACTTGGAAAGAGAAGGAAGATAAGATGACGCGCTTCTTTGGTCCTGATGTCAAAGCTCGGGTTGCCCCAAGTCCTAATAAAGAGAATTATGTCGAAGTCTCTCTGATTACGTCGCCGGGAGAAAGTGCAAGTCTGACGTTTGGTGTTGCGGATCCGAATAAGCGAACGTTATTTCTATAGGGTTGCTCTGTAGGCTATTTCTCTAGCCGAATCGCGTACCACTGAAGATATTGACCGGGGTCAAGCTTGAGTTCACACACGGTATCAAGTAGAGACTGAACTTGATTTTCGGGAGTGAGTAACCGCACGTCTTCGGGGATCAAGTCCGGTTCTTTTTGGAAAAGTAATCGGAGTTTGTCACGGAGTTCATCGCGGGTAAGCAAAGTCTCGGGTTGGTCAGTTTCTAAGACCACATAGTGCTCTTCGCTGTAGAGGGCGCGATCGTTAGGTGTGTCATCAACCATGGGGCGTCATATTCTCAAGGGGTTCAACTAAAATACCGCATCTAGGTCAGCCTTGTGGTCTGCTTTAGATGCGGTATTTTATCGTTCACTGATGGAAAAGATTGAGAAAACCCCTATTTAGTCTTCACAGCATCTTTAGCTGCTTCACCTGTTTTTTCAGCCGCCGTGCCCGCAGCACCCTTCACAGCAGCACCCGCTTTACCGGCTGCTTCACCAGCAGTTTTAGCTGCTTCGCCTGCTTTGCCTGCTGCTTCGCCTGCTTTATCAGCAGCATCGCCCGCTTTTTTACCCATTTCGCCGCCCACGCCTTTAGCCGCCTCGCCCGCTTTTTTAGCGGCTTCGCCTGCTTTACCAGCCGCTTCGCCTGCTTTACCAGCCGCTATGCCCGCTTTATCAGCCGCTGTGCCCGCTTTTTGCTTGACGGCTTCCATGGGAGCCTTGGGTGCAGGAGCTTCAGGTGCGGGAGCAGTATCGCTACAAGCAGTCAGGGACACAATAGCAAGGGTGCTAAGAGCAAGACCCAATAGATTCTTTTTCATGATCGTATGACCTTAGATGGTGTGATGAAGATATTTTGGGTGTGGGAGAAGCGCGCCTTAACGGACGTTCTGTATTAGGATACGGGGCAAACTTGCTTTTGCAGCATAAATTTATAAATTTCCATCCTGAAATAGTTTTTTGAAGCCCTTGTAGACTGCATTAATCGCGCTGACTCAACCGTTTTACCGCTTCTCCAGAGAGCATTTGATGGGTCTCTTGCAAAATTTGAGGAATCATTGCTGAAAAAGGACTATTGACGAGGAAGGGTTGGAGTTGATCCACCTGAACGGAGTCGGCACGCGATCCGGGGAACCAGTGGCTCCCTTGACCGCCGAGGAGGTTGTAGCGGCTTTTGGCGTAGTCGAGCATGTCGTAGGCCATCACTAGGTTCCGCAACCACAGCGCCATTGGGATATTAATTCCGCCGGGGGTGTCTTCGTTTCGAGGTAGACCGACGCTCCAGTTACGCCACCAGGATTCACCTAAGGCGTCAATTCCCGCTTGATCTAAGCGTTTCAGAATAGGCGCTAAAATTTCGGGGCCGCGATCGAGCAGGGCCAGGGTTTTTAAATGTTCGTCAAAGTCACCGGGCTGGGCAGCTCCGAGGCTGAGGGTATGAACCTGAGGATGCGACAGGCAAAAGAGATCGTTGAACACCATGGGGCTGAGGGGATTGCAGAGGTCTACGAGCTTTTTAGGCGGAGCGTAAAGTTTTCCGCCTTTATCAGACGGGCTAATGATAAATACGCCCATGTCATGACGAGTTGCGGCTTCGATCGCCGCCCAGTTGGTCTGGTTGATGTAGTACCAGTGCAGGTTAACGTAATCAAATTGGTCGGTTTCGATCGCGTTTACAATGACGTCGGTCGGTCCGTGGGTCGAAAAACCAATGTGGCGAAGTTTGCCTTGGGCTTGCAGGGTGTGTGCAATGTCTAGGATTCCGCCCGGTTCTAAACAGGTCTTGAGTTGGCTATTGAGGTTGATGCCGTGGATGCCGAGGAGATCAATGTAGTCGAGTTTGAGTAATGAGAGCGATCGATTGAAGGTTTTGAGGAAGTCTTCGGGGGTGTCTTTGACAACAACTTTGGTCTGGACGATTAAGCGATCGCGCGGGAGCAGGGGAAGGATTTTGCCGAGCTGGATTTCGGAAGTGCCATAAGCTCTGGCAGTTTCAATGTGGTTTATTCCGAGATCTACAGCGCGACGAATGGTGGCTTCGAGGTTTTTTTGGTTGGCTTCGGGAATTTGGTTTGCGGGGAGATCGCCCCAGTTGTATTGGTAGCGCATCCCGCCGCAGGAGAAGACAGGCATTTGTAGGTTGGTGCGTCCGAAGCGGCGGTATTGCATTTTGGGGTAGTGGATGTGAGGTAGAGGAGGGCGGTATTCGATCGGATGGATTAGACGTCGTCCCTGTAGTCCCGTAATCGAAGGGACAACTCAGCAATTTGAGCAGCAATAGCGAGGCTGTCTTCATAGAGCAAGTCGCGCATGGTGGTGCGGAGTTGTTCGCTGAGGAGAGTTTCTGCTTTTTCGTCGCGCAGAGGGGTTACTTGGTTAACCGTGCAGGATTGGGCCGCACCTTTAGCTTCGAGTCGCATACAGCCTTTGGTTTCGGAACACAAAATGGTGCAGCAGTTCACATCAGGGTTGGAGGAGTCGAGTCGCAGGTCCAATAGATCCCCAGCGACAGTTCCGATGTTGGTGGTGTGAATGGCTGCTAGCTCGACTTCAACGGCTTTGCCGTTGGCTCCCATGAAGTGGATGCGCTGAATGTCAAATTCGCCGCCTTCTTTCATCTGAATCGTGGGTTGCCATTTTAAGCGGCTCGCTAGCCAGCCTAAGAACAGGAGCGCTTGGGTGGGATTGCCTTTTTCATAGTCAATCGTGACTCGATCGACTTCGCCCAAGAGCTTCCAGCGATCGGGGGCATCAAAGGCTTCTGCGGCAAGCTCTTGCCAGGGAGCCAGTCGTCGCCAGTTGAGATCGGCGATTTGAACCCCTTCGTCCTGGAGTTCTTGAAGTCGCACTAAGTCACCCGCGCCGTCGGTGTTGAATCGACTGGAATCAACAATCAACACGGTGCAGGATTTGGCAAGCTGTTGGAAGAGGTCCTGGTCGAGATTGGGCGTTCCTTTCCACCAGAGAAAGCTAGGCAGATCCGTCTGAATCAACGATCGCACCAAGCCCGTCGATCGCGATAAGGCAGGCTCTGATCCCTTGAGCATGACGTATTCACAGCAAACCATCGCAACCGCTGCCCGTTTTTGAATCGGACAGTAGGCAGAGACCTGGGCCGTGACGCTTTCCTCAATGTCGCTGGTAGGGAAGAGGGAGATGATTCGGCAGGGGTTTTGAACGGCGATCGCATCGGCAAGGCCCGACCCATCGATGTCGCGACCGTAGGGTGAAATGCTACAAACATCGCCCTCGCGCACATCCACACCTCGGCAAATAAACACTTCCTTACGGAGTCGTTCAATCAGTTCGGAGGAGACGAGTCCCGTGACGGTCAGCTTGAAGGCATTTTGGGCTGCGAGAATGGCCGCATACATTCTTGGTCCACTGATGCCGTCTACAGGTCCGGTGTAGTAACCCAGTTCAGCCAAAAGCTGCTGAGTCTCTTCGGGTTCGTAGACGAGAAGAGTGAAGGTCGTTGCTTTGGTGGCTCCGAGGCTACGACCGTCTGCACTCGGTTTTTCGTAGAGGGTCCAGATGGCGTTGAGTTCGGCCTGGATTTGGGGCAGGGAGACGTCCTTCGGAGCTTGAAGTGAGATAAGAGGTGCTGAGGTCATGGGTTTAAGTGGGTTCTAGGTTCATCGGGCTTGGAGTTCTAAAATCAACCCTAGAGACGTCGCCATTGTCGTCCGTCTCGGTTAATCAGCTCTTCCGCTTCCTTGGGATTCCAGGTTCCGGCGTCATACTGCGGGATGGTGCTGGGATCGGTGGGCGCTTCCCAAGCAGAGACAATAGGAGTCACCACTCGCCACGCGGCTTCCACTTCGTCCGATCGGGTAAACAACGTCTGATCGCCCATCATACAGTCGAGCAGAAGGCGATCGTAGGCATCTCCCCCAGAGTTTTTACCAAAGGCATTGCCATAGCTGAAGTCCATTTCCACCGGACGACTACGCAAGTCACCTCCCGGCATTTTGACTTCAAACTTCATGGAAATCCCTTCATTGGGCTGAAGTCTGAGGGTGAGCAAGTTGGGATTCATTTGTTTGGCCACCTGTTGGAAAATCAAGTGCGGCACATTGCGGAATTGAATGGTCACTTCACTCACTTTCTTAGGTAAGCGTTTCCCGGTACGCATATAAAATGGCACACCCTGCCAACGCCAGTTGTCCACCATGAGCTTCATGGCCACATAGGTCGGCGTAATGGACTCGGGATTGACGCCTTTGTCTTCGCGGTATCCGTCTACAGGCTTGCCTTTCATCCAGCCCGATCGGTATTGCCCTCGCACAGCGGAGTTTTCTAGATTTTGCAAATCCGCCAACCGTGTCGCCTGCAAAACCTTCACTTTCTCAGTGCGAATCGCATCGGCATCCAAGGAATTTGGCGCTTCCATCGCGGCCAGACAAAACACCTGCATCAGGTGATTCTGCATCATGTCTCGCAATGCGCCGGATTTTTCGTAGTACCCTGCACGATCCTCGACGCCAACGGTTTCGGCAACGGTAATTTGAATGTGATCAATGTATTGTCGGTTCCACAGCGGCTCAAAAATCGCATTAGCGAACCGAAAAACTAGGAGATTTTGGACCGTTTCTTTACCAAGATAGTGGTCAATCCGGTAGACCTGTTCTTCCCGACACACTTGGTTCACAATCCGGTTAAGGGCTTGAGCCGAGCTGAGATCATGGCCGAAGGGTTTTTCAATCACCAGTCGAGTTTTGCGCGAGTCTTCCAGCATCCCTGCCTCACCCAACTGCCGAATCGCTTCCGGAAAAAAGTTGGGAGCCACGGAAAGATAAAACACGCGATTTCCACGAGTACGCCGCAGTTCATCTAGCTCAGTTAAGAACACCTTGAGCTTCTGATAGCTCAGCGGATTATCGATATCTCCAGCGCAATAGAACAGTCCCTTCGCAAACTCATCCCAGCTTTCCTCGTCTTCAATGCCATCCGAAAATTCAGTGACGCCTTGGCGCATTTGATCGCGGAAGTACTCATGACTCCATTCACGGCGGGCGATTCCCACGATCGTCGTTTCGGGGGGGAGCTTTCGTTCTTTCTTGAGTTTGTAGAGTGCAGGGACGAGTTTACGCTTAGTCAGATCGCCCGACGCGCCAAAGAACACGATGATATTGGGTTCCGAGACTCGCTGTTGTTGTAATCCAACGCGAAGGGGGTTTTCTAGTAACGGCGTGTCCAGAAGAGTGACCATGGGCGATTTTTATATTAAGAAAGGATAGTTTAGGGGCCAATGGCATTGACCCAGTTAGCCAGGAAATCCGTCAAAAACGAGTTTCTTCGCAAGGCAATCGGTTGTTAGCAAAGACCCTGACGAACCGGGCGTTGGCGGAAGCCTGCCATAGGCATGATGCCATTCGCCCCTACCGAACCCTTCGCACAGTGCATAATCCGACCGAAGATCAGACGGTCGCTAGACGATCGACTTTCTCTTTCAGCGCTGCCATTAGGGTGCCAAAGGGTGTGACAAATTTCACGATCCCATCGACCAAAAGATCATCCATCACTTGATCCAGATCAATCCCAACATCACTATCTTTAAGACTAGCAATCAGGGCCTCTGCTTCTGGGAGGTTCATCTCAATGCGAGAAGCCACGTCACAGTGATCGATACAAGCGTCAATAGTTTGAGGAGGAAGAGTATTAACCGTATCGCTTCCCACTAGACCATCGACGTACATGACATCGCTGTAGTCCGGATTTTTGGTTCCAGTGCTGGCCCAGAGAAGACGCTGAACTCGGGCACCTTTGGCGACCAGACTCATCCATCGATCGCTCTCGCAAATGGTCTTGTACGCCTTGTACGCCATCTTCGCATTGGCGATCGCGACTTTACCCTTCAAGCTTTTTAACTTGGACTCAGTTTCAGCACTGATCCCCGTATCTTTCAATAAGACATCTAGTTTAGAGTCAATGTTGATATCAATCCGGCTCAGGAAGAAGCTAGCAACTGAGGCGATTTTCGAGACATCGCCGCCGCGCTCTGCAAGCTGCTCTAGTCCAGAAATATAGGCCCAAGCTGTGTCCACATAAGACTGAAGCGAAAACAAAAGAGTGACGTTGACGTTGATCCCCGAAGCAATCACCTCAGTCACCGCTGGCAGTCCCTCAGGCGTGCCGGGGATCTTAATCATCACGTTAGGCCGATCGATCGCCGCATAATAACGCTTGGCTTCAGAAATCGTCTGGGCCGTGTCGCTCGCGATTGTTGGAGGCACCTCAACGCTGATATAGCCATCTAGACCGTTGCTCTTGTCGTAGACCCCCCGGAAGATGTCACACGCTTTTTGAATATCCTCAAAAATAAGCGACTCATAGATTTCCATCAGAGACTTGCCTGACTTGATCCCCGCTTCAATGGCGCTGTCATACACCTTGTTGCCAACGATCGCCTTTTCAAAAATGGCCGGGTTAGACGTGACGCCTAGCAACCCTTTAGTCTCAATTAATGTCGCCAATTCGCCGGATTCAATCAAATCCCGCGCCAAATTGTCCATCCAAATACTCTGTCCAAGCTGTTCTATCTCAAGAATTGCAGTCGGCTCACTGCCCGATCGGGTTACAGGCATCGGGGTAGATGGGGTCATAAACAGTTTCTCCAGTCGTAAAAGGGGGCGTTGAGAAGCATTCTGCTGAGTGTTTTCCGGTCTAAGTGCTAGTCTAAATGCAAATGGAAGAAATATTGTAGTGATTCTAGCGACCTAGTAGTCCATTATCGGCGATCGACCGTTCGATTATCGGTCTGACTCGACACATTCCCACTTCTCCACATTTCTATGTTCCATATTGTAGGAAGCTCATGCAAAACAAATTCTAAAGATTAGCTAACGTTTTAGATTATACTAAGTATGGTTTTGTTACAAAAGATACAGAATGTCTTCGATGACACTGGCACCATAGTTGCTCGTTGTCCTAATCAATGGATAAGTGTGAAATTTCTAAGCTAGTATTCCAGATTGATTCGGTAGTAGACTAGTTTTGTGGGTCTTTGACCATAGGCTTTTACTCCAGACAGTATCAGGCTCCCAAGATCCTATAGCTCAAAATGTTTACGTTCTCTTCTTGGAAAAAGTGCGTTTCTGCTGCTAGCTTTACGGAATTCAGGGCACATGTTTTGTATGTTGTATTCAGACAAGGAAAAGAAATCGTTTGAGCATTGAGCTTTGGCAACCATCCTTTATCAATACGAATGGACAGTTGCATTGTCAGTTTCAGCGATTCATTAGCGAAGTCATAGGTTAGTCCGTCATGTCTGAAATCATCTCCGAAGTCATATCCGAAATCAACAATTTGTCTGCCATGGACTTAGCGCCTCTTCTGATGGCAAGTTCTCTCATTGCACCGAAAAAAACGTTCTTCGACAAACTTCTAAAACCAATCCGAACCCGGATTGATGCCATGGAAATTCAAGACCGGGACATTGCACACTTGGTGTGTAAGTTGATCCCCAGTTCTTGTCCTTTTGAGCGAGATATTGTTGTGCTCGGGCGCAAGGTGGCTCACATTCCACCCATGTGCAAGCTAAATCCGCTTTACGAGCAGTTTGTCGGATTGCGGTTTCGATCGCTATGTTATCTAGTTGACGTTTGTGGAGAAAGCCTAACTTAAAGGCTTGATCCCCACAGTTCAATGAAGATTCTCTGTATCTAGCCCTGAAGCTGCACTTCGATCCTCGCTCTGTCTAGATTGCGTCCAATAAAGACGAGTTTAGTCTGGCGATGTTCGTCGATCGTCCAGGGCCGATCGTAAAATTGCTCGAAGCGTTTTCCCACACCCTGCACAACCATCCGCATAGATTTATTGGCTACGAAAACAAAGCCTTTAATCCGGTAGACCTCTTGGTCAAGGACGATCGCCTCAAGCTGTTGTCTGAGTCTATCTGGATCGCAGGCATGGTCCAGCAGCACGTAAGTCGAGTCGATTTCGTCATCATGGTCATGCTCTTCTTCGTGATCGTGATGGCTAGGTCGCTGATCCAAATCATCCTCCACCGCTGCATTGAACCCTAACAGCAACTCATTATTCAGCGCAGCAGATTTTCGTCCGTGGTTGATCAGTTTTACTGATCGAGGAAGTTCGGCTTTCACCAAATCTTCGACTTTTTGGCGATCGTTTTCCGAAACCAAATCAGTTTTATTCAAAATCACTAGATCCGCACAGGCAAGCTGATCTTCAAAGAGTTCTTGCAGTGGGGTCTCATGATCTAAGTTGGGATCAGCCTTGCGCAACCGTTCTAGCGCTGCCAAATCCTGAGCCAGCGTCCCCACCGAGACCGCCTCGCAGTCTACGACCGTGATTACTCCATCCACCGTCACCGCATGGCGAATATCTTGCCACTTGAACGCTTTAATCAAAGGTTTTGGCAAGGCGAGTCCTGAAGTTTCGATCAGGATGCAATCAATACGATCGCGCCGAGCAATCAACGCCTGCATCGTTGGATAAAATTCTTCCTGAACCGTGCAGCATAGGCAGCCGTTAGTCAGTTCAACGATGTTGAGCCTGGGATCGCTGGCTGTTCCTGATTCATCTTCGTCACAAACTTGACAGGACTTGAGGAGTTCGGCGTCGATGCCCATTTCCCCAAATTCATTTACTAAGACCGCAATGCGTCGTCCTTGGTTGTTTTGGAGCAAACTGCGGATGAGACTAGTTTTGCCACTGCCGAGAAAGCCAGTGATGATAGTGACGGGAATTTTTGCAGCCATGGGGGAGGGAGAGAACCAATTTAAGAATGGCCCTCCATCGTCCTAGAAATCGGGTTCATCCGTCAAATGTTCAATGGACAACTCCACTTGGGCGCGCCTTTCTGTGAGAAAGCGATCGCAAGTCTTGAGATAGTCTGCTGCCACGTTAAATTGCTCAAACAAATCTGACAAGCTCATATCCCCAGATTCCATTAAGTGAAGAATATCTTCAATTTTTTCGACGGTGCTTTCATAGTTCCAAGTGTCGGGAGTCAGTTTTTTCTTCGCAGGCATGGGAACAGGTTCTCCAGTAAAGGGATAGGAATTCATGAGTTAGGGATCTGCGCACACGTAACATCTCAAAGAAGGCCCCCAACCCCCGATTCTGGGGGCTTCGGAAACTCATCCTCCCCCAGAATTGGGGGCTGGGGGACCTTCTTTGCCATCAGCCGATCGCTCAATGGCCGTCACTTGAACGATCAATCGTCCTTGAGAGAGTTGGACCTCAAGGCTCTGACCAACGGCCAAATCCGTCGCCGATCGAACCACCTGCGCCTCGGCCCGCACTACAGCATAGCCACGCGCCAATACCGAATGGGGATCAAGGGTGGCGAGTTTTTCCGCTAGGTGCTGGTGCTGAGTTTGGGTCTGCTTCATACACGATCGAACGGTCTGAATCAACTGATGCTGAAGCGACTGTAAACGCTGGGTGGACTGGGCTAGCACACGATCGGGACGCACTTGACGCAACCGTCGTTGCAACACCTGTAATTCCTGCGTCTTAGCGTCCAGCGTAAACAGAATTGCATCTTGCACCGACATTACTCGATTGAGATGCTGGTCCACGAGATCTTGCAAATCCGGAACCGCTCGTTCGGCGGCGGCAGTGGGCGTATGAGCCGAATAATCCGCCGCCAAATCCGCTAGGGATTCATCGCGATCGTGGCCAATCCCTGAAATCACTGGAACTGAGCACATGATCACCGCCCGGACAACTCGCTCATCGTTAAAGCACGCCAAGTCCTCCGTCGCCCCACCGCCCCGCGCCAAAATCACGACCTCAGCCCGACCATCCCGCGCCAATCTATTAAACGCCTGTTCAATGGTTCTAGGTGCATCGACGCCCTGCACGCTAGCGGGGGACAGCAGCACTTTTACGCCAGGGTACCGAGCCGTCAGCGTGCGCTGAATGTCACCCCATGCGGCGGCATTAGGAGACGTGACCACCGCAATCGTCTGAGGATGCTCGGGCAGTGAGCGCTTGCGATCGACGTCAAATAACCCCTCTTGAGTCAAGCGATCGCGTAACTGTTGATACCGAAGTGCCGCTAGTCCCGCCCCCGCCGATCGAATCTGCACCACTTGCAGTTGATACCGACTCTGCTGAGAATAAGTTTTCACATTCGCAAGCACAACCACCTGCTCGCCTGCGGTCGGCTGCACTTCTAGCCGCGCTCCATAGCTGTTCCACGTCACACAGGCGATCGCGCCGCCCGACTCCGGATCCCGCAGGGTAAAGTACGTCCCCTTCCCGCTCTGATTCACACTGGAAATTTCGCCTAGCACCCAGATTTGCCGTAGATTTGGGTCCTCTTCCAAGCAAAACTTAATATAAAGCGCCACGCTCTCTACCGAAAGTGTTCCGGCAGGCAACGCGGCGTCTAGTGACGGATTGAGTGACTTGTCTGACGCAGCGATCGGCCCGAAACCGTCCATTTTCCTCTCCTAAAGCTTGACAGGGCAACCTGCTCGATTTCAATCACTATAGAGGATCTACCCGTTCGTGATTAATATGTTTGTTCTACTTTCGATGTTTTATGATATGTTTGTTCTATCGAGCAACTTATTATTTTAGGAATTTAGGTGAATACCTTGGCTAAAGAATCGCTAGACTTAGAGACGTCACTGGCGGAGACTTCGCCAAGTGAAAAGAATTCTACACGTTCCAAGGACAATTCTAGAATGGCCAAAGCTCCCTCCAATGCTGCCGCAGAAAATGCAGCCATCAAAGCCAATGCTGAAAAGCAAAAAGCACTTAGTCTAGTTCTCGGTCAAATCGAGCGTAACTTTGGCAAGGGCAGCATCATGCGCCTCGGCGATGCAACCCGAATGAGGGTGGAAACCGTCTCTAGTGGCGCGTTAACCCTGGATTTGGCGTTGGGTGGCGGCTTGCCGAAAGGACGCGTAGTTGAAATCTACGGTCCAGAAAGTGCCGGAAAGACCACGGTTGCGCTCCATGCGATCGCTGAAGTCCAGCGTCAGGGTGGAATTGCTGCTTTTGTCGATGCAGAGCACGCACTAGACCCCATCTATGCAGGTGCCCTCGGCGTCGATATTGCTAATCTACTGGTATCCCAACCTGATACTGGGGAAGCGGCGCTGGAAATTGTGGATCAACTGGTGCGATCGGCAGCCGTTGATGTCATTGTGATTGACTCCGTAGCAGCGCTGGTCCCTCGGGCCGAAATTGAAGGCGAAATGGGCGACTCTCACGTCGGTCTGCAAGCTCGTCTGATGAGCCAAGCCCTGCGAAAAATTACCGGAAGCATTGGGAAGTCCGGCTGTACAGTCATCTTCCTTAACCAACTTCGCCAAAAAATCGGCGTCACTTACGGCAGTCCCGAAACCACCACAGGCGGTCAAGCGCTTAAGTTCTACGCATCAGTTCGGCTGGATATTCGTCGGATTCAGACCTTGAAAAAAGGAAATGAAGAGTATGGGATCCGAGCTAAGGTCAAAGTCGCCAAAAACAAAATCGCCCCACCCTTCCGAATTGCGGAATTTGATGTGATCTTTGGAAAGGGCATTTCGACCTTGGGTTGCTTGGTTGACTTAGCGGAAGAAACAGGCGTCATTACTCGGAAAGGCGCATGGTACAGCTACAACGGCGACAATATTAGCCAAGGTCGTGACAATGCGATCAAGTACATGGAAGACAAGCCAGACTTTGCAAAGGAACTCGAAGTCCTAGTGCGCCAGAAGCTAGAAATGGGCGCAGTAGTGTCGGCGAATTCGGTCGCCGTGCCGGATCCAGAGGATGATGAGGAGGAGGACGACGAGTTTGATCCCGAAGCCTCAGAGTAACTGCTGACTTTCTCGAAACAACTCTAAAAGAGGACCGCACATTAATGTACGGTCCTTTTTCATTAATGCCAAGTTTAGATCCTTCGTCATCGATCGCAATCGAAACGGGCTGTAATGCGGGTAACTTTACTCCTAGAAATCGCCTAAGAACGCCTCCAGAAGCGCATCATGTCTTTTACAGTTTCCCAGTCAAGCGTGCGTTCAGGCTTATTTTTAGCATTTCGCATCCGCGCATAGGTTCGGCGACGGCGAAACCGGGTTTCAGCGACTTCATTCAGACTATCTTCTTCGACTACCGCTTCTTGCGGCGGCGCTGGCGGCGCTTCCCACCAGCCCAATATAAATCCTGCCGAAATCCCGGCGATCGCCCCCAGCACAATACTGAGTTCAGCTGGGTATCTCAATATATAAAACACTAGTAAAAATATCAGCCAAACTTGGATGCCAGCCGCGAAACCTTTAGAAAACACGTCGTTAGGGGGGAGAGCCATGGATGCAGAAGAACGGGAAACGTTTGTGCTCCTTTATTTTGTCTCAAGAACCCCACTTACGCGCATTTAACTTGCGCGCGCTCTTAAATCTCAACGCTATTCACTTAGGATTTTGGTGCTCAAAGACCCAGTAGACCATCTAGTTCACTGGCGGCATCCGACGGCTGCACTCCAGATTGCAGTCTAGAGCCAGCCAAATCCGTGCCCATCGGCTGGGGCTGAAATCCGATCGGCACGGCGTGAATCTGGGGTAGGAATGAGGGGGGCGTCACGGGTTGCGCCAGATTAAATTGCGGCTGACGACCATACATGTAGTCATCTGCATATTTGCGAAACACGGCTTCAACCGCCGCCTTCGGATTTTGCAACCCCCACTCATCGGCGATCGCCTGCGCTTTGTTCAGAACATCTGCACTCAAGCGAACTTTATTATCCAATCGAACGATCGGCTCTAGTTTGATCTGCTGCATCTGATGGCTCCCAAATGGATTGAGTTTTGAGTGACTTAAAAGCGATCGTCATGGGTCGCAACCTTTAATTCAGGGTCAGGCGCGAGCGACAGTTGCGTCTCGCCCGGTAACATTCCACGTACATTCGCAAACTGCGGATCGGGCATCACGGCAAAGAGTTTGAAGCCTTCTAGTCGATCGCGAATCAAATGCGAACTTCCCCCCGTAATCAAAAATCGCGTCACCCTCGGCATAAACGGCGTATACTGCGACTTCACGGTGCGAAAAATTCCTTTATACCAAGGATCTAAGTATTCTTCTAGCCATTCGCTCCAGTTTTGCCCAGTGTCTGCGTAGTAATGGTTATTCCGAAATCCATCCATGATTAATCCTGGATCAGCCGATGTCCCTAGTACGTTAGTCAATCTTCGATCAAAACTAATCGCTGTAGCCAGTTCATAAGACCCACCTCGATCCATTACATTTTCATCAATGACTTCACCCTCCGCATCAATTAAGCGACTTAGCCATGTTCCGCCACCGATGTCAATGACGATCGTATAGCCATTCTCAGAAATAAGTCCCAACTGTTGCGCACCGCGATACGATCCTAATCCTTCCCGTTCAATTTGAACGTTTTCAACCACAATCCGATAGTCAATCTCATTGCGCCGAAATTCATGTCCGCCTAAAAGCAACTCTTCCAATCGATCGCGGTTTCGCGCTGGATCAGGCGTTGAAACTTGAAGGTTAATCCGAAACTCACATTGGTCCCCAAGGTACGGAATCGGCTCAAGACAGGCGTAGAGATGCAGTTTTACCAAATCGACTTTGTTCTCTACCACCGTCTGCTGTTGGTGGCGATACTTGTATGCCTGCATTCCAAAGTGATAGCGCCGTCCATCGGGCAGCTCCACTAAGGGCGAACTCTCTGAATACCGCACCGGATCGCGCCCCAAGGGCACCTGAAACCGCATCGATCGAATCGCCCTCGGACTCCCAACCCCTTCCCAATACTTCAAGTCATAGTTACCCGCATCCAACGCTAACGATCGCAAAGGAACCGATCGCCCGGTCGCCCGGTCTAGAGCTAGATCCGATCGTAGCAACTCTGCTGCGGATTCTTTCTTCGCCCGTGGTGGACGCATTGAAGTGACAGTCATACCCCGTTCTCCCTGTTTAAAATTTTCTCAGCTTAAATAAACTAAGAACAGTTTCTAGCGATCGATCGTGTGAATGAGGTCTCACAATGCCCAGCTAGGAACTGTCCTCAGTAACGCTCTCATAACCCAAAGCAGTACACTAGTACGATATTAGATTCTTCTAAGCTTGTCAATTCATTTGTACTATTCAGATCGTTTAATCTTTTTTGGTTCTAGGGGCTAGACAGAATGAGGTCAACTCGCTACTATGTAAGAACGGTCACGGACGATTAGCACAGTGGTAGCGCACTTCCTTCACACGGAAGGGGTCACAAGTTCGAATCTTGTATCGTCCATAAGGTTTTAAGCCCCCTGAGTCAAAGGTTCAGGTAATTTTAGGTTAGAGCTAATGTTTCTAACCGGGGTGAAGCGACGCCTAGAATTTTTGACAACATTGAGCAAAAACTACTGCCTACATTGCAAGATAGCCTGGAAGCGGCGAAGCGGGCTGATTTTTGTGTGGGGGTATTTTAATCTTCGAGGGTGGCAGCGACTTGACCCGTATGTTGAGAATTTTGTGGGTGGGGCGGATGCTTGCTGTCGGTTGATGGTGGGGATGCACAAGACTCCTCGTGAGCAACTTCAGGAAATTTTGTCTCTTTCGGAATCAATAGGTAAGATGGATGTGCAAACTTCTATTCGTCTGAAAAAGCGGGTTGCTCAGGAATTTAGAGATCAGCTTGTGTGTGGTGAGCCGATGAATGAGGATGAAGTTGGGCGGCAGTGCGGATTGAAGCGCAACATATGAATAAGCGAGGTAGCGTGTTGATTGGGGACGTGGTGGGTCTTGGGAAGACGATGGTGGAGACGGCATTAGCGAAGATTTTGCATGACGATTTGTCTTTGCGAACGTTGATTATCTGCCCTTTTGGCTAAGGTTTTAT
>ENA-OFCI01000398-OFCI01000398.1-metagenomes-genome-assembly--contig:-NODE-398-length-26695-cov-4.317305_pt1 | contig 26695 bp, 22 predicted proteins | sample MGYA00153391_OFCI01 | MGnify analysis MGYA00153391
CTTCACAGGCGGCTCGCGCTACTCGAAGGCGGAGATGGCCGACAAGTCTGACTGGCCGAGGGTCTTGCCTGTGGCCAGGTCGCTGAGCGCGTCACGAATGATTTCGCCGAGCGGGAGCTTCGCGCCACTCTTCAGGTCAGTGGCGATGGTCCTGAGCTCTTGGCCATATCCGCCCCCGAGCGAGGTGCTGCTGATCTTCTGAGCGGCTGCATCCCGCTCGGCCGCCGACGCGGTCTTCAGCGAGGTGAGGTCGGTCTGCAGCGCGGTAGGCAGCCGCGAGAACACCATCGTCTGACCGGTGGCCGCGGTGGCGAGCTTCTGCGCCTTGACGCCGTCGATCTTGTCCGCGAAGAATGCCTCGCGTACCTGTCGCACGATCGACCGGGAACCGAATGCCTGTCCGCTGTGGGTGGAGTCGCTGGGGGTGAAGCTAGTCGAGGTCGTGCTGGATCCTGCCGACGACGAGGTCGCGGCGGAGGCTCCGGTAATGCCGACTCCGAAGAGCATGCCGGCCGTGAGCACGGTCGCCGCTCCGACGGCGAGGCGCTTCCTCGCGGGAGTGTTGAACCTGGTGGGAATCTGGTTGAACGTCATCAGTGGAACCTTCTCTCTAGCCCACGACCCCGTTTCGGCAGATGGCCGGCTGCGGGCCGCAATGTGGGCACCGAGAGAGGCTAGGTAGTCGGTCTGGGTGTCCCGTCAGTGGCCGCTGGCAATCCTGTGACTTCTTGGCGCGTTGCCGCCGCGGGCATGGGCTTCGCGGCCGAGATCGGAAATTGGATCGGTAAACCTGGCACAGCGATCGTGCCCCCACCCATCGTGGGTGGTCTGCTCTTTCCAAGGATGCGCGCGCGAGTTCGGTAGAATTGGACGCCCATGACCGACGCGACGACCGAGTACCGGATCTCCTATCCGGAGGACCTCCCGGTCAGCCAGCGCCGCGAGGACATCGCCGCGGCCATCCGCGATCACCAGGTCGTGATTGTCGCGGGCGAGACGGGGTCGGGCAAGACAACGCAGCTTCCGAAGATTTTGCTCGAACTCGGCAAGACGAGCATCGGCCACACCCAGCCGAGGCGTATCGCGGCGCGCACCATCGCCGAACGCATCTCCGATGAACTCGGGACCACGCTGGGCGGCCTGGTCGGATACCAGGTGAGATTCACCGACACCGTCAGCCAAGACACGCGCATCAAACTCATGACCGACGGCATCCTGCTCAACGAAATCCACCGGGATCGACTGTTGCGTAAGTACGACGCAATCATCATCGACGAGGCCCACGAGCGAAGCCTCACCATCGATTTCCTGCTCGGCTACCTCAAACAGCTCATGCCCCAGCGGCCGGATCTCAGCATCATCGTCACCTCTGCCACCATCGATCCCGAGAGCTTCTCCCGTCACTTTGCGGATGCCGCGGGTGTCGGCGCACCCATCGTCGAGGTCAGCGGGCGCACCTTCCCCGTGGAAGTTCGGTATCGCCCGCTCGTGGCCGAGGCGCCGATAGCGGATGACGAGGAAGACGCCGAGGCTGAGGCCGACCTCGATCCGATGGAGGGAATCAACGCCGCCCTCGACGAACTCGCGCGGGAGTCGAGCGGCGACGTTCTGGTTTTCCTCAGTGGAGAGAACGAGATCCGGGATGCCGAGGAGGCGATTGGGGGGCGCAACCTGCCGTTCACCGAGGTGCTTCCACTGTATGGCCGACTGAGCTCGGCGGAGCAACACCGGGTCTTTGAGACCGGGCGCACCCCCGGCATCCGCCGTCGCATCGTGCTCGCCACCAATGTGGCCGAGACGAGTCTCACGGTGCCCGGCATCAAATACGTGATCGATGCGGGGACTGCGCGCATTTCGCGCTACAGCGTGCGATCAAAGGTGCAGCGACTACCGATCGAAGCGATCAGCCAGGCGAGCGCAAACCAGCGATCGGGTCGCAGCGGCCGCACCAGCGACGGCATCGCCATTCGGTTGTATTCCGAACAGGACTTCATGCGCCGGCCGGAATATACCGAGCCGGAGATCCTGCGCACCAATCTCGCGGCAGTGATCCTGCAGATGATCTCCCTCGGGCTCGGCGATATCGCGAACTTCCCGTTCCTGCAACCGCCCGACTCGCGCGGCATCAAGGACGGGCTCGACCTGCTGCGAGAGCTTGGGGCGGTTTCGGGCTCCGGAACAGTCGATCCGGCCATCACCCGCATCGGTAAACAGCTCACCCAACTGCCGATCGACCCACGGCTCGCGCGCATGGTCGTGGAGTCGAAGCAACACGGAGTCACCCGCGAGGTCATGGCGATCGTCGCCGGGCTCAGCATCCAGGATCCTCGGGAGCGACCGCTCGACAGGCGACCGCAGGCCGACCAGTCACACGCCCGCTTCGTCGACCCGACCAGCGACTTCCTCACCATCCTCAACCTCTGGAACTATCTGCGCGAGAAGGAGAAAGAACTCAGCGGCAACCAGTTTCGACGCCTCTGCCGCAGCGAGTACCTCAATTACCTCCGGGTGCGAGAGTGGAAGGATGTCTTCCGCCAGCTCGAGCGGATGGCGAAGCCCCTCGGACTCGTGGTCGGCGGCCCGTCGACCAACCCGAACGGCATCCACCGCTCCCTTCTTGCCGGCCTGCTGAGCCAGCTGGGCATCCGGGATGTCGCGAAGAAGGAATACATCGGCGCTCGGCAGGTGCGCTTCAGCGTCTTTCCCGGCTCCGCTCTGGCGAAAAAACAGCCAGCCGAATTGATGAGCGCCGAGCTCGTCGAGACGAGTCGGCTTTTCGCCCGCACCAACGCGGCAATCGACCTCTCCTGGGCCGAGCCCATCGCCGGCGATCTGGTGAAGAGAAGCTACAGCGAGCCGCACTGGGAGAAGAAACAGGGCTCCGCCGTGGCGTGGGAACGAGTGACTCTCTACGGTGTGCCGATCGTCGCGCGTCGGCGGGCGCAGTTTTCAAAGGTTGACCCGGCCTATGCGCGCGAACTGTTCATCCGTCATGCGCTGGTCGACGGTGACTGGGATCTCGACCGCATCGACACGCGCGTGAGTGCCTTCGACCGCGCGAACCGTGCGCTGCGCAACGAACTCGCCGAGCTCGAGGAACGCACGCGTCGACGTGATCTGCTCTACGACGACGAAGCCGTGTTCGACTTCTACCAGCGACGTATCCCGGCCGAGATCACCAGCCAGCGCCTGTTCGAGACCTGGTGGCGCACAGCCCGGTCCCGGACTCCAGACCTGCTCACGATGACCGCGGAGAACCTCATCGACGAAGATGAGGCGGCCCCGGTGGCCGAACTCGTGGAGACCTCCTATCCGAAGGCCTGGAGCCAGGGCGACCAGCGCCTCACCCTGAGCTACCGGTTCGAGCCGGGGGCCGACGACGACGGAGTCACCGTGCAGGTGCCGATCGCCCTGCTCGCGCGCCTCCAACCCGAGGGCTTCGACTGGCAGGTGCCCGGGTTTCGAGAGGAACTGGTCACGGCGCTGCTCAGGTCGCTGCCGAAGGCGATCCGTCGAAATGTCGTGCCGGCGAACGATTGGGCGCGCCGTCTGCTCGCCGAACTGCCCGATGCCAGTGACGGACGGTCGCTTCGCGCCGCCATCGCCGCAACGGTCACCCGCCTCACCTACGTGCCGGTGGCGGTCACCGACTTCGACGAGTCGCGCATCCCCTCTCACCTTCGCATGACCTTCGCGGTGATCGACGAGCGTTCTCGCACGGTCGCCAGCGGAATGGACTTGCGCGCGCTACAGGAGCAGCTCGCCTCGACGGTTCGCGAAAGCGTGGCAAGGGCATCCGTCACCCCCCGCAGCAACCTCGAGCGGGCGGGGCTCACGACCTGGGACTTCGATGAACTGCCGCGCACCCTCGACACGAAGCAGGGCGGCAACACCATCCGGGCCTACCCCGCCCTCGTTGACGACGGCACGAGCGTCTCCATCCGGCTCATGAGCACGCCCGGCGACCAGGCGCGGGAACAGCACAGTGGAGTGCGGCGGATGCTTCTGCTCGCGATCCCCTCGCCGGTGTCCTACGTGCAGGAGCACCTCACCCACACCGAGAAGCTCACTCTTGCGCAGAGCCCGTACCGCACGACCGCCGAGCTCTTCGCGGACTGCATGGCGGCCTGTATCGACGCGGTGGTCGAGGACCGCGAGATCTGGACTCGCACGCAGTTCGAAACCATTCGCGACGAGATCTCGGCCACGATCATGGATGCCCTGTTCCAGACGGTCTCGCTGCTGACGAAAGTGATAGTTGGTTCGCGCGACGCCGAAAAGGCGATCAAGGCGGCCTCCAACATTGCCATGCTCAGCCCGCTCGCCGATGCTCGCGAGCAGCTTTCGGCTCTCGTCTATCCCGGCTTCGCCTCCGTGACCGGCCTGGCACAACTGCGCCGATTGCCGGTCTACCTCGCCGGCATCGTGCACCGCATCGGCAAGCTCGGCGAGAATCTCGGTCGAGACCGGGTCTGGATGGCCGAAGTGCAGACCGCGACCGCTCGTTTCGAGCTGGCTGGTGGCAGCCTGCCGCTCGCACCGAATTCGAAACTATCGCTCGTGCGGGCGCGTTGGCTGCTCGAAGAACTACGGCTCAGCCTGTTTGCCCAGCATCTGGGCACGGCCGAGCCGGTATCGCTGCAGCGAATCGTTCGGGTGCTAACGGAGTAGCAATCAGGTCAGCAGTCGCACCACGGCCGGGGCGACGGTCTCGTCGTTCAGCACGAGTTGCCCGTCGAGGACTCGTTCGACATTGAGCTTCTCCTCCAGGTTCGCCGTGATGATCGGCAGCGATCGTTCGATGACCTTACGGATGCGATCGTGCAGGAACGTGCTTGACACCCGGTAATCGGTGAAATCCGAATCGTGTGCATAGATACCGAGCGGCAGCGTGAGCGCCTGGAAGAACGAGAACAGGGGGCGAAACTGGTGCTCGATGATGAGCGCATGGCGCTCCGAACCGCCGGTGGCGGCGAGCAGGATCGGGGTGTCGACCAGCGCGTACTGGTCCACGAAGTCGAAAAGGTGCTTGAAGAGCCCGGTGAACGACGCCCGATAGACCGGAGAGGCGACGACAAGCAGGTCGGCGGTCTCGATGCGCTGCAGTTCTCGCTCGACGTTCAGCGGTAGCCCCGCGCGGCTGAGCGAACCCGCGAACGACGGACCGAGTTCGTTGAGTTTGATGAAGTGTGCGTCGATGGGCAGGCGTGTTGCCAACTCCGCAACGATCTCCTCGACCAGCGCGATGGTCTTCGATGGCGCCTGAAGGCTCCCGGAGATCGCGACGACATTCAGTGAGCGGCTCATGACTTCGACCGTAATACAGTGGCGCTCCAGGCGCGCGAGTGTTGCTCTGCGTGACGGCAAAGCGACGGGATGCCCCCTTAGCTCGCAGGAAAAACGATAGCGTCGCCGATGGTGTGGATCGTCACCTGGTCCCCCACTCGATACTGGATCCCGCTGGCGACAGGCAGTTCGAGCCCCGAAGTTCCCGCGATCTCGAGAGTGAGAAGCTGGGATGAGCCCTGAAACTCGGCGGCGGCAATGCGAGCGACGATGCCACCGGCATCCACTCCCGGTACGAGAAGATCGATGACCAGCTGCTCAGGCCGAAACAGCGCCGTGCAGCCTCCATTGAGGGAGGTGCACCGCGCGACGACACCGAGCGGGCAGCGAACCTGACCGGCGGATGCGTTCGCCTCAAGGAGCACGACATCGCCGAGAAAGCGCGCGGTTGCGAGGTCGGTCGGCGAACAATACAGCGCCGTCGGAGTTCCCACCTGCGCAAGTCGCCCGTCGCGCAGCACAGCGACCTGATCGCCGAAGGTGAGGGCTTCGGCGCGGTCGTGGGTCACGAGAACCGTCGTGATGCCCGCGGACGTGAGCGCGGCGGAAACGAGTTCGCGAGTGGAGGCGCGCAGGCCGGTGTCGAGGGAGGAGAACGGCTCGTCGAGCAACATCACGCTTGGCTTCCGGGCCATGGCCCTGGCGAGTGCAACGCGCTGTTGTTGCCCGCCGGAGAGTTCGTCTGGTCTGCGCGACGCCAATACCGGATCGAGGGACACGAGGTCGAGGAGCTCGGAGACGATCGCCGGGCGGTCGTCGCGTTCGTGGCGATCGAGCCCGAAGGCCACATTCTGCCCAACAGTCAGATGGGGAAACAGGGCGCCGTCCTGCGCGACATGACCGACGCCGCGGCGATGGGCCGGGACGGCAACCCCGGGACCCGCGACGATCTCCCGACCGATACGGATGGTGCCGACATCCGGAAAATCAAAACCGCTGAGTAACCGCAGAAGCGTGGTCTTGCCCGACCCTGACGATCCGACGATCACCGTCTTCGACCCGGCGGGCACCGAGAGGTCGATCGATTCGAGCACGGGGGTCGAACCGTAACGCTTGCCAATGCCGCGCAGGTCGATCGTGCTGTGTTCGAAGGTGCTGGGTTCGATCTCGCTCATATGCTGTTCACCGCCGTTCTCTCGGAACGTGATCTCGCGAAGAGCAGGTAGGTAACAGGCAACGAGAGCAGGATCATGAGACTGGCATAGGGTGCAGCGCCGACATAGTCGATGTCGTTCACCCGCGACCAGAACTGGATGGCGAGCGTACGCGTGCCGTTCGGTGCGAGCAACAGGGTAGATGTCAGCTCTGTGACAATGCCGAGGAATACCAGGGACGCCCCCGCGAGCGCCGATGGCATCACGAACCTGAGGGTAACCGTCGAGAACGCGACCAGGGGATGCCGACCGAGTGAGCGAGCCGCCTCCTCAAGCCCGGGCGGCACCTGGGCGAGTCCGGAGCGCAGGTTCACGATCGCGCGCGGCAGGAACATCAGGAGGTAGACCACGATCACGAGGGTAGTGGTCTGGTACAGCGCCGGCATCAATCGGATGGCCACGGTCACAAACGCGAGAGCCGTCACGAGCCCGGGGAGCGAACTCGTCACATAGTTGATTGACTCGAGGACGCGGGCGACCCGACCGGGAAACCGCACCGCGAGGAAGGCGATCGGGAAGGCCAGAAGGCACGTGACCAGCGCACCGACCAGCCCGTAACCGATGGTCTGGCCCAGGGCTGTGAGGAGATAGCGGTCAGACCAGATGGCGAGTCCACCCGAGACGAGCCACCGCGCCACGCTCGCGAACGGCACGATTACCGACAGCGCTACGAGAACGCCGAGAAAGAGATAGGCGATCGGCGCCCACGAGCCGAGGAGGGTGCGACCTGCGGGCCGAGCCGAGCCCGTGCCGATACGCGCATATCGTGCTCCCCCACGGGCGCCGGACTCGCCCACCAGGAGGAACAGGCAGCACAGCACCAGAACGCCGGCCAGGGCGTTGGCGGCCGGGCCGTTGAAAGTGGAACGGAACTGGTCGACGATCGCAGTGGTGAAGGTATCGAACCGGATCATGGCGAAGGCACCATATTCCGAGAGCAGGTGCAGGGCGATGATCAGCGACCCGCCGAGGATGGGAAGGCGCAGCTGCGGCAGCACCACTCGCAGAAAGACCCCGAGCGGCGGGACGCCGAGTGACCGAGCGGACTCCTCAACGGCAGGGTCGAGTCGACGCAACGCCGCGACGGTCGGGAGGTAGACGAGCGGAAAGTAAGAGAGTCCCGCTACCAGCACGCCCGACCACAGCCCATTGAGCGAGGGCACTGCACTCACCCAGCCATAGCTGTTGACGAAAGCGGGAATAGCCAGCGGTACGACGAGCATAATCCCGAACGCACGCGAGCCAGCGAGCCTCGTGCGCTCGACCAGCCAGGCGGCCGTTACGCCGACGAGGGCGCAGAGCGGCACGGTGATGAGCACCAGCCCTGCCGTGTTCGCGAGCAGTTCTGCGACCCTTGGGCGGAAAACGAGAGCGGAGAGCGTCGGTGCGCCGGTTGCGATCGCGGTGACAACTACGTATCCGAGCGGCACCAGACCCAACAGCGATACCCCGGTGGCCATCGCGATGATGGCCCCCGGGGTGCGATGTCGCAGTCGAGTCACGTGACGAGTCTTTCCAGTGGGTTCAGAGAAGCTGGGTCTAGAGAAGCCCGGCGGCGGTCATGAGGTCGGTGACCTTACGGCTGTCGAGCTTCGACGGATCGAGTACGGGGGCGTTCAGGTCGACGAGGGGAACCAGTGCCTTGTTCGCGGCGACCTCGCTGGCAACGGGGTATTCGAACGAGCTGCCCGACTGGAGGATGGCCTGTCCGGCCTTTCCCGTGACGAATTTCAGGAACGCCTGGGCTGCCACAGCATTCTTCGCCGTCTTCAACACTCCGCCACCCGAGGTGCTTACAAAAGCGCCGGGATCCTTGTTCTTGAAGTAGTAGAGCTTCGTGTTTGCGCTGTTCTCACCTGTGCCAGCCTGGTCTCCGAACCAGTAGTAGTGGTAGATCACGCCGGCGGGGATCTCGCCCGCGTTGACCGCCTTCATGACCGTGCTATTTCCCTTATAGGTCGTGCTGTTTACTTTCATCGTCGTGAGCCACGCCGCGGTCGCCTTCTCGCCCTTCAGGGCCAGGAGAGCACTCACGATGGCCTGAAAATCGGCACCCGAGGGTGAGGCCGCCCACCGGCCCTTCCACTTCGCATCCGCCAGATCCAACAGGGATGCCGGCAGCTGGGCCTCCGAGAGCAGGGACGGGTTGTAGACGAAAACGGTACTGCGCGCGGCAATGCCGGTCCAGTGGCCGGTCGACGGCCGATAGGCCTTGGGGACCTGGGCGAGAGTAGCGGCATCTACCGGGGCGAACAGCTTGGCATTATCGACGAGGCTCATTGCTGGAGAGTTCTCTGTGAGGAACACATCAGCGGGCGAGGCGCTCCCCTCCTGCACCAGCTGGTTGCCAAGCTCGGAGTCGTCACCGTTGCGGAGCGTGACAGTGACGCCGGTCTCCTTCGTGAACTCATCGGCCCAGGCTTGAGTGAGTTCTTCGTGCTGCGCGTTGTAGACCGTGATCGCTCCGCTGGGCTTCGCGCCGGGCGTAGAGCTGGCCGCCGGCGCCGCCGCGGAGCATCCGGCGAGCACGATGACGGTCGCGAGTGAGAGCGCCGCGGCGGCGACCCATTTCGGGGTGGTGGTCATCTGAATTCCTCTAGTCACGGGCAGGCTCTGGATCGGCAGCGATATCGCCGAACCTCATTTAGGTAAGCCTACCCTAACCGGCTAGGAGTGAGGATCAACCACGGCTTTCATCTCTGTCTCGTAGATCGCCACGAGCTCGCGCTTGAGCACTTTGCCGCTCGGCCCGAGGGGGAGCACCTCCACGATCTCAACCCTGCGGGGGTATTTATAGGCTGCCAGTTTTTCCTTCGCGAACGCTGCGAGCGTGGCGGTGTCGACGTCTGCTCCGGGGCTCAGCACGACGACAGCCATGATCTCCTGGCCATGCATCTCATGCGCCACCCCGAAGACCGCGACACTTGAGACCGCCGGATGCGCCACCAGAACCTCCTCGACCTCACGCGGATATACGTTGTAGCCGTTGCGCAAGATCATGTCTTTCTTACGGTCCACGATCCAGATGTAGCCATCCGCGTCTTTGGTGCCGAGGTCTCCAGTGCGGAACCAACCATCGACGACCGCCTTGGCCGATTCCTCCGGCAGGTTGAGATAACCCTTCATGAGATTATGACCGCGGATCACGATCTCGCCGAGTTCGTCGACGGGGAGCAGTTCGATCGCCTCCTCGACCTCGGCCCGTGCGATCTCGACCTCCACTCCCCAGATCGGGGTACCGATGCTCCCGGGGCGAGGCGTGCGGCCCACATGGTTGAAGCTTGCGACCGGCGACGTTTCAGTGAGGCCGTAGCCCTCATAGATCTCCACCCCGAACTCGGTCCTGAACCGTTCGATGACGGCGACGGGAAGGGATGATCCGCCGGAGACCGCGTACCGCAGCTTCGGCCGTTCCGTGGTCTTCTTTGCCGCTTCGAGGAGAGCGATGTACATGGTGGGAACGCCCATCATGATCGTGCACCCGGAGTCGATGAGCAGGCGAAGGGCGGAGTCACCGTCAAACTTCGGCAGCAGCACGATCCTCGCGCCGGCACGCAGGCCGGTGTTGAGGGTGCAGGTCTGGCCGAAGGTATGGAAGAGCGGAAGACCTCCGAACACCGTGTCATCCGCGCGCATGTCGAAGGTGCTGAGCAGCAGGGTGTTGGTCTGCTCGACGAGCGCGAAATGGCTGCCCATCGCCCCCTTCGGCTTGCCGGTGGTGCCACTCGTATAGAGGATTGTTGCCGTGTCCGAGGGCTGGCGGGGCAGATAGGTGCGAATCGGCTCGGCCTCAGCGGCGAGCGTCTCCAGCTGCGGGATTCCTTCGATCGGGTCTGGCGAAAGTACCGACAGCACCGGGATGCGGGCCTGTTCGGCACCTTTGGCACCCTGCCCCAGAAGCGGAGCGGCGCAGATGAGCATCGTGGCGCCCGAGTCGCGCAGCACGTATTCGATCTCGTCGGACTTGAGCAGCGCGTGGATCGGTACGACGATCCCGCCGATACTGAGAATCGCGAAATAGGTGCGGGCGAAGTCCGCGACGTTCGGGATGAGGATCGCGACCGCGTCGCCCTCGCTCACCCCTCGCCCGAGCAAGGCTCCGGCGTAAGAGCGGGTCTGCGTCCACAGTTCGGCGTAGGTGATCTCCTGGCTTCCCACAACCAATGCGATGTTGTCGGGCGTGCGATCCGCCGATTCCTTGAGAATCGCGGCGACGGAGAGGGTGGAGTAGCTCGGGTCGGTCATGGTGTTCCTGTCATCCTCGACTGGGTGCGCTCGCCTGCGAACGCTCTTTCGCACGCTACGCCAGTGACTGCGGAAACTTCAACTTCGCCGAGCGCACCACAGCGAATCCGCAGCACCTGCAGCGCTACAGAACCTTGGACAAGAAGGACCGGGTGCGTTCGTGCTGCGGATTGGTGAGTACCTCGCGAGGCTCGCCCGACTCGACGACCACACCGCCATCCATGAAGACGAGCGAGTCGGCCACCTCACGCGCGAAGCCCATCTCGTGGGTCACGACGATCATGGTCATCCCCTCCTGGGCGAGCTTCTTCATCACGTCCAGCACCTCACCGACGAGCTCGGGATCGAGGGCAGAGGTCGGCTCGTCAAAAAGCATGAGCTTGGGATCCATGGCGAGCGCCCGGGCGATCGCAACGCGCTGCTGCTGGCCTCCGCTCAGGTGTGCGGGGTAGGCGTCGGCCTTCTCGGCGAGTCCCACCCGCGCCAGCAGTTCCCTGGCACGCTCCACCGCCTTCGCCTTCGGAACCCTCTTGACCCGCATCGGAGCCTCAATCACGTTTTCGAGCGCCGTCATGTGGGGGAAGAGATTGAAGCGTTGGAAGACCATCCCGATGTCGCGTCGCTGCAACGCGGCTTCGCGAGGCTTGAGCTCATGGAGAATCTGATCCTTCTCGCGGTAGCCGACGAGAATGCCGTCGACGCGAAGGCGGCCGGCATCCACCGTCTCCAGGTGATTGATGCAGCGAAGAAACGTAGATTTTCCCGATCCGCTCGGACCGACCAGACACATTACTTCGCCGCGCTTCACCGTGAGGGAAATGCTTTTGAGTACCTGGTTCGAGCCGAAACTCTTCGAGACGCGATCAGCATCCACCATCAAGGTATCGTTCACGGCGTGCCGCCTCCTTTTCCGTCACCCGGGTGCGTTTCCGTGTCTTCGACGGGCGAGCCGACCACGGGAACTAGGCCGGTTGCGACCGTGACCCTCTTCTCCGATGGGGCAGCTCCAACCCCTCGGGCGAACCGCTTCTCCAGGAAGTATTGGCCGACCATGAGGATGGAGGTGAAGGCCAGGTACCAGAGGGAGGCCACGAGAAACAGCGGGATCGTGTTGAAAGTTTCCGCGGAGATGTCTCGCGACCGGGTGAACAGATCGAAGCTATAGGGCACCGCCGTGACCAACGAGGTGGTCTTCAGCATCGAGATGACCTCATTGCCGATCGGCGGGATGATGACACGCATTGACTGCGGGATGATGATGCGCCACATCGTCTGGACCCAGGTCATGCCGAGCGCCGTCGATGCCTCTTCCTGCCCGCGATCAACAGAGAGGATTCCGGCACGCACGATTTCCGCCAGGTAGGCCGCCTCATTGAGCGCGAGACCGATGATTGCAAGCTGGAAGACATTGAGTGCGTCGCCGGTGGGGAGCGTGATGAACGGATGCAGGAAGGGAAGTCCCAGGTTGATCACCGGGTAGATGACCGACAACAGCCCCCAGAAGGTCAACTGCACGTAGACCGGCGTGCCTCGAAAGACCCAGAGATAGAACCACGAGATGCTCTTGAAAACCGGATTCGGCGACAGCCGCATGACCGCAAGCACCACACCGAGTACGATCGCGATCACCATCGAATAGACGGTGAGCTGAAGGGTGTTGACGGCCGCCTCCGAGATGCGGCGGTCGAAGATGTACTTGCCGACCGCCGGCCAGTTGAAGGCCGGCCGCAGTGCAGCGTCGTAGACGAACGCGGCCACGAAAATGACGATGATCGCGGCGAAGATGTTGCGAATCGGATGACGCAGCCGAACCGCTTTGATGGCCCGTCCGTCGTGGCTAGCAGACCCCTCGGTCGGCGGCACGGATGAGCGCACCGCCGACCCGATATGAACTGGACGGGCCATCCTGTTAGCCGTTCGCCGCGGCGTTGATCGTGATCTTGTCTATCCCGCCATCCGCAACGCCCCATTTGTCGAGGATCTTCTTGTACGTGCCGTCGTCGACGGTCGACTGAAGCGCCTTCTGGAGCGCCTTCTGGAGCGCATTGCCCTTGTTGACGGCGAGCCCGTAGGGCGCGACCTCGAAGGACTTGCCCGCGACCTGCAGCTTGCCTTTCAGTTGTGCGACAGCGTAGAGGGTGACCGGGGAGTCCGCGCTCAGGGCATCCGCCTGGCCGAGCGCCACCGCGTTGGTCGCCTGGTCCTGGGTGTCGAACTTCAGCGCCTGGATAGCCGGCTTTCCCGCGTCCGTGCAGGCCTTGGACTTGGCCGGTATTTCGTCGGTGTCTTGAAAAGTGGTGGCCTGGACGGCGACCTTGAGACCGCACGCGTCGTCCGGGTTGACCGTCTTGCCTGCCGGCGACGCCCACAGGATGCCCGCGGTGTAATAGTTCACGAAGTCGACGACTTTTTCCCGCTCCGCGTTATCGGTGAAAGACGACAGCCCGAGGTCGTACTTGCCCCCGGTGATGCTCGGGATGATGGTGTCGAACTTCGACACGGCATACTCGGCTTTCACACCGAGCTTGCCGGCGACCGCATCCATCAATTCGACTTCCCAGCCGATGGGAAGGCCGTTCGCGTCTTTTTTCTCGTTGGGGGGATAGGTGGGATCGATGCCGACGATGAGCTTGCCCGCCGTGGCGATCTTGCTCGGAAGCAGGGCCGCAGCGGCCGCATCTTTTTTCGCGGCCGCTGGTGCGCCTGAGCTCGCGGGACCGGCCGGGGTCGAGTTGTCGACGCATCCGCTCAACGCAAGCGCCACGACGACAGCGAAAACGGGAATCCCGTATCTGATTCGCATTTTTTCTACCTATTCTCTCCTGGTGGGGGGCATAGGGAGCGATCCGGCGACCGATGAAATCCGGCCGCAGAAGAACGACCATCACCACCACGATCGGATTTCTTCGCGGTGGTCACATTTATCGTGCCCTCGGGCCTCGCTGCACGGTTCCGGCACCCTTGCCTCGACTGTGCTCGGAGCCTACACCTTGACATTGGCACCGACTGCCGCCGCCACGGCAGCGACATGGTGGTGACGCTGTGGTGACACTGTGGTGACACGGTGGCGACACGGAGCCGTGCCCTGCACGCCGCTACTCCGTAGACAGCACTTTCTCGTAGCACAGCGCGTTCGCCAGGAGGTGAAACGGCGGATACGGCGGGATCAGCTGGTAGCCGAGACTCTCGTACAGCGAAATCGCCGCCGGCTGGAGATCGCCGGTCTGCAACACCAGGGACGGCGCACCTCGCTCGCGGGCGATCCGCTCCAGTTCGAGCATCAGGCTGCGCGAGATGCCGCGGCCGCGATGGTCGGGATCTACCACCACTTTCTTTACCTCAAGAGAGCCCCGGTCGTCATACGGGCGCAGGCCCGCATGACCGACCGACACATCACCGATTACTGCGAGTACGGTCGCGACAACCGTGGAGGAATCCACGTCAAACGCAGACCCAAGCAGGCTTTGGATTTCTCGCGGATACCGGCCAAAGCTAGGCGCGTAGATAGCGCCCATTTCGATTTCCATTGCCTCACGCAGGGCGACAGCCCGGGGATCGAGCCAGCCGACAGAGACCATCTCGGCTGACCCGTCCGTCGAGATGGCCCGACCGTCTAAGAGGGCTACTTCGCGCCTACTGTCGCGGACGCGTTGGACTCGTATGACGTGTTTGTCGACTCGAAGAAGTTGACAAGCTGCAGGGTGTCGTTGGCCGTCGCCATCCACTTGGCCGGGTTTGTTACGTTGTACTCGGCTTCGAAGCCGAGCTCCTCGAGCCGACGGTCAGCCAGATACTTGACGTACTGGTTGATGTAGTTGGCATTGAGCCCGAGGATGCCGCCGGGGAGAAGGTCGCGGTTGTACTGCTCCTCGAGCTCCACGGCATCCAGGATCATCTGCTTGATCTCGGCAGCGAACTCCTCCGTCTGCAGGTCGGGGTTCTCTTCCAACACCGTGAGGATCAGGTTGATACCGAACTTGAGGTGCAGTGACTCGTCGCGAACGACCCAGTCCATGAGCGAACCGAAGTTGCGCAGCAGGTTGCGCTGGCGGAACGACAGCGCAACCATGAAGCCCGAGTAGAACCAGAGGCCCTCGAGGATCACGTTGTACGCCACGAGATTACGCACGAAGTCCTTCTTGCCCTCGGTCGTCGTAATGTCGAGCGTGTTCTCCGTCATGCGACGGATGTACCGGATCTCGAACTCTTCCTTCTTCGCCATCGAGGGGACGTTGACGTGCGAGTTGTACGCCGCCTCCCGATCGATGGGGAAGGTCTCGAGCACGTACTCGAACGACATGCAGTGATTGGCCTCTTCCCACATCTGCTTCGCGAGATAAATGCTGCACTCTGCCGCGTTCACATAGGGATACACGCCGAAGGCGAGGGCCTTGTTGACCAGCAGCTCGTTCGGGTTGAAGTAGCTCATCAGAAAGGTGACCGCGTGACGCTCTTCGTCGGTCATCTTCTTGAAGTCCGCGATGTCCTCGCCGAGCTGGATCTCGTTCGGGAACCAGGTGTTTGCGACCGCCTGGTCGTAGAGGTCCATCGCCCACTGGTAGCGGATCGGTTTGAGAAGCAGACCCTCTTGCAGGCCGGTTCCGAGAATTCCCATGAGTTGTTCTTCTTTCTTAGATAACACTGTTGACGAAATTTGGTAATCGTGAAGGTCGCTCAGCGACCATCCCGAATCATTGGCAGCTATCGCACTGGAGGTCGTCCATTGGGTCGACCGGTACTTCGTATTCGAAAACGGTGGAGTCGTTATTCACTGTCTACTCTCCCGACTTGGGAGCGAGCCCACCGAAACCGAAGCCGCGCTTGGGTGCAGGGGCCGCGACCTCGGCGACCGGTGCAGAGAGACCGGGTGCGACAGCGGGTGCTGACGCAACCGGCGCTGCGACGATAGGTGCACTGACAGCCGGCGCACCGGCCGGGGCCGAACCACCTGCCGAGCCGAAGCCCCTTCGGGCCGAACTGGTGGCTCCCCCACCGATCTGCTCCGACTTGTTCACCTTCACCGTGGACTGCTCGGCCGTGTGACGCGGCTTCATGTGCAGGTAGTAGGTGGTCTTGACGCCACGCTCCCAGGCTGCGAAATAGATGTCCATCATGTCGCCGAGGTCACGCGTTTCGAGGTACATGTTGCGGCTGATGGACTGGTCGATCCATTTCTGGGAACGGGCCGCGACCTCGAGGAACGAATAGGGCGAGAGCTGGAAGCTCGTCTTATACGTGGCCTTCAGGTGATCCGGGATCGCCGCGATGTTCTGGATGTCACCCTGGCTGCGCAGGATGGCCTCGCGGGTAGTGTCCCAGATCCCCAGGTCCTGCAGGTCTTTCACCAGGTTGCGGTTCACCTCGAGGAACTTGCCGTTCGAGGTCGAGCGGGAGAAGATCTGCGAGAACTGCGGATCGAGACCCGGCGTCGTGCCTGCCACGAGCCCGATGGATGCGGTGGGCGCGATCGCCATAAGCGTCGCATTGCGCATTCCGCCCTTGACCTTCAGGCGCAGCGCGTCCCAGTCGAGACGGGTCGTGCGGTTGACCTTAATCTCCATGCCGCGATCGGCTTCGGTAAGCGCAATCGAGTCGAGCGGCACGAGTCCCTCAGACCAGCGCGAGCCATCGAAATTCGGGTAGGAACCACGCTCCTGTGCGAGGTTGGCGCTCTCGTCGATCGCCGCGTAGGAAACGTGCTCCATAATCTCGTCGATCAGGTCGTAGGACTCTTCGCTTTCGTAGCTGAAGCCGAGACGCTCGACCACGTCGGTGAACCCCATGACGCCGAGACCAACGGCACGGTTCTGGGCGTTGGAGAAGTCGGCCTCCTGCACCGAGGAACGGGTGATGTCGATGAGGTTATCGAGCTGGCGCACGGCGAGACGTGCACTCTCTTCAATCTTGGCGAAATCCAACTTTCCCGCATCGTCGAGGTGACGCGACAGGTTGATCGACGCCAGGTTGCAGACCGAAACGTTGTCTTCGTCCTGCGGCAGTGTGATCTCGGTGCAGAGGTTGGAGAGGTGGATCGTGCCCGTGTTGTTATTGAGCGCACGGTTGTTGATCGTGTCTTTCCAGCACAGCCACGGGTGGCTCGTGGTCTGCAGGGAGATGAGGATCGACTTGAACTGCTCGCGCGCGGTGATCTTCTTGAACAGGCGCATCTCGCCGGCCTCGGCCTTGACGACGTATTCGTTGTATTTCGCCGAGAACGCCTTGCCGTAGAGCTCGTTGAGATCCTGCACTTCGAGCGGGTCGAAGAGGTACCAGTCGTCATCGTTCTGGACGCGCTTCATGAACTCGTCGGAGATCCAGACCGCGGTATTGGCGGTACGGGTGCGCCGGTAGGGGTCGCCCGAGTTCTGGCGAAGGTCGAGGAACTCGGGGAAGTCGAGGTGCCAGTTCTCCATGTAGAAGCAGAGTGCGCCGAACTTCTTCCCGCCGCGGCTGACCGCGCGCAGGATCGAGTCGATCGTGTGCATGAACGGGATCGGGCCGGTCGAGGTGGTGTTGTTCGAGCGGATCGGCGAGCCCTGCGCGCGCAGCTTGGTGACCGAGAGGCCGATTCCTCCGGTGCCCTTGGTGAGCCACATCACGTCGCGGGTCGTCTTGGCGATGTGCTCCATGTCATCCTGCATCTCCATGACGAAGCAGTTGGCGAGCTGGGGGTAAACGGTGCCGGCATTGACGAGGGTGGATCCCGCAGCGAGGTATTCGAGCTGCGACATCTTCTCGTAGAACTTGATGGCGTGCGCCGTTGGATTCGCCTCGTTGAGGGAGAGCCCCATCGCGATGCGCATCCAGAAGTACTGCGGCACCTCGAGCGCATCGCCGTTTCGGCCCTTGATGCCATAGCGGTTGTTGAGGGTGACAACACCGATGTACTTGAGCAGCTCGTCGTGCGCGGGCTCGAGGGCATCCGCCAACACCTTGAGATCGAAGAGTTCGGTGAGACGGGGATCGAGCAACTTTTCTTCCACACCGCGGGCCACGTTCGCCTCGAACTGGCCGGCGTGGAGCGCCTTCAATTCTTCCGCGCTCTCGTAGTCGCCGAGCACGCGCTTGTAGATCGTCTTGAGGAGCAGGCGCGCGGCCACCGTGTCGAAGGCCGGGTCGTCCTTCACGTTTTGCAGGGCGACCTGGATGACCGCCTCATCGAGCTGCTGGGTGGTGATGCCGTCGAACAGGGTCAACTCGAGCTCGCTCGCGATCTGTGTGACCCAGGTGATGTTCTCGTCGAGACCGGTACTGGCGTGCTCGATCGCGAGATTGATTTTGTTCGCGTCATACGGCTCGCGCTGACCATTGCGCTTGACTACGGTGATTGCCACGTTTGCTTCCCCTCGTGCGCCCCTCAGCAGGGTCGAAATAGTATGCGGAAATTGTTATTTCACGCCCTCCGATCACGGGGATCAAAGAACAGCGTTTCCGCGGTTTGACCACTATATATCGGGCCTCCGACAAAACGGTAACCCCATATGTAGTGGGCGTGTCATCCACAGAGTGTGGATAAGTTCGCCGATTTTTACACAGGCTGTGCACAATTCCCGAGGTGCAGGTGACGAGCGTATCCGCGACATCCGACACCGGCGAATTTCTGCCCGACCGGTAGGCTTGCAGCCTTGTGAAGACCTACCTGAGCCTCCTGAAAACGCGCGGCGTCGCGCGCATCATGGCGGCCCAGCTGGTTGCGAGATTTCCCAACGGAATGCTCTCGCTCGCCTTCCTGCTCCACATCCAGCACATCGCCGGTTCGTATTTCGCGGCCGGCCTCGTGCTCGCCGCCACCAGCCTCGGCCAGGCGATCGCCGGCCCGCTGACGAGCCGATGGATGGGCGTCTGGGGTATGCGCCGCGTGCTCGTGCTCACCATGATCGTGTGCGCGACAGCGGTCGGTACCATCGCGCTCGCCCCTGCGCTGCCGATCGGGCTCTACATGGCGATCGGATTTATCAGCGGACTCAGCACTCCCCCGATTCAACCGGCGGTGCGCACGATCTATCCCAAGATGGTCAACTCGCGTCAGCTCACCCCCCTGTTTTCGCTCGACGCATCGGCCCAGGAGGTGATCTGGGTGGTTGGCCCGGTGATCACTACCTTCCTGGCCATCCAGGTCAGCACGGTGCTCGCGATTCTCGTCGCCCTGGTGTTTCTGATCGGCGGCGGCATCTGGTTCATCTCCTCTCCCGAGGTCGGCCGGGTACGCATCCCCCGCAGCAAGCGCAATCTCGGAGCCGTGCTGAAGAAGCCGGCCGTGCTGCTCGCGACCACCACCGGGTTCCTGCTCGTCGGCGCCTGCGCAGCGGTCGAAGCGGGGGTGGTCTCGGCCTTCGGCAAGAGCGGACCGCAGGCAGGACTCGTCCTCGGCCTCTTCGCGGTCGGCTCGCTGATCGGAGGACTCGCGCTCGGGCACATCCCGATCGGCCCGTGGGCACTCGCCCGCCGCCTGTTCGCGATCTTCGTCGGGATGTCGCTGGCCGCGGCATCCCTCAACTTCTGGTGGCTGGCGGTCACCCTCTTCATCGCGGGAATCGGCATCGCCCCGGCCCTCGCTGTGATGTTCGCGATCGTCTCGTCGAGCGTGCGGTTCAGCGAGACCGCCGAGGCATACGGTTGGGTCGGCACCGGACAGCTGATCGGAGCGGCGATCGGATCAGCCGTTGCCGGGTTCTTGATCGACCGATTCAACGCCCCCGGCGCATTCTGGGTTGCGGCGGTATTCGCCGGACTCGGATTTCTCCTCCCGACGATCTTCCATCGAGCACACCCCGACCTTCGCGGCCGCGACGCCAGCCCGATCCCCGACACGGAGCCGATCGCAACACATCCCGGATAGGCCTTGGCGCCTGCTGACGGCCCGCTATCCCTGCAACGGCCCGAGCACCCCGGCGAGCACAACCGTCTCGTCGAAGAGCTTGCCGAGGATCGCCACTTCCTTCTCCTCCGGCGAGAAGACACCGTCGACGACGAGGCGCGCGGCGAATGGGATCTCCACCTCCGAACCGACCCGCACCATCCCGAGTCCGATGACGACGGGCTCCAGTGCCACGACCCCGCGGGTTCCCCCGGAAATCCCGCCGTAGCTCACGAACGCGACAGGTTTACGCCACCACTCCGAGGAAAGGTAGTCGAGTGCGTTCTTCAGGGCGGGCGAAAAACTGTGGTTGTATTCGGGAGTCACAAGCAGTATTGCGTCCGCCGCGTCGACGCGGGCGCTCCACTCCAGGGTGTGCTGCTTGGTGTAGGAGCGGAGTCGCGGATGATTCGGCTCATCCATGAACGGAAGTCCGAGCTCCACGAGATCGACGAAGTCCACCTCGAAGTCCCCCCGCGCGAGCGCCGAGTCGCGCACCCACTTGGCGATGGACAGGCCGATCCGGCCCGGGCGAACGCTTCCGACGATGATCATGAGCTTTGGCATGCTTCTCCTTGGCATGATTTCACCCGAACGCCGGGCGTAGTTAACAGTGTGCATCGAGATGGTGGGACGAACGAATCTTCCATAATGGAGGGATGACTTCCACCACGACTCCCGCCAATCTGCGCCTCAACGACGGCCGCGACATCCCGCAGCTCGGCCTCGGAGTGTACAAGGTGCCGGATGCCGAAGCGGCGCGGGTCGTGGAGGTCGCGCTTGACGCTGGCTACCGCCACATCGACACCGCCACGCTCTACAACAACGAGCGCGGCGTCGGCGACGGCGTGCGAGCCTCCGGGGTTCCTCGCAACGAGGTCTTCGTCACAACGAAGGTCTGGGATGACGACCACGGCTTCGACAAGACGCGCCGTGCCTTCGACACGAGCCTGGAATTGCTCGGTTTCGACTACGTCGACCTGTACCTCATTCACTGGCCGGTGCCGTCCACCGACCTGTTCGTGGAGACCTGGCGAGCGCTCGAGGCGATCAAAGCGGACGGCCGCGCCCTGTCGATCGGGGTCTCTAACTTCGCCCCCCATCACATCGACCGCCTGCTCGCCGAGACCGACACCGTGCCAGCGATCAACCAGGTGGAGCTGCACCCGTGGCTTCCCCAACAGCAGGTTCGGGACTACGACGCCAGCCACGGCATCCGCACCGAGGCGTGGTCTCCGCTGGCGCGCGGGCGACTGATCGGGGATCGCGTGCTCGACTCCATCGCGGCAAAACACGATCGCACTCCCGCGCAAGTTGTGATCCGCTGGCACCTGCAGCTCGGCAACGTGGTGATCCCGAAGTCAGTGACGGCGAGTCGCATCGTAGAGAATTTCCTGGTGTTCGATTTCGAACTGGACACCGCCGACCTCGCCGCTATCGCCGGGCTCGAGTCGGGCACGCGGACAGGCATGGATCCCGACGCACACTGACCTGGTCTCGATGCCGGCGGTGCGCTCCACACTCGCCACCGGTTATCGATCGCCGGTGACCGACCGCCGAAGCTCTACCAGCGGTCGTGCACTGCCGCGCGGAACTCGCGGTCGTAGAGTTCCGTCACCGCTGTGGTGAATGCCGGGCTCAGCTGCGGCACCGAGCCAGACCCAGCATTACTCTCGGCCTGCGCCACGTTTCGGGCCCCAGGAATGACGGCGCTCACGCCATCGAGCTGCGCGACCCAGGCGATGGCCACCTGCGCGGTGGTGAATCCGGATGCCGCGGCTTCCTCCGGCAGCAGTGCAGCGAACTCCTGTGCGGCGGCGACTCCCCGCTCGAAGTCGACCCCCGAGAAGGTCTCCCCTACGTCGAATGCCGAGCCGTCGCGGTTGTAGCTGCGGTGGTCGTTCGCCGCGAAGGTCGTCTGCGCGGTGTAGGTGCCGCTCAGCAGTCCCGAAGCGAGGGGCACGCGGGCGATGATGCCAACTCCGGCCGTCTTCGCGGCCGGAAGCACGGCATCCAGTGGCTTCAGGCGGAAGGCGTTGAGGATGATCTGCACGGTCGCGACATTCGGCCGCGCAATCGCCATCAGCGCCTCATCCGTGGTTTCGACACTCACCCCGTAGGCAGCGATCGCGCCGTCTTCGACGAGGGAGTCCAAAGCATCGAAGACCCGATCGTTCGAAAAGACGGCGGTCGGCGGACAGTGCAGCTGAACGAGGTCAAGGGTGTCGGTGCGGAGGTTCGATCGCGAGCGATCAGTCCAGTCGCGAAAGTTCGCGAGTGTGAAGTTCGCAGCATCCTGCGCCTCGCGGCGTCCCATCTTGGTCGCAACGGTGATGCTGTGTCCGGGGCGGTCGGCGAGATATCCGCCGATCAGTTGCTCGCTTCGGCCATCACCGTAGACATCCGCGGTGTCGAACAGGGTGACGCCGGCCGCGACGGATGCGTCGAGCACTGCCCGGGCATCCGACTCCGTCACCGTGCCCCAATCGGCACCGAGTTGCCAGGTGCCGAGCGCTATTGCGGAGACGGAGCGGTGGGTGCGGCCGAGGGTGCGAGTGTCCATCCCTCAAGCCTAGGTCGACCCACCCACGAGCCCGTACGGGGTCAGTCGCGCAATTTTTCCTTGTACTCGTTCTTCGCTGTGGTGGCATCGCGATCCATTTCCGCCTTCGAGACCTCTCGCTCGGCGCGCTTCACGTCGGCCTCGGCTTTCGCCTCGTCGACCCGGTCGCTCACCCGCTCCTTGGTGTCGTCGGCCCACTCGCCGACCTTCTTGCCGGTCGCTTCTGCAGCATCCTTGGCGTTGTCCAACAGGCCCATGATCTCTCCTTAACGTGTTGCATTTTTTCTCACGCTATTACTGGGCACGGTTCGCAGACCGGGATCCCACGCGATTCTCAGAGTCTCGTTTGTGCTGACGTCTGAATCGCACAAAACGTTGGGTGGCGGCTCGCCGATGTGACGATCTACCGTTGGCTCATGAGGCGAATCCTGGTCACCACCGTTCTGCTCATCGCGGCGCTCGGCCTGGCGGGGTGCACGCCATCCTCCGGCTCATCACGCTCGGACAGCTCGGGAAGCTCGGGAAGTTCACTGCCAGGGGTTCCGGCCATAGTGCCAGAACAGGGCGCTTCAGCGAAGGCCGCCGCCGGCACGGCGTCACGGGCGACATCCACCCGTGAGGTGATCACGACGGGCGCACTCTCGATCACGGTAGTCACGCCCTCGGCGGCCGCGGAAGAAGCGGTACACATCGCGGATGCCGCGGGTGGCCACGTCGACGGACGCGACGAGCGCCCCCCAGCGGAAGGTAACCCCGGGTCAGCCCACCTGGTGTTGCGCATCCCGACCGCGAAACTGGATGGCGCAATCACGCAACTGAAGAAGCTCGGCCGCGTGGAAAAAGTCTCGCAGTCGACGCAGGATGTCACGGGTCAGGCCAAGGACCTCAACGCGCGCATCACGGCTCTCACCACCTCCGTCGACCGGCTCGTCGAACTCATGACACGCGCCACCACCACCGCCGATCTCATCTCCATCGAGTCCGCCCTCTCCGATCGCCAGGCGAGCCTGGAGAGCCTGCAATCGCAAAAACGTGGCCTCGACGACCAGGTCGACCTTGCCACTCTCACCGTGGAATTCGGCACCGTCGCCACCGCGCCGGTGCGACCGCCCGCGACCTTCCTGTCTGGCCTCGTCGCCGGTTGGGGTTCGTTCGTCGGGTTCGTCTCCGGCCTGCTCGTTGTCATCGGCGTTGTACTGCCCTGGGTGGTCGTCGCCGGTGTGATCGGCGGGATCATCCTGCTGGTCGTTCGGTGGCGGCGTCGTCGCTCGATCCAGCATGCTTGAGGCATGCGAAGCTGCGGCCTGCTCCTCTTCCGACACCACCCCGGGCTCGAAGTCTGGATCGGCCACATGGGCGGCCCCTTCTGGGCGAAACGGGATGGCGCGGCCTGGTCGATCCCGAAGGGCGAAATGCAGGAGGGTGAAGTCGACCTCGCCGCCGCTCTCCGCGAATTCTCTGAGGAGATGGGGCATCCCGCTCCCGAAGCGGAGTGGATCCTGCTTGGCGAGTTCGTCCAGCCCTCGGGAAAGGTCGTGGTGGTCTTCACCGGCGAAACCGACTTCGAAGTCGACCGGGTGAACAGCAACCTCTTCGACCTCGAGTGGCCGCCGCGGTCGGGCCGCACCCAGCAGTTCCCCGAGATCGACGATGCACGGTGGTTTCCACTGGAGCTGTCCCGCGAGAAAGTGGTGAAAGGACAGGTCGCGATGCTCGACGCGCTGGTTGCCCTGATCGCGGACCGTGCGTGACCGGTTTGCGTGTTGCCGCGGCGTCTGCGACCTGTGGCGCCTCATCCACCCACGATTCCCGCCCCACTGAATCGACTCGGGAGTTGTTGTCACCAGAATCGGTTGCAACCCACATCAACTCCCGAGTCGATCCTGCGAATCACGCCTCACCCATCATTAATCCCTCGATGCTGTGCTTCTGGGTGATCGGGGTGAGGGTGTCGACTATCGGACAAACCAGGTGATCGCGAATCCGCTGCGGCAGGCTTTCGTAGAACGACCTCGTCACGGCCATGTCGTGAGCCTCCGCGTTTCCTGCACCGGGCGCATCGACACCGAGCACGAGCACCGGTCGTGACTTCTGTGATTCGTTCTTCGTTCCGCGATGGATGGTCAGGGCAGAACGAACAGAGAGGTCACCACGCAGTGGGAATTTGCGCTGCGCCAAACCTTCGTATCGTTCCGAGAGCGATTTCGCCGGGAACATCTCATGCTCGAATCCCTCGGGCAGATCCCACTGCGTGGTCGGAGCGATCTCGAACGGCCCCATGTCCCTGGCAGTATCGACCGCCGTCGCGTTGAACGCAAGCGAGGTGAGACGACCTGTTGACCGCGTTTCCTCCGGCATCGGGAAGTCACGGTGCCAGGGCTGGTTCATCGCGCCAGGACCGGGGATGTCGAAGCCCAATTCGACGATCTGGTAATCCGGACCAAGCACGGCTTCACTCACGCTTCGCACCCACGGATGATCGACAAGCTCACGCCAGCCCCGAATCTGTTCCGGATGCATTTCGACGTAGTACCGGCTCGGGCCACGCCCGACCGCGCCGTCTTTTCGAGCGAGCGCCTCCGCGAGAGCGAGGTCGATGTCTTCGCGAAGGGTGTCGGCCCATTCAACCGACATGGCTCCCTTCAGCGCCGAAATTCCGTCGGTGTAGAGAGCGTGCACGACCGCTGCGATCGTCACGTCAGCCACCTTGATTGTTGGCTCCGCACTGATTGCGACCCGAGGTACCGTCATGATTTCCGCCTCTTCGTCTTATGAATGTTGGGCTACAGCCGCTGCGTTCGAGAGAGCACAGTCTGAATGATCACCACGACCGCGAGAAATAGGCCGGAGACGACTGACTGCACCGATGACGACAAAGAGCCGACCTGGTTGATCATGTTCTGGATCACGCTGAGCAGCAGCACCCCGGCCAGGGTGCCGACGAGGCTGCCTCGGCCGCCCACAAGCAGCGTGCCGCCGATCACGACCGCCGAGATCGCACTGAGCTCAAGCCCCACACCGACCGTCGGAACCCCGGATGAGGAATAGCCGGCGTTGAGCGCACCAGCGAGCCCGGCACACAGTCCACTCGCGATATAGACGGTCAGCTTCACCCGGGCGACCGGGAGCCCCATGAAGGTCGATGCGCTCTCCGAACCTCCGACAGCGAAGATCGCCTGGCCACCCCGAGTGCGCGTGAGCACGATGGTGCCGATCACCACGGCGGCGATCGCGATGATCACCGTCCAGTGGATGCTGAAGACCCCGCCCTGTCCGATGGCGGTGAACGCCGGATCCTTCACCAGCGGCGTGTTCGAGCCCCCGGCGGTGATCGCGAGTACGAGGCCACGCACGGCGAGCAGTCCCGCGAGGGTGACGATGAAAGGCGCCATTTTGGCATACGCGACGAGCAGTCCCTGCACCAGCCCGATCACGCCGCAGACCACGAGCGGCAGAAGCAGGGCGCCGAGCACTCCGAGAGCCGAGCCATAGGCCGCGAGCACCCCACCAAGGGCGAAAACCGACCCGACCGAGAGATCGATTCCGCCCGTGAGGATCACGAAGGTCATGCCGACCGCAACGATCAGGGGAAACGACGACTGGGTCGCGATGTTGGTGAAATTGCTCGGGGTGAAGAAAGTGGGGAAAGATACCGCCCCCACCACGAGCAGGATCACGAGCACGATGGCAGCGCCATATCCCTGCAGGATACCGGCGACGCGTTCTCGGCGGGCCTGGCTGTCCGTCGTCGGTCCGGCACTCGTCTCGATGGTGACGCTCATCGCACTGCCGTCCGTCCGCGCTGGAGATAGACCGCAAAGAGAATGATTACGGCCTGGGTGATTTGCGAGAACGCATCCGGCACATTGTGCTGGTTGAGAGTGGCACTGATGAACTGCAGGAGCAGCGCTCCGGCTACCGTTCCGGCCACCTTCACCTGCCCTCCGGTGAGCGGGGTACCTCCCACCACGACGGCGGTGATTGCCGAGAGCTCAATCAGGTTGCCAAGGGTGGAGGGCACCGAAGCCCCCAGGCGCGCGGTGCCGATGATGCCCGCGATTGCGGCGAGCACGGCGCAGAGCACGTAGACGAGAAGCAGGATGCGCTTCACCGGCAGCCCCGAGAGCTCGGCAGCGCGGCGACTGCCTCCGATCGCAATGAGCTGCTTTCCAAAGGTCGTTCGATTGACGAGAAGCGCGACGAGAAGCACGAGTACCGCGGCGATTATCACGCTGTAGGGCACGCCAAGCAGGGAATCGCGACCGATAGCGAGCAGGTTGGGGTCGATCACCGACTTGAGCTGCTCGTTAGCGATCAGGAGCGCTATCCCCCGGCCGGCAACCATGAGCGACAGCGTCGCGACGATCGGTTGCACCCCCACGAAGGCGACGAGTGCGCCGTTGATCAGGCCGACCAGGCTGCCGACAACTATGGCGATGATCACGACCGGGACGAGACCGTAGCCGATATAGAGGGGGATGACCGCCGCGGCGAGCGCCATCACCCCGCCGACGGAGAGGTCGATTCCTT
>ENA-OFCI01000399-OFCI01000399.1-metagenomes-genome-assembly--contig:-NODE-399-length-26652-cov-3.277362_pt1 | contig 26652 bp, 21 predicted proteins | sample MGYA00153391_OFCI01 | MGnify analysis MGYA00153391
AAAATCCTCCAACAAAGATATCATTCAGGTCACTTTGCGGCCAAAGTGCGAATTGGACCGAGGTCACAGCCGCACCAACGATACCGCGCTGAGAATAGCTTGAAAGACCGACGTCAATATGATCTTGCGCCCTTCGGGTACGAACACGACGTCCCCGTCGTGGAGCGTCGGATTTTGCGAAACGTCGCCATGAATCAGTTTCCTAACATCATACGAGGCCCGCGTGCCATCAGAAAGGACTTGGACGTTTCCGAGATCGGCGAATTTTGTCGGACCACCGGCTTCATAAAGCGCGCTAAGCAGCGTGACATCAGTCTTCAGATTTGCCGCGCCTGGCTTCTCGACGAGCCCTGTGACGTTTACGCGCATCGCCAATGGTACGACGATCGCGTCGCCATTCTTGGCCGGCGCATTGAAATGATCGTCGGCCAGCGACACGCGTTGAACCGTCCCCCCCCGATCGAGTTCGATCCGCCAGGTGGACGCGGTTGGTAAAAATCCTCCGGCCTGCGCGATGGCGTCGGAGAGCGGTTCGTCATCGGCGAGATACGCGAGGCCAGGACGAGCGACTTGGCCGGAAACGCGAACGACATTCGGCTTGTCTGAAAGTGATATTTGATCACCAGGCTGCAAGGTCGGACCGGACAGACCGGCCGACGATAGAGCCAGTGCATCGAACGTTCCGAGAACGGCCCGGTCGCGAACCAGCCCGACGCGTCGAAGATTCAGACGAGAACGACCGAGTCCGGCAATATCGCTCGACTGGATCGTACCGTCCTTAGACGTGGATTCGGTCGAGCGAGGCGCGAGATCCCCAAGGGCTGAAACGAGTGTTTCACCGGGCTCGTATTTTAGCGTGCCACCAGGCCCCCCCGAGACGAAAATCGCTAAGAGCTGCGACTTCAATTGTACGTTGACTGCCGGCTTTACGATATATCTGGCAAGTCGTAACTGAATGCGCTTGGCGATTCCCTTTACATCTAAGCCTGCGACGTTCACAAGCCCGGCCAGAGGAAGCGAAATACGTTCCGTCGTGTCGATTACGACCTCACCCGTAAGCTCGGGATGATCGTAAACAGTCACGAAAATTTGGTCTCCGGCATGCACCGCGGCTGATGCCGGAGCGCTGGTGAGGCCCAGTGCAACTGCGGCGAATGCGCATAGGACGGCTCGGTTCATGGACTCCCCCACACGAAATACGCTCGGGATTATTTGCGGAAGTCTTCCGCACTTCCACGATGATCGTAACGGGCAAAATACAACGCGGCAATGCCCCGAATAGGTGGGAACTTCGCCAGACCGGTACGATTAGGAGCCGACGCGCGCGATAACCAGCTCGGTCGCTTCGCGTGTGACATCGATATCGGTCCCGGTGTAGCCGGCAATGGAGAAGGCAACGTCGTCGGATCGTAAGCCGTCGACGAGTTGCTCGATCTGCCCTCTGGGTAAGGGACCTGGGCCCCAATACGTGTGGCACCATGGCCGCTCGTCGTACCACAGGCGGCTCGTGTCTCCACCGAGTACCTTATCGACGTAGAGTCCATACGTAAAATATTCCGAAACGAGGCGTGCGCGGGTAAAGGATACATGCCACGCCGCCCCCGTCACGGCTTCGACGCGTGCCCGAGCCTCGAGGACGATCCGTCGATCCCAACTGATCATGTTCCCGACATATTCATCCATTGGTAACCGATCTCGCGGGACGTCCAACAGACGACAGACGTTATTATGCCACTTCACGTGTTGCATCCCCGCAACGATTCCGCGCGGTAGTCGGTACATTCGCGTCTTTCCGTTGCGGACGAAGAGCCCGACGTCGACGGGTCGCACGAAGCGAACGTCCGAGTCGACATTCACGAGTACTTCCTCAGTTGCGAAATCCGGCAAAGACATCTTGACGAGCTGCTGGACCAGCCACCCTTTCGCTGGCAGCAGGGCGGGTGTAGAAAACCACCATTTCTTAACGAACGGCAGTTTAAAATAACCCTTGGGGATGACGTCTTCGACGGCGGCGATGATCGTACGTGGGCTCGTCAGCCTTGCAAAGAGCGGTATGTCTCGTCCGTCGACGATGATGTAATGTCGAGTCCGCGGAGGGAGAAACTGGAGTACGGTTTCATTCAAGGCGCGACACATTTCGAAATCGCGAGCAAAACTCGGGGTCACGATCGCGATGCGCGGATCGCTGCGGTCGGCTAGGTCCGTCGTCATTCTTCCGCGACCTTTACGACGACCGGCATTGGTTCGAGTCGCCAGAACTTTCCCGTAACGCGGGAGGAACGGCCTACAAAAAACGCGTTGAGCGCCCGCGTGACCGGCATCTCAAAGAAACGATACACCGCTAAACTAAAAACCAGTATGCCTGCGAGCGTCATCGCAATGATGAGAACCTCGGCCACTCGTCCAACCGGATGGAGTTTGAGAACCAGCAAGCGCACCGCGGAAATGAGCGAGAAGTGCCATAAGTAGAGCGCATAAGACGCGTCACCGAGCGAAACGAGCCACGCAGGAATCCGAAGCGACCCTCGGGCCTCGGTCGCGACCGCTCCGTATAGAATCATTGCGGCCGGGACTCCAAAGCAGATGACCCGTTCCATGCTCGTCGTGAAGAGCGCGTGACCCATGGCGTTGCTCGCGATCCACACTGCAGAGACTCCCGCCACACCGAATGCGAGCAGCGCCGACGCTGCCGGCATGTGGCCGCGAACGTATGCGACACCGACCAAAGCGCCGAAAATGAACTCCATCGGAAGCGCCGTGGAAGCGTACTCTAAATATGGGTTCGGGGATCCTTCGAATGCCAGCCAAAGGGCGAGTTGGAAGACGAACCATAACCCGAGCGCTACCACGACATGGCGGCGCTGTAGCTTGAGAATAGCCGCGAAGATGAGATAGAACGTTACCTCGAACGCGAGCGTCCACGACACGGGAAGCAATACGTGGTCGACGGGTTGCGGATAGAGAAGGAACGATGCCAAAAGATCGGTTCGTCCCACAACGTGGCCCGGCATGACGTGATCGCGTGCGAACAAAAACGCGACGAAGATCGGCAAGATCGACAACCAATACGCGGGATAGATTCGAATCGCACGGTGTAGCAGGAAGCGCCGACTCGCATTCGGCTGCGCGAACCACTCCGAGTTGGTCACGAGCATAATGAACCCACTTATCGCAAAAAAGAGATCGACACCAAAGTGGCCGACGTACCGAAAGATTGCGAGTATCGGTTGTGCGAAAACATCGACGCCATTATTGGGCAGTTGCATGTGCATCAACACCACGAATAGGGCGGCAACTGCGCGCAGCGCTTGAACGCTCTTTAGCACCGGCCGATGCACTTTTGTAGCGGGCTCAGACGCCATTGGTTGCCGCTTGCAGAGCACGGATATCGGTCGCAGACCGAACGACCGGCAGCCTATCCGGTAACCGCTGCCATAATTCGATGTCCTCGTCGGCTTGTGCCCTAGACCGCGACCGATCCTGCGAAGCTTTGTTACGCAGCATTTTTACCAATTGCGATCCAAAATTTTCCGTCCGAACGGCCAACCATCGACCGTGGTCGGCTTTCTCCAGGGTCGCTTTCGTAGCCGGACTACCAGCGTACAGAAAATAACCGGCTTGTGGCCGATGGATACGAACGTCCTCGAGTCGCTCGAACAATTGGATGTGCACGTCTGGACGTAAGACGGTGGCGAGCATGGCGACGGCGATATCCCAACGCTCACCATCGTGGACGTAAACCACGAGCGGATCGATTGCAGTGTTGATCGCACGCGCTTCGGGACCGAGTCTGCCCATTTCTCCCGTCGCCGAGGTCTGTTGCGCCGGAACGTTTATGAAATTCGACCCAAGTCCACATCCGAGCAAAAAGATCAACACGCCCGCGCCGAACGCGCGGAGTTTGAATTTTCGAGGGTCGAGCAAAAAGCGGCCGACCATAAACGCGACGGCTAGTTCGCAGCCGAGCCATACCGTAACGAGATAACGCGGCGCCGTAGCTCGGCTGGTGTGAGCGAACATATCCGAGGCGATGAAGGCAACCGCGGGTACGAAGGTGAGCGCGAACACGAAGAGCCGGGCCTCGGGCGCGAGCTTCATCGCTGTGACGACGAACGATGCCGCCACGATGATGAGGACGAGGATTGCGATGGGGATGAGTCGTGAAAACTCGTATTCAGAATCGAAGAAAACCGCGGCCGTATTAAAGATCCACTTGAGCACGTAAACAGCCGGAGAAACTGCCACTCGTAACGGGCCCATCCAACCGGTAATCGTTCGCGCGCCACGATACATGACCAGAAGCCACGGCCCGTAAGCTAGCAGAGCTAAGCCGGTGGCAAACGCGAACTTTTTGAGATTCGCCGACCATCGCCGTTCGCGAAGGATGACAAAGAGCGTCATCGCGACGAGATCGTACAGGACCAAGGCGTCGGTGTAGAGGGCGGCGGCAAGGGCGGCAGCGTAGGCCGACCACGCGAGAGCGCCCCGAGATCGAAGCGCGCGAAGCAACAGCGCCGCTTGCAGCGCGAGGAAAAATAACCACGCGCTGTACTCCCGGTTTTGCTGCGCGTAAATGACGTGAAAGGGCGACGTAGCGACGAGGGCGCTTGCGATCGCAGCGATTGTCAACGAGCCGAACAATTCGTATCCGAGCCAAAACACGGCCGCAACGGCTAGAGATCCAAAGAGGGCCGCAAGACTCCGCCTGGTCGCGATCGTATCTCCAAAAGCTTGGGTCCAGTATCGCGCCGCCAGATAGTAAAGCGGAGGATGCTGCGGATCTTCGGCGACTAACGATCGAATCGTATCGTTCGGGCTCGTCGATCGATCCGAAAGATACCGCGATACGTCACGAACGGTTCGAACGCGTCCGTCGAAATCACGCGAAAAATCGGCCTCGGTATGACCGGATTCTCGCAACGAACTCACGACCTCATCTCCGTAAAAAAATTTCCGATCGAGATCGCTAAATCGAAACACGATGCCAAGCGCGATCGCAAAACCAATCACCGACAGGAGGATGAGTCGCTCGACCTTCCACGACCCGTTCCGTGAATCCGACGGCATCATTGCCGGACCTCGGTCATGTGGCCACCAGCCGGCAAGTTTCGGCGCGTTTCATCTCCTAAACCGTAACGCGGGGGTATCGACCGCGCAATAACCCGAAATAGGGTCTTGCGGCACATGCTTGGGACTCGCTCTCGCGACGTCCGAGGTGCGCGTGCTGCGAAGCCACCCACGCACCGTAAATCGGATTGCAACAAGGGGGGGATTCGCAAGTCGGGAACGAGTGCGAAGAGCAAGCTTCTTGTTTTATCGGTCCAGAAGTCGCCGCCGAAAAATAGCGCAGAAATTCCGGTGTGTTCATGAAGCCTCGTTTCGCCCCAGTCGAAGTGTCGCTCGGAGAACGCTTTGGAAGACATCGTCAGGGTGGAAATCGGACCGCCCGATCCACCACGATTTAAAACGCGAATCCTCGGAATTTCGTCCGGGGAACCTTTCGGAAGTCGCACCTGGTCCGGCAGTTCGCTTGGAGTCTTCGGAGCTCTACGGTCCCTCGGATACGTCGACCACGCGATCGACGCCGGGGTGACCCGACGGGAAACGATCATCGCACAGGCACTCGAATTCCGGACGAATCGGGAACGATGGAGAGCGAGATTTCACAGTAGCGTTTGGCCAGTACGTTTCTCGTCGCGCAGAGCTCGCTTAGAGGTCGCGAACCTCACGGCGGACTACGACGCCGTCTTACAACTTGGCCCGTACCTCGCTCGCTCCGAAAAGCCGGTCGTGTCCTATCTCGACGACGAGATCTCTGCAGCATTGAGCCTGCGACGTGTGACCCATGCCGATACGCGCAGCCGCTTAGAATTCGAAGGCAAGATCTACAAAACGATGGATCGCATCTTTACGATGAGCGCGTGGGCGGCCGATGCAATGGCATCGTTTCACGCAATTCCACGCGAGCGCATAGAAGTCGTCGGCGCGGGCAGCAACATTAATGAGGAACTCCTTGCGGGAGAGCGCGACTATTCGAACGTTAATTTCCTTTTCGTAGGCCGTGACTTCAAGCGCAAAGGTGGGCCGGAAGTTCTCGAGGCCTTCGCACGACTGCGGCAAAGCCTTCCGGCCGCACGATTGACGATCGTCGGCTTCGGGCCCGCAGGTTTGATCGCACCCGGTGTGACGTCGACTGGACTCATTTCGCTCGCGGGCCAAGAAGGAAAGCGACGTATGGCAGACCTCTACCGGTCGGCTTCGGCGTTCGTCATGCCGTCGGTGTACGAACCATTCGGCATCGCGTTTATCGAAGCGATGGCGGCCGGACTTCCATGCATCGGAGCCGATCGTTGCGCGATGCCCGAAATCATCGGCGACGGAGGCCTGGTGGTGCCAGCTGGAGACGTTTCGGCGCTTGCTCGAGCAATGAACGAGATTTCAAGTGACCCGAGCGTCGCGGCCGATTTCGGAATGCGAGCTCGAAACGCTTACCGTGCCCGCTTTGGGTGGTCCAGAGTCGCAAAAAAAATCGCAAACGCCGTCGATGCGCTCACGATGACGAACGGTCTCGCGTCGCCGGATGAACGTCGAGACGGTGCTCGACGTATTCGCGCATGATGAGACTACAGAAAGCCGCGTTTCCGAAGATATAACGCCTCCACAGCCGTTTCGGCTCGCTGCAGAGACGAAAGAGCCATTCGAGGCCGGTGCTTCGCATCCAAACGGGAGCACGCGGCACCATTCCAGCTACAAATTCGAAACTGACACCGATACCGAGCGACACTTTGACGTCGAGCTTAGAACGATTCGCGTACATCCAGTATTCTTGTTTTGGCGCGCCCAGCCCAACGAAGAGAATATCCGCGCGCGCCTCATTGATCAAATCGATAATCTTCGCATTTTCGATTTCGTCTTTTTCAAAACCAAGGTCGGGACAATATGTCCCGCACACTTGTAGGCCGGGATTGCGCGAACGCAAATTCGCTGCCGCGTCATTCGCCGCATGATCTCGGCCTCCGAGCAGAAATACTCGTAGTCCCTGACGCGCCGCAATCGCGCATAACGCTTCGAAGAGGTCTGTTCCATTCACGCGACCTCGTAATTTCTGGCCAAGTAACTTGCCGGCCCATAATAACGGAACGCCGTCCGGAACGACGAGACACGCATCCTCGTAAATCTTACGAAAATGAGGGTCGCGCTGCAATAGCACGACGTGGTGTGCGTTTGGCGTGACCACATAGCCGTTCTCGAGCTCACCCGTCGCCCGTGCCACGATTGCCTGGACGGCCTCCCCGAAGCCGACGACGTCTATGCGAACGTTCGCGATATGGGCGGATTTCTTCGGAACCAAGAGCACCTTATCGCTCCCAGGGCCAATAGGAATAGGCAACATCTCGATCGACATGATTTTATACCCCGCACTCAATTGCGAAAGACCTAAACGCGAACATCGACACGTCCGTACGCCTCATAGACAACGCCGAAAAGACCGACGATCGACCCGATCCCATGGGCCAAATCGCACGCCGCCGTAAGCGCGCCGCCGCGCCCGCGCAGCAACGATAGCGGAATTAGTTGCGCGAAACCACGCGCAAGGCGCAACGATCCCTTCAACGCGCGCAGGGCGACGCTCCGCACTCCTGGTCGCGTTCGCACGTCACAAATCGCGAGCGTATTTCCCCGACGATAATTCAATTGAAGGATGTAACCGGCAGAGGCGCGCTTCGGAACGACGCCTTCGGTTGTCTGCGCTCGCGCGGCAAACACGAATGAAGCACCACGCTCGCGTAGTTGACGAAAAAATAAAAGATCTTCACCGCCAGAAAAGTCAAACGTTCGATCGAACTTTAAAGCGAAGCGCCGTAGCGAATCGACCCGAAGCAGACAGTTACCGCTGTAACCGGTAACCATCGGTTCCCCATCGCCTGCTTCCACGGGCAAATCGAAAAAATTTCCATTTTTTAGCCAACGCGGCGCCCCATCGGGAAACTCATATCGCACCGGACCGAACGTTGCATCGGCTCGTGTACGTGTCGCCACTTCTAGGAGTTGTGCGAGCCACTGCGGTTCGGGGTTTTCGTCGTCGTCGATCATCGCGAGGAACTCGTAGCTCCCCTCCGCAAATGCGAGGGCCGAATTCCGGACCGCCGACAATCCGCGTTCGCGCTCGTGCACGTACATGAGCTGGAGACCGAGAACCGAACGTAGGCTTTCGACGACCGGCGCAGCAGAGGCAGATGAATCGTTGTCGAATACGACGACGTCGATATCGTACGTCGAACTAATCTCTTGTCGGGAGATCCCGCGGAGAAGCAACTCGAGTTGCGCCGGCCGACGAAAGGTCGGAATTGCAACACAAACTCGAATCCGTGATGTCTTCCGACGATCAATCATAGCCCAGTGCCAAGGGCGCCCGAGCGAGGAGACGACTCCACGCGGGCTGCAAAAAAACAAGATGCATCGCCTGGATAACGAGCCGAGCGGCTTGAAGCAAGTTGATGCCACTCCGTGCGAAGATCCATGCGAGCCAGCCCTTTTTATTCGTTCGCAGGCGGCTCGCGTCGATTTCCTGTAATAGCCGACGCGCGTGGTGATTGAATCCATACATTAAAAACCGGCACGACAGCGAGCGTAGCGCGTTTTCGCGCAAGCGATCCAGCTGGTCTTCGTTCAATGCATCGTTGACGTACTCGATCGTTGCGAGTTCTGCTGCGCGAGCGCGGTCGAAGTCTTGCAGGATACTCCGACACTTGCCACTCGTAGATTGCCGGTAGACGATAAGCCGCTCTCGTGTCGGAAAGATCGGGTATTTTTTCGTAGCACGCAGGATGAACTCGTGATCTTCGTGATAATTTCGTGCGTTGAAGTGGCCGATGGCTTCAACAACGCGGCGATCGAAAAGACAGACGCTCGGCATTAAGAAGTCGTCACCATCGAGCAGAAACTCAAAGACGTCGCCGCACACGGTGCGCGCCGGAGCCGCATTGAGGAGGCGCCCGCGATCGTCGACCGCATAGTAAGAGCTGTAGGCAATGCCGATATCCGGTTCTGCATCACGGAGCACGCGCAACTCCACCTCAAGCTTCGTCGGGAACCATCGATCGTCGCAGTCCAGAAAAGCGATGTACTCGCCGCGCGCGACTTCAATAGCTGAATTGCGCGCAACTGCAGTGCCCGCGTTGTTTTGCGCGATGACGCGGAGGCGCGGGTCGACGAGCCTACGAACTTTCGCGAGTGTCGCATCGGTCGACCCATCGTCGACGACGATAACTTCGAGGTTGCGGTGACTCTGCAAAAGAACGGAGCGAACCGCGCCTTCTATTAAGCGCTCACCTTGAAAAACGGGAACGATGACCGAGATAAGAGGCTCGTCGTCCTCTGTAAGCGTTGGCGGTAAAGGTTTAGCTTGCATGACCGGTTCTCGATGCACCGCAGCTCACGCCGGCACTGCGAGCGAGGCGAACCAACGTTCCACCAGATCGCACGTCTCTATAAAGTCGCCGACGATGAGATTCGAGATCTCGACGCCAGCGCGTTTGAGATCCGCGGCGCGCAAGGACCCGGAGAAAGCGATGTGATCAGTCGCCTCAAGGTACGGATGGTCGGCGAATTGGCCGTCGACCTTGAGCACGGCGCCCAACGGCGCGCTTTCGCCCCACGGCAAAGTGCCGTTCGTAAGTTGCGGATCGATCGCGTAAAACGCGATCGCCCGCGAACTCGAATACCAGGGAGAAGCTTCGATCGCTTGGCGATACCAGCGGGGAAACGAGGCGATGCATGAGGAGTTGGCGTGAAGCAATTTTTTAAAGGCCGAAACCACGAGCGTGTCGCCGGAGATTAGCGCATAGTCTCCGCCGAGAATCTTCCAACCTCGGGTATGCAGATGCGCGATCATCGTGACGCAAGACTCCCAATCGTCACCAATGAACACGAGGGCTCGATTTTCGCGTTCCACGACGGCGGCGCGCCAGACCTCGACGTTTTTCTGAAACGCCACTTCAGCTAAGATTGCAGATACGATCGCACCGGCAACCTGCGGCAGAGCACTCCGGGCTCCGAGCACCTTTCGGCTGGCCGGGGCCTCTCCGTGAATTCGCCAGATTTCGGCCGCGCAAGATACCTCGATCTTCACCGGGTCCATCGCCTTACTCCACGCGCGTTCAACATTGAGGAGCATGCGATCGACGATAGAGAGGACGCTACTCGGACCGATAAGCGCGATATCGGTGTCTGCAATGCGAAAGCGAAGCTCGGCGGATTCACCCATCACGCCCCCATATACGCAAGCGAACTGCACTCGACCGACGGTAACGATGCGAGGCCGACGCCGCGGTATGTGAGGCCGGCTGCAGAGACACGGGCCGCATCGAGTACGTTCCGGCCATCGACAACGACATGGCGCGCGAGATTACGAGCGTAGCTCGCTGGGTCTATGCGCGCGAATTCGGACCATTCCGTGAGCACGAGCAACGCGTCGGCGTGAGTTGCTTCTAATGCCGTCGCAACCATGCGACTTCCCGAAGGCAGGGGCGCCACTGCCACCGATGGGTCGTAGACGATCGTCCGAGCACCCCGAACACAAAGTTCGTCAACGATCCGCACCGCGATAGAATCTCGAATATCGTCGGTCCCGGCCTTGAAGGCCAAGCCCCAAACGCCGATCGTCGCGTCCGTAAGAGATTTCAGTTCTCGTTCGAGTGCGTCGATGATTTTTAACGGCTGAGCATCGTTAACGCGGAGCGTCGCCGAGAAAAGCTCGTGTCCGATTCCGTGCTTTTCAGCTACATGCACGATGCTCTTGACATCTTTTTCGAAACACGGACCACCGAATCCGATGCCCGGACGCAAGAATTCCGGCCCGATTCGGCGATCATACCCGATGCCACGCAAGACGTCGTCGGAAGTACCGCCGAGCGCGTCGCACATGTTCGCAACCTCGTTGGCAAAGCTTATTTTTAGGGCTAGATAGGCGTTAGAACACCCTTTAATCAATTCGGCATTCAAGCGTGACGTAAAGACGACCGGCTTCTGCAGACGCTCGAGTAGGTTAACGTAGCGAACCGCGTCCGAAGGCTGACCGCACCCGATGATGATGCGATCGGGGGAAAGAAAATCAGGAACAGCCGAGCCTTCCCGTAAAAATTCGGGCGCGTAGATCAAATCTGCCCAATCGTCGGCTATTGCGGCGAGCGAATCGCTCGTGCCCGGCGGAACCGTCGAGCGGACGACGATCGTCGGCCAACTCGTGAACTTAACGGCCGAAAGCCGCTCGATGGCAACGAGTACAGCCGCTAAATCAGCAGATCCGTCCTCACGTGACGGCGTTCCAACGGCGATGATGATGATCTCTGCGTCGCGAGCCGCCAACTCGAGATCGGTGAAGAACTCGATGCGATGTGCGTCCATATGAACATGCAAAGCTTCGGCGATTCCCTGTTCGCGGTAGGGGGGTATGCCACGTCGTAATCTGTCGATTCGATCGGTAAGAATATCGTAGGCATTCACGCGCCACCCAAGTTCGGCAAGCCCAATTGCGCAGGCCATTCCTACGTATCCCGTACCGATAATACAAACCGGCCGTTTCGAATAAGACAACGTACCCTCATCATGAAAAGAGCGGATGCGAGAGAAACCTGCGCCCTAGAATAATGCGCCTGCGCCGCGTGAGAAACAATGTCCCAATTAGGGGGGTTCCGCCGGCAACTTAACGTCCGAAACCACCATGCGCTATAAAACTTTTGCTCATCCCGAGATAGCGTTCGTCGTACAGGGTCGCGGCGGGAAAAAGCGTTGCGAAATCGCGACGTTTAAGAAGTTTGACCGAATCCACGACATCGCGTGCTCGCGAAAAATCCGGCTCCCGCTTCGTCCACCCAAGGTCGAAATTGTGCAAGATATGTGCCCGCGCATCGCTGGGCAGAAACTGAAAACCGGGGACGAGAAAATGTGGTTCGATTGGAAAAAAATAATTCGGCGTTTGAACGAAGTAGCGTTTGCCGACTCGCTGTATTTCCGCAGCCATGCGTGCCTGGTCGGTCGCATCACCCACATGTTCGATAACAGAATTCGAGTAAACAACATCGAAGCTGCGGTCCGAGAAAGGGAGCTTGCGCGCGTCTCCTGTTACGTAGCGCATCCGTGGTTCAGCTTGTGAAGCGAACTCAACGTTGAGTATCGTGATTTCCACGAAATCGTCGTTTAGCAGGGAGGTATCTCGCCAAAACGCCTCGGTACCACCGACATCCAGGATTCTCATGGGCCGCGGAACCATATCGATGAGGTCTCGAAACACGCCCCACCGTTTGCGACGCAACCTCGATGCGAGCGAGTTTGGATTTCGCGTGTCTGCGAGCGACAGTAAAAGGGACATCGCTTCTAACCTCTCTACAAGCGGCTCGGATGATCGGGTGCCGTCGACGCCATGTACATAAAAATCCCTAGCGCCGGGCCGTTTCGGCAAGGGCAAGGGCTTCAAATCACCCTGACTTTATGTAAAGGATAGAGTGATTGCGTGCCGCCTTCAATGGACCGAATAGGGGCTTTCTTATCGACGTGGCTTTCGCGGCGACGTCGCTCGTACGATCGGGACACCTCATTCTGCCCTACTCGAGGGGGTGTTGGTACGCGGTGCAGGTCGTATAACGCTACAAGAATTTCGCATATACGAGCAACGGAGCGGCTCACAAATCCCGCAGTGGATCAATGGAGTGCTCGAAGTCGAGCTGGAACCGGTCACCTCGTAGGATGTGGAGTTTTTGTGCAAACCTTCGTTCGAGGCGTGCTACGGTCAACTTCCAGAAATCCTTGAAGCGCGCGAAATGCCATTTCGTGGGGAAATACGCGACGTTCACCGAGGCCGTGGCGGCGACTCCGCGCCACCGTCGTTTCGGTTACGATCACGCGGAAGCCGCCGAGATGTATCTTCATGGCTTCCGGAACATGCGCACGAGCGATTATCCGGTAATTTACTGGATGCAGAAGAATTTTTGCGCCCGCCTTCGTGCGTTCGATTGGGGTGGCAATGTCGGACAGTCTATTACGCATATCAAGACGACTTGACCGATCCACGGCAACTCATCTGGACGATCTGTAACGTGCCGCAAGTGACGCGAGTTGGAGCGAGACTCGCGCTAGATTCGGATCCCACGGATCGCGACGGACACGACGTCCTTTTAATAGCCGGAACATTGCAGTTTCTAGCGCAGCCACTCACAGCGTGCTGCGGACGGTGCCTAGAAAGCCGCGCGGATTGATCCTCAATCGCACGCCAACCCATCCTTCGCTCGGATATTTCACGATACAGGATATTGGGCCGGCGGTCTGTCCTTATCAAATCTTTTCCGAGCCGAAGCTCGTGGAATCCCTCGCTGCGAACGTTATACGCTCGGTCGCAAAATACGTCGGCTTCTCCTTCGAATGTAAGGCCTAATTTCGATCGTACTGTACCTGCAGAAACGCCCTCTCTATGACCCGACCAGGGGTTCGCACTCACTACTTGGCGCGTTAGAATACGAGAAATTTGGACGGGACACCACGATGTCTTCGGAAGTGATTTCTCGAGCGTGTGCCTTTAGCGGCGGTCACATGATAACGAGTGCGGATGAGCCTCTTTGGGTGAATATCAATCGGCGACCATTCGCATTTCGTCACACGCTCGGCAATAATCCGCTCCTCGAGCTCCCGCGCCTCGCGGAACTTGCAGTGCGAGCCGCGCATCGTAATCAGCGGGGTCATTTTTTTAGTCGTAAAAGTTTTGGGGAGGCTCTGTCGCTGGCCGATCGAATCCGACAGCTCGACGAGCGCGAGGACTGGATCAAAATTTCATACGCGAACGAATTGGATCCTGACTATGGGAAAATTCATGACGCGTTGCTAGACGAACTTGCTGCGCTTTCGCAAATTCCGATCCGAGAGTCGATGAGCTGGTCTGGGATGACGATCTTCATGAATTCGCCCAACCTCGCGGTACCGTACCATTTCGATCACGAGACGAATTTCTTGATGCAAGTCCGCGGAACCAAAACGGTCGACCTTTTCGATCAAACCGACCGGTCGGTCCTCACCGAAGCCGAAATTGAAAATTTTTATCACGGCGATGCGATGGCTGGTAGGTACCGTCCCGATTTGGAAAATCGTGCGTCCAGATTCGTGTTGAACGCCGGGGATGCCGTTCACCACCCGCCCCTCGCTCCCCACCGGATTTTCAATCACGATCGCGTCTCGATCAGCGTAAGCATATTCTTCACTCTCCCTCAAACCGATCAACGCGCACACGTCTACCAAGTGAACTCATTTATGCGCCAACTGGGGCTCAAACCGAACCCACCAGGCCGATCGATTCATTCGGACCGCTGGAAGATAGGCTTGATGAGAGCGATCTCACAACGCAATCCTCACAGCCAAAAGCAAGCGATCTTTTCCGGCGTGCAACGCGTTAGACTCCCTGCGCGGATCGTGCGAAAATTGGTAAGCACGGTCACACGAAAACCTTCGTGAGTTTCGACACCACACCGCGCGGCATCGAAAGTCGCGCACGACTGGGAGAATAAGTACGATTTCGGTAGCGACGACTCACTCGGGTTGAACCCTCGACCAGCTCCTTGCAGAACATTTGCGTCTGGGGGGCGACGTCTCTACGCCGACGGCGCGTTGGAAGCGCAATGGTCGCAAGTTTTGAGATCTTGCCGATCGTACGATACGTTCGTCTTATCCTACGGTTCTGGGATACACCATTACTTTGCAAACGTTCGATCCCCCGACGTTTGGTTCATGCAGGTCGGTCGGTTTCTTCCGCAAGACGAGCATCGTGTTCTCGCTCAACTTTACAAGTCCGGCAGCGTGGTAGAAAGTCTGACGAGCGCCACCACCTCTACCGACCGCGACCCAAGCATTGCGCAATTCTTGAAAAATTTGTGTATCTCGAGTACGACGAAATATATTTTAAGATTCGGAAGCGATGCAAGCCCGTTGCAAACCTTAGTTTGCACCACGACGATAGATCGTGAGCGTCGCGGCTTCATCGAATCGAAGACCGTCATCGATCTCCGGGACTCCGCGACCTCGCAAGTGACGATTAAAAAATGCGAGGACGTACTGAGAGACGATTCGCTCGCCGAGAGCTCCGTCAATCGAACCAAAACCGGTGCGCCGAAGCGATGGGAAAATGCACGCATCCGTAAAGTTATAATGGTCCGTCCCAGCCACGCTCAGCAGGTAGCCGCCGTGCCGATGCAAGTCCCGTTTGACTGAGGCGAACTGCTTACGATCGTATGCGGCTTCTTGTGGTACCTTCGAGTACGTTGTGGACGTGACGTATAGAAATGGTTTCGCGACCCCCTCTGCGGCAGACGTGCCGTACATCGAGCCATCGAGGTCGATCGCTCCAACAACGCGCGGATCGATCGCCGCGAGTTCGGCAGCCACTGCGCCACCGAACGAGAAGCCGAAGGCGCCAACGTGTTCGAGCGCGAGATGTTGTGAAAAGAATCCCGAATGGCTCGCCTCTTGGCGGTGGAGTTCATCGAGTAGACGACCGATATCGCGTGCCTGTAAGCGAATTTTACGGTCGCCATCGGCTTCGCCTTTTCGGATGCCCGAAGCGCTCGAAGTATCGAAGTCGAACGTCGGTTGCGTGTCGTCAACGGCGAAGACGACATATCCGTGGCTCGCCAAATCCTGCGCCTGCGCACTGTTGTGAAACGAGCGCCCACCCATTCCGGGAAGGTACACGATCACAGGTGCGCGCCCGCGAACGATCGGAACGTTACGAAGTGCATCGGTATGCACGAACATCCCAATCATGCGCTCTTTCAGCGTTCGCGCTGTCGATCCATACTGATAGGAGGCGTGCGCGCCGCGCGAGCCGAGCGGAGCCGGGTACCACGCGCGAGCAACGATAGGAACTTGCGTCTTATCGCTCGCTTCGAACGACACGATGGTCGTCCCGACGGGCCACGGACCAGTCGGTTTAGGGAGACGCGGGCTTACAGCAACAACGACGACCGAACACATCGCAACGACGACGAAAGCGACGACGAAGCGCGCTAACACGTGCGCTACGAGACCTTACGAGCGTCGAGCGCTTGAACGAGCGACCTGACCGTGGGATAGGCAAACAGATCGAGAAGCTCGATGTCGATCCCGAGCACGCGGACAAGCCGCTCGTGCAACGCGAGAAGGCGGAGCGAGTCGCCGCCGGCATCGAAGAAATTTGTATTGGGGTCTGCGTCGACACCGTTGCCGAGAACCTCGACCCAACAAGCAGAGATCGTGGCCTCGAGTTGGGTTTGCATTTTTCGGAATTTCGGAACGACGGGATCCCTTACGCCACTCGCGCGGCGCGTGAGCTCAGTGCGGTCAATTTTGCCACTCGAATTCTTCGGTAAAACTTCGACGAACAGGATTCGATGCGGAACCATATGTTGGGGCAAGATCGATCCGAGATGATCGCGGACCGCGCGCACATTGAGCATACTTCCTGGTGCGGTAACGACATGTGCCGCAAGAAATTTCCGCCCAGAATCGTCAGAAACGACGCTTACTGCTCCTTCCCTAACGAGGGAGTTTGCACGTAAGGCTCGTTCGATCTCCGCAAGCTCGATACGAAAGCCGTTAATCTTCACCTGATCGTCGGAACGACCGAGAAACTCTATCAGATTGTCGGCGCGAAGTCGTGCTCGATCTCCGGTCCGATACATACGAGCTCCAACCTCTGAAGAAAACGGATCGATGAGAAATCTCTCGGCGGTCAACTCCGGTAAATTCACGTACCCGCGAGCTACCCCGTCGCCCCCGACGAAGAGCTCGCCAGGAATTCCCGGCGCGACCGGAAGCAATGATTCGTCGAGGATGTATGCCGTGGCGTTCGCGATCGGTTTTCCGATCGGAACCGACTCGCCAATCGCGTCTAAGGAATCTATTCGATAGCAACAGCTAAACGTCGTATTTTCAGTCGGTCCGTATCCGTCGACTAAGCTGCAGTGTGGATTTGTGCGGATGAAGGCGGCCGCGTCCCCAGGAGAGACGATGTCGCCACCAGTCAGAAGACACCGCAGACTCTCGAATAATGGTAGCTCGGTCCGCACCATCAAGCTGAAGAGCGGTGCCGTCAGCCATAGCACCGTCACGCCGAACCTGCGTAGAGCCGTGCCAACTTCCGCAAAAGAAAGCGCACCCTTTACCGGTACGGCAAGCGTCGCCCCGTTGAGGAGTGCGCCCCAAATCTCAAAGGTGGACGCGTCGAAAGCGAGAGGCGCAAACTGGAAAAACACGTCGTCTCGGGCGATCGAAATATAGTCTGCGCCGCGGACGAGTCGGAGGACGCCACGGTGAACAATTTCCACCCCTTTGGGCGTGCCGGTCGAACCTGAGGTGTACATGACGTATGCGAGCGAGTCCGCCGCTACGAGAACGTCAGGTCTGATCGCGGAGTATGAGGCGATTGCACCCGCGTCGTCACGAACGCTAACGATGTCTACGCCCCGAAATGCGTCTCCATCCGATAAGGTCTCCACGACGACACACGCGATGCCGACGTCCTCGATGATATACGAGAGACGATCAACCGGCTGCGAGGCCTCGAGTGGGACGTACGACGCCCCCGCTTTAAGAATGCCGAGCAGAACGCAGGGTACGTCGATCGACCGTTCCATTGCGACGCCGACGCGAGACCCCGATAGAACGCCGCGCGAACGGAGATAGTGCGCGAATTGGTTCGAAGCTCGTTCGAGATCCTCGTAAGAAACGACACGTCCTTCGTCGACCACGGCGAGCGCGCTAGGATCTAAAGCGGCAACAGCTCCGAAAACGTCGACGATCGAGCCATTTCGCTCGTACGCACTGCGTTCGCCTTGGGTCCATGCCAATTCAGTCACACCGTCACGCTCCGTTGGTCGTTTGGCACGCGCGTGCGCCCGTGCGTAACCTACTAAAACAGCTTGAGCGCACTCGCACAGTTCCTATAAACGTCGATGCATCGGATCCGGCTTGCAAATCTCGTCTTTCGTTCCCGAACCGAACGCTGTAATTGCTCAGAGGGACCGAGCAAAAATACATCGTCGCCAGGTGATATCATCGCACTCAAACGTTCTGGACCCTCAGAGCGAGCGGAATCGTGACACAAGAAACACCGCGGACTCAGAGCCAGGCGCGTCCCGGGTTTGAGGTACGGCGCGAGCGATAGAAGAAAGTGGACGTAGTTGTCGCTCACGATAATCGGTCGCTCCGAGAGATTGATCGCGCGAGCGACCGAGATAGAATGCTCGTTGTATTTCGACCACCAGGTGGAAGCTTGGGCACTTGCCGTGCACGACGCGACGCCGCCAAAGAGGAGCGTTACGAATGCGAACGCCCATCGCGGGTCGCGCGCGACGCCACGCGAGAGCGCGTAAGCGAGTGTGAGCTCGATGCAGATGAACAGCGGCACCAGATAACGCGAATTGGCCGAGCGGTGGCCGCCAAAGATAATATCCATCGCGAGCATCGGCCCAGCCGTAAATACGACGATACAGTACACGAGCGCCCACGAACGAGGCTTCGCCGTGCGATGTAAAACGATCAAAGCGACGAGCAGTATACCGAGAGCGATGAAAGAAATGGCGAAACTCGCCGACGATCTAACGACGGCATTGAAATCGAGCGTCGCCAAGTGCAACTCGCTAACGAATGTCCGTATGGTCGTAAGGATTGGATCCTTGCCCGATACGGTTTCCGCCAAGCCGCGGTCGATTTGCGGCCGGTTGCGAGCGATGACCAGGAGCCAGGGTACGAATGCGGCGACGCCGGCTCCGGTCGCGAGGATCGGGAGTATCGCAAATTTCGCGAGACGTTCGCGTTCCATCAAAATAAAGTAGACCGTTTGTCCCCCCACAACCGCGATCGAGAGTGGGTCGGTGTAGAGTGAAAATGCGATGCTCGCGCCATAAAGTGCCCAGTCTCGGCGAGACATCGTACGAACCGCACGCAAGGCCAAGGTTAGCAGTAAGAGCACGGAAAGCTCCCAAAGCGCGTATTCACGATTTTCCTGGGAATACAGAACGAAAAACGGCGACACCGCCATCAAGGCGACGAAAAACCACGCGCACCGAATTGATTTGAACAGCTCCATGGCGAGCCAAAATGCAATCGGCAATGCGAGGATACCGATAAGTGCCGAGAGTAACCGCTCCGTGAGAATCGAATCACCGAAGACTTTGATCCACGATCGTTCTACAAGATAATACAGCGGTGCGTGGTGCGGATCTTCAGCGACGATGGAACGGACGGTTGCGTCGAATCCACGCTCGTGTCCGACGTCGCCTGACGCCAAGTAAACACTCAAATTCCCCACATCGCGGACGCCCCTCGATTTCGCGACAACATCGCTTTCGGTCAGGCCAACGACGTGCAATCGAGTGAAAATCTCGTCCGACCATACGACCTTATGATCTAAATGGTACAATCGGAAAGCCACTCCGGCGAGTATTGCAAAAAATACGATCGCCGCGAGTTGATTCCGATTCATCCGATCCGACCACGCAGTCGGTTGCCGAGGGATCGAATCGAAGCGTAGCTGTTGCCTTTTACGGCATCGATCCATTTGGATCTGCCGGGTGGCGATGGGCGCAAACCAGCCTTCCGTAGCCAGTAATTCGCGCGGTAAACGTAGCCCAATAATTTGTCATGAAGATGGAAGTTCACGCTCAAGGAGACCGATACTTCGGGACCGTTTTTTACCCAATGCGGTGAATTGATCGGGATATGAATCCCCGTACCCGGAGTCAGTTCGAAAACGCGCGCTCGGTCTTCAAACTGCGGTTTCCATATCGCCGAGTTGTTATCGACCGTCCAGAATCGCTCGATCTCTTCTTCGGGTAACACTTCCCGATCACTCCGATCGAAGACACTGACACGTTTGGAACCTTGAATCTGAAGCAGACAATTCCACTCCCGATCGATATGGTAGTTCGTTATGCGATTCGGAGAGTTAATAAAGATGGTGCAATTGCGATATTTGACGAGGCCGCTCAGATCTCTCCCAGACGCCTGTTGCATCTCATCGAGACAAGCTTCGAGTAGCTCACGATAGGCGGGAACCGTCTCGGCTTTGTTGAGCTGCACCCATGCATCGGTCGTTTCAATATCGCGCAGCGCTTCAACAAGACCGACGTTTGGTTTTGGCATCTGATCCCAACGTTGTCCGATCCCAACCTGCGAACAATTGTAAGCGTACCCGTTCGGAACGAGCAGCATAGCCTCTGCGAGTTCGAGCAAACGATCCTTTTCAAACAAGGGGTGGCCGGCGAGCCGATGCGCGAACGAAAACGAACGTTTACCATATAGCTCTTCGAACGACTCCGGGTCGATGATATTCTGGGTCGGTGCTTCTCGTACCATACGGTAACTCCTAAAATTTCGCCACAAAGAACTTTCGAAAGCTCCAGGATGAGCTCGTGCATGGGCGGCACGTGGCCGCCACTCGTATTCGTCGTCGTCAGGAAAGCGGCAAACTGATTCCAAACTTGCGTCGCATCGCAGTCACCCGTTTTTCGTTTCCCATCTCGTCACCGTTACGCGACGGGCGGTTCGACGGCGAGAATATCATCGAGAAGGATAGAGAGATCGCCTACGAGTTCGTGTAGCGGGGCGACATGACCGCCACTCATTCCGACCGTTCGAACCGATGTCGACAGACGATCCCAACCTTGCGTAGGCTCGCCCGTAAGATTCGATTGATCCGAGCTCCATATGAGCGTGACCGGTCCATCGAAGAAGTGCGGACGGTGAGATAGCGCCGCACCGATATGCGCGAAAGATAGTTCGGAGACGGCATCGCCGCGCGATCGAATAAACGTTTCGCCGGTCGGTTGCGATGACGTCGCGGAACGCGGTCGCAAGGACGAGGCGCCGAGATTGCGCAAAAAATCGAACGTCGCGCGCGGTCCTCGCAAAAGAGCGCGATTAAAGCGGGCTACGTTGTAACATACGATTTCGCGAACGCGCGGACTCAGTCGCGCGTTCTGTGCGACAGCGCGAATGACGAAATCGCGAAACGGAAGAACCGACCGTGCTGGAGCCGTCGCGTTGATCAGAATCACCGCAGCGACCTCTTCGCCGCGCGCTTTTAGAAGACGAGCGACTTCGAATGCAACGAGGGCGCCCGCACAGAAACCGATGAGGCGGTACGGGCCTTTCGCTTGAATCGTGTCGATGTTTTTGAGATAGTCCTCGGCCATCGCATCGATCGATGAGAGGAGCGGTCGATCTCCAATGCCGTGCGGCCCGATCGGAACGATTCGACGGTCGGCGATATTCGCAGCAATTTCGTTGGCATAAAAGCCATCGGCAAAAAGATCGCTGTGGAAAAATAGGACGGGAGGTCGTCGATCGATACCGTCCGCGATCGTTTCTTCAAAGCGGTCGAGAATCGCATCGATCGTGGCTCCCCGATAAAGATCGGGATTAAAATCGCAGGTGAGACGCCACCCGCCCGGACGTTCGACGATATAGACGCTGAGGTCGTACTGCGATCCTCCCGGATGCGAGTGTTCGCTCGAGATACGAAAGGCACCGTAATCGATATCTTGTGTGAAAGCTTTCTGATAGAGAAAGTTCACGCCGCACACGGCACCACGGTCCTCACTTTGGATCGGGAATAACCGGCAGGCTGCGAGTTCGAATGGCACGTGCCGAAGTTCGAGCGCGTTCGCCACCGCATCTCCGATGCGTTCCAGAACAGTAAGAAGCGAATGCGACCCTTCGATATCCAGCCGGAGCGGCATCGTGTTTACGAACGGACCCGCTACGCTTTCGAGGTCGACGTCGTCACGGCCGACGACCTGTGTCGTAATGGCCAGGATACCGGCGCTTACGCCCCCCCGAAGCGCGAGCGCCGTCGCCGCGAGCGTCGCCATAAATGGCGTAGTCCCGCTCGCACGTGCTTCATCGATGTAATTTCTCATTCGCTGTGTATCGATTACGCGACTCCGCGTATCGACATGCGACGTCCAAAGCGAAGGTCTCGTAAAATCGGTGGTGACTTCAACCGACAGAGGCCCCGCGAAGTCAACCGCGAGGAGACGGTATTCTTCAGCTAAAGCAACGTCGGTCATGGCACTTCGTTGCCAACCTGCGAAAGCGCCGAACGTCGTCGTAAGCTCTGGCAACTCCGGTACGCTTCCCGCAGAGAGTGCGGCGCAAACGATTCCTAGCTCGCGTGCCAAAAGCCCAAAGGACCATCCGTCGCAAACGATTTGGTGCGCCGTTACAAGAAGCAGCGAATCCGTAGTACCGAGAATCAGCCGAGTAACGCGCAGCAACGGAGCGACGGAAATATCGAACGGAGCGCCAGCGTCGGTCGCCGCGATTCGATCGATTTCTTGGTCGATTATCGTGGGGTCGAGCGCCGAACAATGGACGATCGAGACGCGAAATGCGACGGAAGCTTCGACGACTTGCTCTGCACGTAAGCTCGTGCGGAGAAAGCGCGTGCGCAAGATTTCATGCCGTGCGATAAGGAAAAGCCAAGCGGCCTCGAGCACGGCTTGGCTGAGATCTCCGCGGATGCGCCAACGCATTGAAGCATTATGCGAGGGGTCCTCGGGACGCTGCAGGCTTGCAGTCACCATCCGCTCCTGCGCGAAACTCAGTGGGTAGGTCGTCAAGTCGGCTTTAGCCGTCGTACCGGCCGCGATCAACGGGCGTTCGCCTGGATCGACTCGGACTCATCATTACGTGACACGGGCGCGCGGCTGAGCCGACGACCCTGACCGGGTTTAGCAACATCGAGTCCCGACACGATTTTTCCGATCGTTCGTTTCTGCATGATGTCACGCGCGAGAATGACGATACCCGCACGATTCGCACGCGCCACGATTTGGAAAATTTGGATCGAGTCAGCGCCCAGCGCAAAAATATCGTCATCACGGCCAATTTCCGAGCGCCCTAAAACATCGCTCCATATCGATCCCAGCAGCACTTCGAGGGGCGTCGATAACGTCACCTTGGCGCTCGGAGCGACGAATTCTGGTATCGGCAACGCACGCCGATCGAGTTTTCCGTTGGGGCTAAGGGGCAGAGCCCCGAGCATCACCCACGCTGACGGAATCATGTACTCCGGAAATTGCACTGCCAGACGCTCGCGCAGAGACACGACGTCCACGACCGTCGATGCGCGAGGGACCAGATATCCCACCAGTTGCGCGGAACCGGCGTCATCTCGAATGGCGACCGCCGCATCGGAAACGTTTGCCACGCGCATCAATGCCGTTTCGATCTCACCGAGTTCGATCCGATACCCGCGCAATTTTACTTGATCGTCGAGTCGCCCAAAGGTTTCGATCGTTCCGTTTTCACGCATTCTTACCGCATCGCCGGTTCGATACATCCGGCCTCCGTTGAACGGATCGACCGGAAAACGACTCGCCGTCAATTCCGGCGCGTTGATATATCCCAGCGCGAGAACGTCACCACCAATGTAGAGTTCGCCCAAAGCGCCCCGCTCGACCGGACGTAGGAGGTCATCGAGAACGTACGCGAACGCGTTTCCGAGCGGCTTACCGATCGAGATCGACTCGTTGAGGAAGACCCGGCCGCGCGTCGCATACACGGTCGTCTCGGTCGGGCCATAAACGTTCCACAGCTCCCCGTCGCCCTCGAGGAGCCGGTCTGCAAGGACCCGAGGTAAGCCTTCGCCTCCGGAAAGCATGCGAAAACCCGCCGGCGCGCGAAACTCCGCCTCGACGAGCAGGCGCCACGTCGATGGGGTCGATTGCAGCATCGTCGTCCCCGTCTTCTCGATGAGGGCGCGAAGACGATGACCGTCAGCCAGATCCTCAGTCTTTGCAACGACTAGCGTGCCGCCTGCGCAAAGCGCCGTATATATTTCAAATGCGGACATATCGAAAGCCACGGTCGTAACGGCAAGGAGAACGTCGGATGCAACGAATCCCGGCTCCTGCGCCATCGTCGTCACGAGGTTAACGAGCGACCGATGCGAGACTTCGACTCCCTTCGGCGTTCCGGTGGACCCCGAAGTGAAAATCACATAGGCGGGATTCTTCGGTTCGACGCGGAGGTGCAGGGCGTCGGCAGACTGCCTTGCGAGGTGTTCGCGCTCGGCAGCCAAATCGACGACCGGAACTCCGTCGGGCGCGAACGCGCGCGCGAATTCAGTATCGACGAGGAGCGTGGCAACGTCAGCCTCGCGGAGCATGATCTTTCCGCGAGCTACCGGATGTGCGGGATCGAGAGGTACGTATGCGAATCCGGCTTTTAACGTTCCCAATACAGCTACGATAAGATCGATCGAACGCGTTAAAGCGATGCCGATCCGACGGCCGTCGCCGAGCACGAGTTTGCGCAAGACGCGAGCGAGTTGGTTCGAACGACGATTCAATTCGTCGTACGTCAGCCGCTCGTCCCCGCAAATAATCGCAGTTGCCAACGGCGCCGACTCGACTCGCGCTTCGATCATGCCGTGAATCGTCGTATTGGCAAGCGCGGCCCTCGGCCCGGCGACGATCGAAACCGAATTCGCGGGTCCGTCTTCTTTCGAATATCGCTCGTCGTCCATGAGTGCGTCTCCCGCGGCTACACTACCGTCCGACATTATCTGGTCGAGCAGTAATCGGTATGAGCGCAGATATCCCTCGATCGTCTCCCTGTTAAACAAGTTCGTGTTGTACTCGCAATCGAGCCGCAGGCCCGATTCGGATTCGATGACGTTGAGGAACAGGTCGAAGTTTACAAAGGCCTTTGCATTTGGATCGACTCGACCGATCGCGTCGCCAAAAGCGAGATCGTCGGCAAGGCGTTCGAGATTGAACTGGACTTCCGAGAGCGGAAGCCGGTTTGCATCCCGCGCAAACTTCTTCTTCGTCACGAGCGAGCCGAGCGTGTAGTGTTGGTGCTCAAAGGCTTCGAGCACCCGGCTGCGTGCGGTCGACATCAACGCGGTCACCGGAGCCCGGTCGTCCCAACGGATGCGCACCGGTAGAAAATTCACGCAGTGCCCGACCAAGTTCCCGCCATCGAGAAGCGACTGACCCGCCGCCGGAACGCAAACGACGACGTCGTTCGTGTTACCCAATCGCCCGAGCAGCAGCTGATAAGAGGCGAGTAGGGTGACGAAAAGAGTGCACCCATTGCGGGCGCCGGCCTTTTTAATCGCCATGTACGATTGCGCATCGATGAGCGACGTGACGACGTCGCCATTGTATGTCTTGCGCATGGGCCGGGGGCGGTCGAGACGTAGATCGAGCGGTTTCGGCGTCTCGGCGAATTGCTCGAGCCAATAGGCTTCCGTCGCCTCCCGTTCCACAATCGACCGACGTGCTTGGCCCGCTGCGAAGCTCGAAAAACGAAGGGGTGCGCCGAGCTTCGGCGTGTCACCGCTCGCGATGCCGGTATAGAGCGTTGCGAGTTCGTTCAAGATCGTATTGATCGACCAGCCATCACAAATCAGGTGATGCGCCGTAAAGACGAATGCATGTTCGTCAGGGGCGATTCTCACGAGCGTCGCACGAACGAGCGGGCCCGCGATGACGTCGAAAGGCGTAGTTGCCTCGGAAGCAATCGTGCGTTGCACCTCGACCCGCGCCTGGGCCGGCGCGAGTGCGGAGAAGTCGAGCGTTTCGAAAAGAGTCGCGCCCGGCCGAACGATTCGCATCGTCTCACCGGTCGGCGCAAAGGTCGCCCGAAGGGCTTCGTGTCGCGCGATGATCTGGTCCCAAGCGCGTTCCAACGCGAGCTCGTTTAAAACTCCCGAAAGTCGCACCGTAACCGATTCGTTAAACGCACAGGAAACGTCGTCTCCCATCTGCGCGGCGAGCCATACCTCCGTTTGTTCGGGTGTCAATGCGACGTCGAGCGGAGCGTCTACGAAAGCATTAACGGACGGGAAAATCCCCAGCGGCGTGAAGATTCCTGCGCTTTGCAGGGCGTCTAGACTATCGATGAACGACGCCACGATCGTAGCGACATCGTCTTCGGTGTGCGCGGTCGTCAAAAAGCACGGGAAGCCTTCCTGCACGTATACGCCGCGATCGCGCATCTCGTAGTGGAGCAGGCCTGCGAGCCGCTCTTCGGGCGTAAAATTAAAGAAAAATAAGCTACCAAACGTTTCGATGCGGCTCGTAAGACCACGGCGTTCGAGGTCGGCGTTAAGCCGCGCGACCATTCCCGTGGTGCGCTCGGTGAGCGCGGCTTGCAGTTCCGGCCCATGCGCTTCAAGATGGCGCAGCACTGCAAGAACCGCTTCCATAACGAGCGGATGTCGGACGAACGTGCCCGCGAAAAACGTCGGCGGAACCTCGGGCTGCGAGTCGTCGCCGTACTGCCACATCCCGCCGTCGAGTGCGTCCATGAAACGCGCCGTACCGGCCAGGATTCCGATCGGCATTCCGCCACCGACGACTTTGCCGTACGTCGCGAGATCCGCGCGAATTCCAAAGACGGCCTGCATACCCCCCGGATGCATCCGAAAACCCGTGACGACCTCATCGAACACGAGTGCTGTCCCTGAAGCCGCCGTGATCGCGCGGATTTCGGCGAGAAATTCCTTGGGCTGAAGCGCCGGGTGACGACTCTGCACGGGCTCGACGATGACCGCAGCAAGTTCGCTCGCATGCTCGCGTACCCATGCGAGACTCTCGGGGGTCGCATACTTAAGGACAG
>ENA-OFCI01000401-OFCI01000401.1-metagenomes-genome-assembly--contig:-NODE-401-length-26609-cov-6.834827_pt1 | contig 26609 bp, 26 predicted proteins | sample MGYA00153391_OFCI01 | MGnify analysis MGYA00153391
CCTTCGCAGCAGTGCGCCGTCAAGGCCTGACCTTGCCCTTGATCGACCAAGTCCATAGCCACTCGATTACGCGGCTTTCTTTGCCTTGCCCACGTGTCAAAGCCGTGAGCAACGCGCGACCAGCCGCAGCCCCCAGCAGCGCCGAACGCTATCCGCGAACCACCCCCACCGCGAGCACGATGGTCAGTGCTTCAACGAACTCCAACGTCGAGGCCAAGAAGGAGGCCAGCACCGTAGGTCCTACCGAGGTCAAGTCGATCATCTGCACGCTCCGTTGACATCCTCACGATTGCTCACACCGTCGACCAACGGGCTGCCAAGCCTGGGCTTTCACTGACGCGTGTTTGGCTTAAATGCCGGAAACGCGCCCGCAGTGCAGCACCGGCGCAAGACCTGAGATCCGTCAGAAATCATTCGCCTTTGCCGCGTCGCACAGATTGGGCGAGCCGGCTGTAGTGTCGAAGCAGGCGCCAGGACTTCGTCAAGTGGGTAGTCGTCAAAACATGCTCGCACCGATGTTGATTAACAGCGCCAGCACGGTCGTGTTGAACAGGTAGGCCAAGATGCAATGGAGCGACCCGATGCGCCGCATCGGCTTGGACACGAAGGACACGTCAGCGGTCTGTCCCGAAGTCCCGATGACCGAAGCGAAGTAGAAGAAGTCGCCGTAGTCCGGCTCCTCGTCGTCGGGAAACTGCAGACCGGCCTTGCGCCCGTGACACGAAGCCGCGTAGTAGTCATGCGCATAGTGCAAGGCGAACATCACCTGTATGAAGGCCCAAGACGTCAACACAGTAAGGCCGGCCAGCGCGACATGCGCGCCCTTGACGAAGCCGTGCATCTCCTTGACGACAACGAGTTCCCCGGCGATCGCCGCCAAGCTGGCAATCGTCGCAACAACGACGAGCGACAGGATCACGAGCTGCCCGTCGTCCTGCAATTGCGCACGGTGACGCATGTGATTGCTTGAGGAGCGAACCATCATGATTGCAGCAAGCACCACATAGAGACCGGCGCCGGCGTTCCAGGCAATCAACCAGCGTGTCACGGACTGGCTTGCCACCTCGGTGGGCAGCAGCACACCCATGGCCAACGCGATGCCCGCTGCGATGAAGAGGCGAGGTCGTGCGCGCACGAGCCGAAGGGCACGGTTTCGCTGCCAGCTCATTCGACTTCCTTCGGTGCGACGCGCGTGTTCAAAGATTGAAACTCGTTCGATGGTGTCATGGGGTTGGCTGCGATCTGCAGTATTCGACTGGAGGCAAGGAGATGGCGCAGAAGCCCTGAATCGGGCCGGTCTCGACGCGTGCCTTGAAGTGTCACACGTGTGCAATGCTCAGGCTTACGTGCCCGTAGCGGCTTTCCCCGCGCGCGGCGAGCTCGTCGGGCTGGGTCTGCCGGCGGTTCCGGCGGCGAGGTCTTGCTCGCCTTGTGCTCGGTCTCACGCGCCTTGATGCGCCGCTTCGAGTTGGCAGTGGCCTGCGTGACGCGGTAGCTGTCTGAAGTTGAAGTTGAAGTTTTTGGCCGCACCCCCAGTGGGTCAATTTTCGGTCGGCGCCAACAACCAAAGTCATTCGACTGGCAGACTAATCACACCAGGAGTAGAGACTCGATGAACAAGTTCTTCACCCGCGGCGCAGTCGCTGCCGCCGTGCTCGTCGTCTTGAGCGTCCCGATGCTTGCCAACGCCGAGTCCAATGTGCAAACCGGCGCCGGTGCGCTCACCGCAACGGCGCGACTCGACTTCCGCGTCACCATGCCCAAGGTGCTGTTCCTGCAGGTCGGTACGGGCAGCCTGCTTGCCGCCAACGCCACGATCAACCTGATCGACTTCGTCGTTCCGGCGGCAAACATCGGCGACGGCAGCGTCATCGCTGCCACCGCCGTTTCGGGCGACTTGGGCAACGGGACCGTTACCGCCAAGGTGATCGGCAACAACGGCAACGTCACCTTGACCTCGACGACGGTCGGCGCGCTCGGCAACGGCGTCGGTGACACGCTGTCGTTCGGCCAGATTGCCACGGCCGCCACCGTGTTGACCAGCGCTACGGCGTTGGCCGCACCGACACTGGCCGATGCCGCGACCACGAGCACCACCGTGCCCGCGACTGGCAAGATCGTGAACCGCGACGCGAAGTGGACCTTCTCGTTTCTGAACACTGCCGTCGTGCCGCCCGGCACCTACGGCGGCGTGAACGCCAACAACCGCCGTGTCATCTACACCGCGAGCATGCCGTAATCAGCGCGCGAAAACGCCGGTGCTGGCTGCCGCCGTAGCCGGCCTCGCGGCGCTGGCCGCGGCGCCTGCTGCATCGGCGTGGGTGCTCACGCTGTCGCCAGGCCCGAAGCAGCTGTTTCTGATGGTCGGCGTGGGAACGCCGGCGGCGAGCAATGCCGCGATCAACACCGTCTCGGTCAACGTGCCGGCGGGCAGCGTCGGCAAAGGTACGCCACAGGCGATGACCAGCGACAGCACGCAGTCTGCCAGCCCTTACGATAAATGCGCGGTTTGCAACCCGCCGGCGCAGCTCTACGTCGGTGGCTCGTACCGTCAGCCCAACGCCACGACCGGCGCGGCCAACGCCACGCTGCAGCTGAGCACGCCGGCAAGCCTGACCAGCGGCGCAGATTCGATCCCGTTCTCGCAGATCAGCTAGACCAGCACGGCCAACGGCAATGCAGCGGCCGACATCCCGGCGGGCGCTTTCAATGGCGGTACGTTGCTGCTGGCCAATATCGGACGCAACGCGTTCGTCGAGAACTGCTTCAGCAATTCATATGCGAATGCGGCTGTGGTTCCGTCCGGAACCTATGCAGGGCGCGCAACGTTCACACTCGCAGTGCCTTGGTGCCGAATGCACGTTGACGTGTCGCAGGCAGTCGGGACGTTGTCACTCGCCAGATTTGCCTTTGACCGCTGGGATTGCGAAAGCAAGCTGCACGCTCACGCCACCCCAGGGGCTCTCGGCGAGACTGACCGTTGCGTGGTGCAGGGTGGCGATGTCGAGAACGATGGCCAAGCCAAGGCCGCTGCCTTCACCTGCAGCCGACCGGCCGCGGACAAAACGCTCGAACACCGATGCGCGCTCGTCCTCGTCGATGCCCGGCCCGGAATCCGAAACGCGCACGAGCACGGGGTCGGCGAGTACCTCGATCACTACGCTACCGCCGGCGGGCGTGTAACGGATAGCGTTGTCGATCAGGTTGCTCAACGCCTCGGCGATCAGGTCCGAAATCATTTGAGTGAGCACAGGGCGTGGGGCAGCGAGCAGTTCGAGATCAATGCCCTTGGCAAGTGCGTGATCTGCATGCGCTGCACCAACATCCTGTGCCAATGTGACCAGGTCATGATCGCGAAATTCCAGGTCGCCTATGGCCTCGGGATCAAGCCGTCCGAGCGCTAACAATTGCTGCACCAGTCGCGCCGTGCGCCGGGTGGAATGACTCAACTCGCCGATGGCTACTCGCGCCTCTTCGATGTCAGTTGCCTTTGCAGCCCGGGCCAAGCCGAGTTGTAGTCCGGCAAGCGGTGTTCGCAACTGATGTGCGGCAGTAGCCGCAAATTGCCGCTCTCTGGCCAGCATTTGTCGGATGCGGGCGAGCAGGTCGTTCAGCGCCGTCGTAAAGGGAAGCAGTTCGCGCGGCACGTCTTCGTCTCCGATCGGCTCGAGCGAGGCGTGAGAGAGTTCGTTCCAACGGGCGGCGATTGTTTCCAGCGGGCGTACCGTGCGGCGCACGGCAAGCACGATGGCCAAAGCCGCGGCAAGAACGAGTGCGACCAGCAGCCAAACCACCACGGCCAGTTCCTGCGCTGACCGCTCCCGTTTGATTTGGGTCTCCGCGACCATCACGGTGACGGGCTCTGTACCCAACTCAGCCAAGTCGATACGCGCAATTCGTACCAGTTGTTTGTCGAACTGAGCCTCATAGGCTGAGCCTCGAAGGTAAACAACCTCGCCGGTACCGCTCCTCGGTATGCCTTTGCGGCCGGCTAGAAGCCGGCCGTTCTGGGTCACGCTGAAATAGGTGCGATCGTTGTCATCGAACAGCAGGATCGCCTGCGCGATCGGCGGTAAGTCAAGCGTAGCCTGCCCCTGCTCGAATCTCACCAACGCGGCCACAGAGCGCGCGGCGTCGAGCAGCCAGCGGTCAAAGACGCGATCGGTCAAGCGGTGCGCGGTATAGGCTCCCAATGCCGCCGTGGCCGCGACGATGACCAGCAGCGGCAACATCAGCCGCAAGAGCAGGTCGCGTTTGAGCCACTCGACGCGCCGGGTTTTGCGCATCAAAGCCCCTCCGGAAGGGCAATCAACTCCAACGCGTACCCAAAACCGCGCAATGTGCGAATCGTGGCGCCCGAACCCATCAACTTGCGACGCAGACGCGAGACATAGACCTCCGCTGCACTGTCGCCAACCTCCAGGTTGCGCTCGGCCAAAGCGTCGACCAAAGCCCGCTTCGGCAGCAGTCGCGGCGCGCGGCCGATTAGCAGGCCCAGCACTTCAAACTCCCGCGGCATCAGCTCCAAAGCTGTCTCATCGACGTAAGCTCGACCCTCATCTCCGAGCCACCGGATGCGACCGTAATGCAACAACTCGCCCCGCGTTATTTGACCGCGCCGCTGCAGCGCCTCGACCCTCGCATCCAATTCGTCAGGATCGAACGGTTTCACCAGATAGTCGTCGGCACCGCTCTTGAGCCCCAAGATCCTGTCCGCAATGCGATCGCGCGCTGTCAGCACGATCACGGGCAGTGCCTGGTTGCGCCGATGCAAGCGCACCAGCCAATCCATTCCGTCACCGTCGGGCAACCCGAGGTCGAGGACGATTACATCCAGAAGGTGACCGGTCGCACCGCTCGCCAAGGCCTGGTCAGCCGCCGCCAGGGTGCTGCAGTGTCCGACGGTCCATCCCCGCATACGCCACCGTAGAAGCAATTCGCGCGCGATCACCGCATCGTCCTCGATCAACATGAGTCGCATGGTTGGCACTGTATAGCGCCGCGAGGGCTCAAAACGATGCCCAGCACGGCGGCGCCGGATTCACGACAACCCTGCAGGCCGGAACCCATTGATAGCTGTTCGAAAGCTTGGTCCCCTAGGATTTTGGAGCGTCAATTTGTGCTGCTTTTTTGACACGCCTCTTCACCATTTCACCCGACTCAGTGACTCGCACACATGCGGCTCTCGTATCTTTTTGTGTCGCTGCTTGTCAGCTCTGCTGCACAAGGCCAGACATGCGCGTCGCTGGGCGTTGACGCCGCTTCAACACTGACGCTCACAGTGGCCTTGCAACGCACTCGCGACTGCCACCCCGATGTTCGCGCAGCGGCCGGCGCGCTGGCTGCGGCCCGCGCTGACTTGATCAGGTCGACCCAAGGCCCCGACCCGCAACTCACGCTCGGTGCCGGATCGGTGGGCCGAGACGTGGGCAATGGTTCGCTGTGGAGCAAGACCTTCGATCACTCGCTTCGCGTCGACCAAACGATCGAGCGTAGCGGCAAACCCGCCTTGCGCCGCGCCGCGGCCGAGGCACTGCACGAAGCCTACTTGGCTGACCTGACCGAAGCGCTGCGTCGGGCAAGGCTCTCCGTGGCACAGGGGCACTTCGAACTGACGGCAGCGGTCGCCCGTCGTAATGAAACCGCTGCTGCGCTCGGCCTCGCCAACGACGCACAGCGGGCGCAGAACCTCCGAGTGAAAGCGGGCGATGTCGCACCGATCGATGCAACTCGGCTGGCCCTTGACGCGGTCCGTGTCCAGGCCGATCTGCGCCGGGTCGAAGCCAACGTCCATGCGACTCGCGTGCAGCTAACAACGATGCTGGGGGCAGAGTCGTCGGTCGAGGTGCTCAGGCCTGTCGACCCTTGGGCGCCGGCCGCTGGACTGCCGTTTTCGGGGTCGCGCACGGAACCGTCCTCAACCGGACTGCGCCCGGATGTGGTCGCAGCACAGATGCGCCTGACTGCTGCCGAGCAGGCGCGGGAACTTGCGCGAGCGCAGCGCGTGCGCGACGTGAGCGTCGGAGTGCAAGTCGATCGCTGGCCAGTGAGCGCCACTAACGCTTCAGGCACGGGCAATACGGTCTCGGTGTTTTTCTCAGTGCCGCTGTTCGTTCGCCACGGGCTGGAAGGAGAGATCGCGCGCGCCGAAGTCGATTTGGCGAATGCCCGCGAAACGGTCCGTCGGGCGCAGCTGGCAGCCCTGAGCGACCTCGCTCAAACGCGCTCGCGATGGGCAGCCGCGGCAGTGCGTCGGTGGCTCGCGAGCGATGAACTGGCGCCTGCTGCCGAACGTGTCGCGGCTGGCGCCGAGCTGGCTTATCGCCGCGGCGCCACGTCGCTGCTCGACGTATTCGATGCGCGCCGCAGCCTGCGCGCTCCCCTGCGATGTTGGGCTTGCTGCCGATGGCCCTCTCCCATGCGATCGGTGCGAAGACTCAAAGGCCGCTGGCCGTCGTTGTGATCGGGGGCTTGGTTTCCGCAACTGTTTTGAAGCTGCTGGTGCCCCCGACCTTTTACATCTGGTTCGCACGCCGCGAAGGAGCAATGCATGAACACGCTTAGAGCGCGCTGGCGCCATGTCGCTGTATTCTTCACCTCGATGATTACCGCAAGCTGTTCGTTTTTCCATGATGACACTGAGTCCCAATGGCGCACATTGATGATGATTCGACCTCAACCACGGGCTGAACTGGGCAACCACGTGGACGCGCGCTGCGTCGACTCCGCCAACGTAGCTCCGGGCGATGTGTTGGTAGTTGTCAAATACAGGGTGGGCCGCGCGCGTCGATATCAGGCCTTTCAAATTCCGAACGGTCGCTTCCTGCGCGAGGGTGACACTGTTGTTGTGCATTCCAGTCAATGCTTGCCAAAGGACGCTGCGAGTACATCATGAAGTTCCTCGCGTTAATAGTTGTACCGCTGTCGACCGTTTCGCCTCACTTGGCTTACGCCGATGCGGGCAATGATCGTCCCTTCAAATTGACGATCGCGGAGTACCGCTACAACGACGGCGGTAACGGACACGATCTGAATATTCGCTGGCGGCGCGGCGACACCGATGTCTGGATTGGCGCGTACCGCGACCCGCTTTTCGGCATGCAGACCCGCGCTGGCGTAGACACAAGCTTTGCGATGGGAGGGAGTGCGATGTTGCAACCCTCCTTGCAGGTTGCATCGGGTGGATTTGTTGGCGGCAGCCTGAACTTCCAGATTGGTGATCCGTGGTTTGCATCAGCCGGGTGGGGCCGCACGAACTTGAAGCCTTACTTCAATTTGAACTTCGACCCCAACGACGCGATCACGGCCGCAATCGGCTGGCATGGGGACAACGGTCGCACGGTATCGTTATTGTTGGTGGCTGACGATCGACTGCACACCCGCCAAAAGGACTGGCATCTGTACGGGCGATGGCCGCTAGCTGAAGGCTTGCGCGTAACGCTGGATTTGTTGCGTAAAACCGGGGATGGCGACGGCGGTTACGTGCGCAGTTGGGGGTTGAGCACCACACTGGATTTCCCCACCTGGTTTTTACGCCTGGCCCACGATCCCAAACAAAACTTTTCCACGCAGGACGCCACCCGCGTCGCGGTGGGCGTTCGCTTCTGACAGGGCTCACCGCCAGCGCATGGTCGGACAACACTTCATGCTTGCGCGCCGATGAGGTGCACGCCGGCGACCCATTGGACCGTCGGCTGTGCGACCTTGCCAACCCCGACTGATACATCATGGCGGCGACGTCGAGATGCGGTATGGTGAGAGCCAAGCGATGAATGTTTCATTGCCAAAAATATCGGCCGTCGCCTGCATGTGTGCGCAACTCCGTTCATCCAGTCAAATACGAATGAGCCAGCAAGGACATAACGAAGGTGTGCGGCGCAGCACGGACCCAAGATCTTGTTTCAAGAATCTCGCGAGTCATCTGTCTGGGGTCGCTCCGTCGGTGGACACTCCCTCGTTGCCGGGCGCGCGCATCAAGTCGGGCATCGCCATCCTCGGCGCCGCGCTTTGCTGTCTTTATGCGGGTCAGCCCGCGTTTGCACAGGAAGGCATCGGTACTGGCGGCGTGGCCGAGACGCCGACGCCGGGCATCAAGGCGGCCGAGGCGTGGAGTGCGCATGGTCAATTCACCTTGGTCGCGCAATCTCACAGGAGGTTCAATTCGCCTTACGCGGGTGAAAACAGTCTGTACCCGGGCAGCTCGACGAAGGAAACCGCGGACTTGACCGCCTTTCTCGGCGCGAGGTTGTGGCCGGGGGGCGAGTTCTACCTCAATCCCGAAATCGACCAGGGTTTCGGCCTTAGTAACACTGTGGGAGTCGCCGGATTTCCCAGCGGCGAGGCGTACAAGGTCGGGCGATCGCAGCCCTACTTCCGGCTCAGCAGGGCGTTCATTCGGCAGGTCATCGATCTGGGCGGCGAACGAGAGCGTGTCGACTCCGCAGCCAATGCGCTGGGAGGCTCCAGGACCAAGGACAACGTCACGATCACCCTCGGCAAGTTTTCGGTCGTCGACATATTCGACAACAACACCTACGCCCATGATCCCCGCGCTGACTTCCTGAACTGGTCGGTCATCGACGCTGGCGCGTTCGACTATGCCGCCGATGCGTGGGGCTACACCTACGGCGCCGCTGTGGAGTGGACGCTTGATGCGTGGACCTTGCGAACCGGTGTGTTCGCACTTTCCAAAGTCCCGAACAGCGAGGTGCTCGACAGCAGCTTGCGCCAATACTCGCTGATCGCGGAGGTGGAAAAACGGCACGAGCTGTTCGGGCATGCGGGTAAGGTGAAGCTGCTGGTGTTCGTTAACCGCGGGCGCATGGCGCGGTACGACGACGCGGTGCGCTCGGCACAGGCCAACGGGCGCGTCCCCGACGCGTCGGCGGAGCGACGTTTCGCATCGCGACCAGGTGTCGCATTGAACGTCGAGCAGGAGATCACGACAGCCGCCGGCGTGTTCGCACGCGCAAGCCTCAACGACGGCTCTAAGGAGGCATTCGAGTTCACGGAAATCAACCGATCTTTGTCGGCTGGCGCTTCGATCAAGGGTGGTCTTTGGCAACGAGCGGATGACACGGCTGGAGTTGCTTTTGCCGTGAATGAGATATCAGCAGCCGCGCGGCGCTATTTCGCAGCCGGCGGCATCGGCATCCTGATAGGAGACGGCCAACTTCCGCACTACGGAGCAGAGCAGATTTTCGAAACATGGTACGCAGCCAAGCTCACCCGCACGATTGGTTTGGCGCTGAATTTCCAGAGGATCGTTCACCCGGCCTACAACCGTGATCGCGGGCCGGTGTCGGTCTTCGCGATTCGCTTGCACACAGAATTTTGAGGCAGCGAAAAAAAATTCCTGACATGCAGTTCGAGCACTCGGCTCCCACTTGCGTCTTGCGATGGATTCGAGAAGAAATGCTTTGTGATCGGGCGCTCACTGGGCGGCTCAGGGTGCCAGGTGGCGTTGCACAAAGCCTTCGATCGCTGCGTCGACATGCGCTGGGTGCGTGAGCGGGCTTATGTGGCCTAGAGCGCGCTTCTATCGTGACGCCATCGACGCGTCACCGGTCGCTTTTCGAGACTTCAGGAAGAACGACGTCACCTGCCACACGATAAAAACACCTATCAAGCCCAGCAAGGTTCCGCTGATGGGGCGCGTGAAGAACGCGCCGAAGTTCCCGCGACTCAAGAGCAGTGCGCGGCGAAAGTTTTCTTCCAACATCGGGCCGAGGATGAAGCCCAGCATCAGGGGTGCGGCGTCGAGGTCCAGGCGCATTGCCACGTAGCCGAGGAAGCCGAACACGGCAGTGACGTAGATGTCGTCGAGGTTGTTGTTGACGCTGAAGGTGCCGATGCAGCAGAAGAAAAGAATCGACGGGAAGAGCACCGCGTAAGGGATCTTGAAGACCGACAGCCAGTAGCGCACCAACGGAACATTCAAGGTGATCAGAAAGCAATTGCCCACCCACATGCTGGCGACCAGACCCCAGAATAAATCGGGGTGATTGGCAATCATGTTCGGCCCGGGTTGGATGCCCTTGATGATGAAGGCAGCCATCATGAGCGCCATCACCGCATTCTCGGGAATGCCAATGCTCATCAGCGGGATGAAGCTCGTGCGTGCTGCCGCTTCGTCGGCTGCCGCCTGACCGGCCACGCCCTCGATGGCGCCGCTGCCGATCTCGTGCCTGTACTTGCTGACTTTCTTGTCGACCGCGTAGGCAGCGAACTGTGCGATCACCGGCCCGCCGCCGGGCAGGATGCCGAGGAAAGACCCGATGACGCTGCCGCGCAGGGCACTCGGAATGATGCGCTTGAACTCTGCCCAGGTCGGCATGAGATCGATCTTGCCGTTGAAAGGCGTGCGCTCGTTGCGGTTGTCCAGGTTCTTCGTGATTTCGGCGATGCCGAAGCACCCCAGTGCAATGCTCACCAGGCCGACCCCGTCGGCAAGAAACGGCAGGTCCATGGTGAACCTCGGCAGCCCGCTGTTGACGTCGGTGCCGATCTGGCCGAGCAACACACCGATCAGGCACATGGCCATGCCGCTGAGCAAGCTGCCGGTCGTGACAAAGCTGACGCACACGAAGCCCACCAGCATCAGGGCGCAGTAGTCAGCAGGCCCGAACAGGAAGGCCACTTCGCCCAACATCGGCGCAAAGAACGACAGCACCACGATCGCCACCGTGCCACCGATGAAGCTTGACACGCCTGCCGTGAACAGGGCCAGCCCGGTCTGGCCCTTGAGGGTCATCTGGTAGCCGTCGATGCAGGCCACGATGCTGCTGGCGTGCGGGATCTTCATCGTGATGGCACTCACGCTATCGCCATACTGGGCACCGTAGTAGATGCCCGCCAGCATGATGAGTGCGCCGCTGGTGGGAATGGAATAGGTCAAAGGCAGCAGGATGCTGATGGTGGCCAAGGGCCCCAGCCCGGGCAGCAGGCCCACGAGCGTGCCCACCGTGCACCCGATGGCGCAATACATGAGGTTCTGCCAGGTCAGCGCGATGCCGAAACCGAACGCGAGGTTGTGCAGAACGTCCATCAATACAGGGGCAGGTTGAAGCCGAGCAGCTTTTGAAACGCCAGTCCCACGGCAATCAGCCCGGCCGCGATTTTGAGGTTGCGCATCACGGAATATTTGGCGGTGCCGGCGAACGAGGCACAAAACACCATGAACACGATGCCCGCGATCAGGTTGATGTGCTGGGAAATGACCGCAAGCCCGCACAGACTCGCCAGCACGATCGCGATGTTCTTCATGTTGAACTCGAGCTCCACTCGCTCGACGACGCGTGAGCGTGCCACCGTGATCAGTCCGATCAAGAGCAGAAGCGAACTCACCATCAGCGGAAACAAGCCCGGCCCCGCGCGACTGAATCCCCCGATCGAATAGCGCAGTGACTGCAGCCCGAAGGCCAGCGAAACCGCGACGAGGAACAGGCCCCTCACAAGATTTCGGTCATTCATACGGAGCCGGAAAAGAATTGTTCATGGAGGTCGAGGTCGGTACGCGCCGCCTCAATCGATGTCTTTTCGAGCACCCGGTTGGTCGCTCGGGCCTGCTTTCTTCCGGACTCGAACCGAAGATCGTTATGACTGATGCCGCTCGGCCATCTTCGCCAGAGCGATCGTCAGGGCCGCACCACCGAGCGTCTTGATCAAGCCGGCATGCTGGGCATAGAAACCGCTCATCTCGTCGACGATGCCGGGGTTGTGCTGCTCGGCATGGCTCGCGATGACCTGAACCTGCTCTGGCGTCAACTTCGAAGCTTGATCGGGTGTGATGGTTGCGGGCGCAGTTCCGCCATAGGTCAGTTGCCCGAGAATCGCGCCCAGCCCACCACCCTGCGCGCCATTCACCAGTGACGCCAGCACGCCGGGGCCCATGCCCGACAAAATCTGGTTGAGCATGCCTGCCTGCTGGTTGGGGTTGGCTTGGCCGAACAGCTGACCGGCCATCTGCCCGAAGGGTGGCGTCTGGTCCGAGTGAAACATCGCCGACAGGCCCTGGCTGAGCAAGTCGGGCGACGCGCTTTGCGCCACTTTGTCAAAGTGATCGGTCGCGTTGGCCGCGGTACCGCCACCGGTAAATTGAGACAGCAAGCTGCCGAGATCGAAGCCCATGGTGTGGTCCTTTGAAATAGATTGGAACGGGAACACCTCGCGTATTTGCGAGACTGAACTTGCTACTTTCTGGTCGCCAGATGAAAAACGCCGAGCAGCACGATGGCGCCGACGATCGCTCCGATGAACCCTGCAGATTGCCCTGGCTGATACCAGCCCAGGAACTGTCCGAGATACGTCGCAGCCAGCGAGCCACCGATGCCGAGGGCCGCTGTCAGAAAGAACCCTCCCGGTCCTGCGCCCGGCGTAATTGCCTTGGCGATGACTCCGGCCACGAAGCCGATGAGGATGGTCCAGATGAGGTGCATGCAGAGTCCTTGTTGTTGACCACCAAAAGCAATGCCGTCACATGGCGTGTGCAGAGCCGATGCGCAGAGCTTTCTGACCGTCGCGTCAGTCTCACTCAACTTGACCGTCGCCTCCGCGTGTCCGGACTTTACGCACGGATGCGCACATGTCCAACGGGAGATATCCTCAGGTGTTAGCTGCGGTATGCGCCACCCGCCTTTGGAGGTGCCCCGCCAACTGGCATGTGCAGCAGTTGGCAACATGCTTTCGCGAAGTCAGTGCGCGAACGCCTCTTCGAACTGATCGAGCAGCTTGTGGTCACCGACAATCGATCGAACAACAGGGGACTCGCTTGTCTGAAAAATTGGGCCGAAAATTCAGTGCCTGACTTGCACGACGTAACGGTCAGCGTTGCGACTACCGCTGGCCGGGCCGCTAGTGCGAGCGCATCGGCGTCGCGATGGAAAGACCTCGTTGCAGGCCTGTGTGTGGCGGGGTTGTTGCTTCCCGAGGCTGTGGCCTACGCCGGCCTGGCCAAACTCCCTGTCGTCCATGCGCTCACGGCCATGATGGTGGGCTTGGCCCTCTACGCCGCGTTCGGCGGCAGCCGCTTCGCCATCGTGGCGCCAACCTCTTCGACCGCCACGCTCTCGGCTGCGGCGGTGTTGTCGTTGTCCGGTACGGCGGCAGTCGCCGACCCCGCGGCCTACATGCAGGCTTTGTTCGCATTGGTGCTCGTGGCGGGCGGGATGTTGGTGCTGCTGGGGGCGACGCGGCAAGGCCAGTTGTCGGCTTTCGTGGCGCGACCGGTGCTGCGTGGCTTCGCATTCGCGCTGGCCATCACCATCGTGATCAAGCAGTTGCCCGATGCCCTCGGCTTTGCGCTGCCACCGAGTGCGGGTTCCGATCCGCTGCATGTGCTGATGTTCGCTGTTTCGCATGTCCAGGCGTGGCACAGGCCCAGCATGGCGGTCGCCGTCGTCGCCGCGGCTTCGGTCGCGGCATTGAGGCGTTGGCCGAAGGTGCCAGCCTCGATGGTGGTCATCGTGCTGGCGATCGCCACCGCCCGATTGCTGGACTTGACATCGCTCGGTGTCGAAGAAGTCGGCGCTGTGCAACGCCCTGCTTTCAGATGGGGGTTACCGGCGCTTGAGTTCAAGGAATGGTTGCGCGTGGGCGAGCTGGCCTTCGGTCTCGTGGTGCTCGTGTTCGCGGAGTCGTGGGGCAGCATGCGCAGCCTGGCGCTCGCGCATGGTGATGCACTGAACGCCAACCGCGAGTTGATGGTGCTGGGGGGATGCAATGTGGCGGCGGCACTGCTGCAGGGCATGCCGGTGGGGGCAGGGTTCTCCGCGAGTTCGGCCAATGCCGCCGCGGGTGCCACGAGCCGGTGGGCCGGCGTGGTCGCGTTCGCGGCGATTGCCTTGGCGTTGATCGTGGCATTGCCGGCCTTGCATCTGCTGCCGCGACCAGTGCTCGCAGTGGCGGTGATCAGTGCGTTGTGGCATGCCCTGAATCCGCGGCCCCTTGTGGATTTGTGGCGCATGAAGCGCGACCGGACGCTCGTCGTTGGGGCGGTCCTCGCGGTGCTCGCGTTCGGCGTTCTGGACGGCATGTTGATCGCGATCGCCTTGTCGGTGCTCGATGCCATGCGCCGCTTCAGCCAGCCTGTCGTTCACGAGCTGGGAGAGCTTGGGATCTCCCGCAATTTCGTCGTGCTCGACGCGCACGCAGGCGCCTCAGGCATTCCCGGGCTGTTGATCCTCAGGCCGGAGGAGCCGCTGTTTTTTGCCAGCGCCGAGCGGGTGGCGGCTGATGTGATGGCCCGGGTGCGCGGCCGCGACGACCTGCACACCGTGATCCTCAGCCTCGAAGAGAGTTCAGACCTGGACAGCACAGCACTCGAGTGCCTGATCGAGCTCGACCAACGCCTGCTCGCCGTGGGAAAGGTGCTTGTGCTGACACGTGTGAAGGAGCCCGTGCGTGAATTGCTGGGACGCTGCCATCCGGAAGGTTTGGGCGCTGCCGGCCGCTGGTTCTGGAGCGTCGCCGACGCTGTGAACGCGCAGCCGAAGGCTGAGCAGCGATAGCGACCGGCGCATCGGCCAGCCGGTCAATTAGGGTCGGGCAAATCGAAGCGGCGCCGGAGATGTCTATGTCTGCCGAGTCTGCGTGCATCGGCCAGGCCTTCATCGCAAACTATGGGCTTGTCTCTGGCCGCTCGTTCGAGGCCGTGGACCAGGAGCCACATGCGCAGGGCGTCGAACCAGCCCTTTAATTCCTTGTCGACGGGGTCCCTGGCGACGCAGGCGACGTACAAATAGTGGGTCTCGGACGAACCCCGAAAATCCTTGAGCGCGTCTCGAGCGACCGCGCGGGTCACCGCGCCCAATGCTTCGACCGAGTAGGGGTCGGCCTCAAGTGCTGCTGCTGGCCGGGTCAAGCCGTAAAGCTCTTCGTCGGCCGCGGCCCACCTTCGCAGTACATCCACGGATTTACGAATTCGGGCCAGCACCGTACCTAGGTGGCTTGCTTGAGCTAGCCCGCCGTGATGGCGCTTCAGTTCGGAGCCAGTGGTGATACTCCTCGAAAAGAAGCGCGGCATCCGTCTGGCAAAGGCTTCCACAGGAAAGGCGCGAAACCAAACGAATGCGGCGCCACACCGCTGAAAGGCAAGGCTGTCATGAGGGCTGCCAGCGGCCGGTTGATACAGGGCCGGGGCTCTAGTCTGCAGCGGGCTCATTTCTAGGCAGGTGCGCTAGCGTGTTGCGGATAAACTGTTTTTCGTAGTGCCGGTTGCGGCGGTTTTTTTTCGCCGCAGCGCGCTGGCCGTGGCGTTTATCAACCACCAACTCGGCTAGGCGACTCAGGTCAGCAAGGTCGCGGATGTCGTTGGGGGAATTGCGTCTCGGCATGTCACGGACTTTGCCTGATGGCCTGCAAGCTTGCAGACTGGCGGCCGAATGACCGGCCTGAAGACCCGTCTTACACACGGTTCACGCCGAGCCGGCACTCGGGTCAAGTAAGCGTCCCATCGATGCAAAACCCTGCTTCCTGTGCCCGCAACACGCCGGCATTGCTATACGACGGAGCCTGCCCGTTGGCGCCGCGAACTCGCACGGTGCCGTGGGCTGCCGGCCAGCCAGCCGCTGGTGGCCGCCAACGTCGGCAACGGCGCCGCATCCCCGATCAGTCGGTATTACTTCGGCGGCAGCAATCAGCAGCAGGTGGCGCAGCGTCGGCCATTCACGTCAGTACCTGTCAAGTACCGAACTCGTGACCAGTGTGAGTGCGTGCGAAGGACTGACCGACACGGCGCACCCGGTTCACATGTGATCGGATGATTCATGCAGCAGTTTCACTTTCGAACATGGACCGATCCCATGCACTTCGTCCGGCCCCTCGTGCGGCTGGTCTAAAGACCGTTGTCTGTATTCCTCCCCCGGAACAAACCCATGCGCTGCAGTTCCTGATGGCGGTCCACCCATTGGTGCTTCAGCGCGCCGGTCACGTGAAGCAACAGCAGCGCGTACAGCGAATAACCCGCCAGCGTGTGCGCCGCGCCGAAGGTGTCGTGCAGCCCTTCCTTTACCGCGGGTGGCAAGGTCATGATCAAGCCGATGCGCGGCCATTCGAAGAGGCCGAACCAGTGCATCGGGTGTGATGCGGCGTCCTTCCACGCCGAGTCGTGGAGCCAGCCCGAGAGCGGTAGCGCCAGCATGATCAGATAGAGCAGGGCGTGCGTGGCGTGCGAAGCCCTGCGCTCCCATGCCGCATACGCCTGCGGCAGCGGCGGCGGTTTGTGCGAGGCGCGCCACAGGATGCGCAGCAGCACCAGCCCAAGGGCCGTGACGCCGATCGACTTGTGGGTATCGATGACCGGCCGCACCCAGGCGTCGGGCAACAGGTCGACCGGCAGTGCCAAAGCCACATTGACCAGCAGCAGCACCGCGAGCATCCAGTGAAGCGCGGCGGCGGTGCGTGTGTAACGGTCGGTTTTCATCGACGCGATTTGACCCCAATCGGCGCTCGGACCGCCACCTGTGGTCTCCTTGCCCCTGCCGCGGCCATCCCGCACCGGCAAGTCGCAGCACCCCGCTCGCCGTGAACGAAACATCCGAAGACCCGCTGTCGATGGCCCGCCACGCCGCGTCGTCGCGCCTGTCGCCCCCATCCACGCCCCGGCGCAGCGTCGTCATCCATGCCGCGGTGCTGGTTCTGTGGATGCTGTTGTTCGCGCAGGCCTTCAGCGGCAGTGGCCTGCTCGGGTGGTCGGTCGGCGCGGCCTACATTATTTACGACACCCTGCTGCTGGCCTTCGTCGGCTGGCAGACCTGGCGCCTGCTCAAGCCCGAGCAGCCGGCCGCCAGAGATGCGGAGGTTCGAGCGCGACCGACCCTGGCCGTGATCGTCGCCGCGCACGATGAGGCGGCGGTACTGCCGGTGACGCTTGCCGCGCTGCTGGCGCAGACCGACCCGCCGGACGCCATCGTCATCGCCGACGATGGCTCGAACGATGGCACTGGCGAGATGCTGATTGCGCGGTACGGGCTGATCGCCGAGTCGCCTGACGTGCCGGGCGTGGGCAGCGCCAGCCATCCGTCGCTGCGCTGGTTGCGCCTGCCGCACGGTGGCAAAGCGCGCGCCTTGAACGCCGCCATCGGACACCTTCGACACGATGTCGTGCTGACGGTCGATGCCGACACCTTGCTCGATCCGGAAGCCATTGCGGCGGTGCGCCGCGCTTTTGCCGCAGAGCCCGAACTCGCGGCTGTCACGGGCGTCATCACGCCGGTTTGCCCATCGTCGGCCAGTGGCCGCGTGTTTCAGTGGTTCCAGACCTACGAGTACATCCGCAACTTCCTGTCGCGCTATGCCTGGATGCAGGTGGACAGCCTGCTGCTGATCTCGGGGGCTTTCGCAGGCTTTCGCCGGCAGGCGGTGGTGGCCGTCGGCGGATTCGACCCCGAGTGTCTGGTGGAGGACTACGAATTGATCCATCGCATGCGCCGCTACGCCCTGGGGCAAGGCCTGGACTGGCGCTTTCGCGTGCTCGGCGGTGCGCAAGCGCGCACCGAGGCTCCCGCGACCGTCGGCGCTTTCCTGCGCCAGCGGCGGCGCTGGTTCGGGGGTTTTTTGCAGACCCAGTTCTGGTACCGCGCGATGGTCGGCGACCGGCGGCTGGGTTGGCTCGGAACGCTGATGTTGCCGGTCAAGGCCGTGGACACCTTGCAGCCGCTGTACGGGCTGACGGCCTTCGCGTTGCTCGCCTACTTCGCCGCTGCCGGTCGGCTGGGGGTAGCGGGCCCGGTGGCGGCGCTGGTCGCCACCAAGATCGGCATCGACATCTCGTTTCACCTGTGGTCGGTTCGTCTCTACCGCCGCTGGGTCGGTGACACGTCGCGTGCGAGCCTGGGCTGGGCGCTGGCAGCCGCCATCGTCGAGCCTTTCACATTCCAGTTGCTGCGCCACAGCGGCGCGGCGCTGGGCTGGGTTTCGTTCCTCACCGGCAGTGGCCGCTGGGGCCGGCAACAGCGCTTCGGACTGGCCTCGCCGGTTGCACCCGTCGAGTGCAGCTCGGCGGATGCGACGGCGGCCTCGGACGCCTTCCGGCGCCGCTGAGTCGGCGCGCATGTCGCATGTCGAGTCGAAAGGCCGATGTTCTTTGGCTCCGTCCCTCTGAAACTGCGGGCGCGTACCCTCGGCGCCATGCCTTTTTCGCTCAAGGCCGTGATGATCCGACGCTTGCTTCTTGAGGTGGGAACTGACTGAAATTGCAGTTGGCCGGACGTCGTCGACAAGCAATATTGCGTCAGACCAATCTCACGAGCACGAAGCCTGCCGCAGCAATATGGGCCAGGGTCACGGCAATCGAAAGTCCGTGGAGCCACTTGAAAAGTCGTTTGTGTCCGCTGTCTGTCGCACGGTTAATGGCAGGCATCAGCATCTGCCTGACCGGCACCGTGGTGATCGCCACCGCAGCCATGAGCGCACCCGCCAGATGGTCGTGCTGCCACAAAAATGCCGACGCCAGCCCCGCTGTGACGATCACAAACAGATAGAAAGGCGGGAACGCTCGGCGCAATGCCAAACCCGCCGTCTCGGCTGGCAGCACCGTGAACACGAATGCTGCAAAGCCGAAGGAGTAAAGCGTCATGCCGCCGAAGAGCAGCGCCGTGATCAGAATCGCGACAGACAGGATCATTGGAGAGCTCGAGTTTGAGGCCGCTGATTATTCAAGTGCTGCTGCTCGCTCGACAACGACCACGGGAATGACGTTTGCACCGAATTTGACGGCGCAGAAGAATTGTATAGGTGTGAGCTACACAAAATCTATGCAGCAACTACTGATCGGTTTCTCCACTTGAGTTCTGCCGTCATGGACTCGATCTGTGCCGGGCAATTCAGACTCGTCTCCAACGATTTCTCGTTCACGATTGTCGCAGGGGGTGCGGCCACTGGTCGCTCGAGCACGATGCTGCCGTTGGCCACCAGTTCGCTCGCACCCTCGTCGATGCAGTAGCAGCATGGCCAGCCGCGACAGTTGCGCGTCCTCCCCGAGCAGCACGAGTTCCGAAGCGCCGTCGGCATGTGATGCGCAGACCGCGCCGATGGCGTGGAAGTCTTGCGCCGGCCAAGCGGCCCGCACGCCGTGGTGCGGCTCGGTCGCGAGCACCAGCGCGGCAAGTCGCAGGCGTGTTTCGGCATCGATGCCAGCGGCCATGAGGTACGGCGTCGCGCACCCGATGCTGCCGCGTTCGAGCCGGAAGTTCAGGCTCCGTTTGCCGTCGTGCGCGAGGTCGTGGATGAACGCCGACAGCAGCAGCGGTTGCGCGGAGCGGCAAGGCAGCCGGTGCACCCGGCACAGCAGGGATGCCGTCAACATGCCCTCGCAGAAATGCTGCCGGCCGTGATTGGGCTGCCGGTCGCGCAGAGCCGCGTCGGCATCGATCGCCTGCGCGATGGCACGGGCCGCCGCGGCGAGCGCCGGGTCGGCGCGCTCGGCGTTCTCGGCGTGTTCGCCAAGCTCGGCGAGCTGGCATTCGGTTTCGCGCTGCACCCAGCTCACCTTGCACGCCAGACCGGCGACCGATTCGAACAGATCGACCAGCGCGTGGGCAACCGCCGCGGCGCTGTGGGTCGCATCGGTGCGCAGCAGGGTCGGGGCTGCGATCACGGCGCGCTCACCCACGCGCCGCCCGTGAGGGGTAGGGCGTTGCGTCGGTGACATCGATCTGATCGGCGCTCAGGTGCTTGGCCGCGAAGTCCCGGTACACGCCGGCCGTGAGGAAGAGGTCGTAGATGTCGGCGTCGATGTGGTCGCCCGCCATGCTCTGGAGCACACGCAGAGCCTCGGAGAGTTCCTTGGGTTTCTTGTACGGGCGGTCCGATGCGGTCAGCGCTTCGAAGATGTCGGCCACCGCCATGATGCGCGACGGCACCGAAAGCTCTGCACCCGAGAGTTGGCGCGGATAGCCCGTTCCGTCGATGCGCTCGTGGTGCGTGCCGGCGTACTCCGGCACGCGACGCAGGTGTTTCGGAAACGGCATCCGCTCGAGCATCATGATCCTGTGCACCATGTGCTCGTTGATTTTGTAGCGCTCCTCGGTGGTGAGCGTTCCGCGCCGCACGCTGAGGTCGTAGAGGTTTTTCGGCACCTCCATCTTGAAGCCGAACTCGGGCTCGACCCCGTTGTCAGCGCCCCGCGCCACCAGGTCGCGCGGCCGGTCCGAGAGCAGTTGCTCGACCGCGAGCAGCGGCGCGATCGGCTCCATCATCAGACGCTCGAGCTCGCCTTGCGAGAGACCGAGGCGGTCGTCGAAATGCCGCGTCCACGGCGTGGTCGTACAAGACGACGTTCGATGCAGCGCGAGCGTATCGAATCTGCGGGACGAGTTGCCACTGCGAGGCCAGCGCGACCCTGATGCTGGCCAGCAGGTCGGTTTGGTGGTCGTTGCGCCGAAACCGAGACGGCGCGCATACGCCGAGCCCAGCACGCTGCGATCCGCGGCATCGAGTTGCGATTGCCACTGCAGGCTCGCGCCGTTGGCCGTGCGGTACGGGCTCGATGAAATCCAGGCGGCGTTGGTCTGCACTGCCACGGTCTGCGCGTGCAGACCCTCCACATGGCTGAGGCCGTTGGAGCCGGTCGCGATGCGGGTGTTCAGGTCATGGGCTGTCGCGTTCAGGGTGCTGCGCGCGTCGATGCCGCCGAACAGGCTCCAGCCCTGCGCCAGCGGCGCCTGCACGCTCGCGCCCGCCGCCAAGGTACCGAACTTGTCGTTTCTGCGGCCGCTGCCGGGTGCCACGTTGAACAGCGGGCCGTCAAACGCGGGAATGGCGAACTGCCCGGCGTTCGTGGCGCTGTTGACGTTGCTGTCCCGTCCGGCACCGATCTCGGCATGGCCCGCGAAGCTCGGGCGGTCGGAGGCGGCCACCTGGTCCAGCAAGCCCAGCACGCGATCGGTGGCCGAGGCAGCTTCCGTCGGCATGTCCGTGCGGCGCACCCGCTCGAGTTCGCTTCGGGCGTTCTCGCTTTCGCCCGCGGCAAGTCAGGCGCGGGCGAGCTTAGCCTTCGCAGGGTGATCGTTCGGGCGCATCGCCAGCACGCGCTCCAAGGCGAAGATGGCGTGCGTGACGTGGCTTGAATCGAGCGCGGCCAAGCCGAACAGGTAGTCGAATCGAGGCTTGCCTGCCCGCGTGGCTTCCAGCGGCGCGAGTTTGGCGTAGGCGCTTGCAGCGTCTCGCGTGCCGATCAAGTCGGCAGCGCGGTCGAGAGCGGCGTCCGAGGCATGCGGCTTGGTGGCGAGCGCCATCGCGTGCGCCGGTAGCGACCACCCGTGGACGCGGGCGGGGTGGTGTGGGAGATGCGGCGCATGTGGAACGGCTGAGGCTTCAGGGTTGGCTGGTGATCCCGCTTGCGGGTGCGGTGGGCCATCGAGCTGTGCGCGAGCCCATGCCGTCTGCCCTCCGCCTCCGGCAAATTCGCGGGTTGGTTGAGCCGCCAGTGCGCCGAGAGCGGACTTATTGCGCATGCGCCGCCCCGGCGATGCCCCGCAGCGAGCCGAAGGGCTTCACCAGATCGGCATCTTCGATGCCGATCTGGCCAAGTCGACCGTCATCGGATTTGTCGCGTGGGCTGTCCGACCAGAGACCGAGAAGCCAGCCGAACGATGGGACCGCGTGTTCGCGTCTCAGCTCCGAGGTGGGCTGAATCAGGTTGCGTTCGACAAAGTCCTGCTTCGCTTCGCTGCCTTTTGCGCCACGCTGCTCCGAATCACGAGTTCCGCGCCCACCAAAATCTTGACAGCCGGCTCGATGACTTGCGAGCGAATCTGCCCTGCAAGCAGCGTGATGGCGAGGTTGCCGATCTTTCGTTTCGAGACGTCGATGGTCGTGAGCGGCGGGTCCATGGTGGCGCTCATCGGCAGGTTGTCGAAGCCGACCAGCGAGAGGTGCTTCGGAATGCGGATGTCGAATTCGCGCAATGCCTTGATACAGCCGTAGGTGATGATGTCGTTCGTGCACACGTAGCACTCGGGCACGACGAGTCCGGCGCGCAGTTTGGCCAGCATGTCCGCATAGGCGCCGTCGTAGGTGGAGTCGACGGTCACGATGTCGCGCGTGTTGAAGGCCAGCCCGAAGTGCTTCATGCCGTCGACGAAAGCCTCGCGACGCAGGCGAAAGTTGATCGTCTGCACGTTGCTCGCGACAAAGCCGATGTGCTTGAAGCCGCGCTCGGCGAGGTGCGCGAGGATCTTGAAGACGGCGTCTTTGTTGTTCATGTTGACGAAGTCGCACTCGATCACGTCGTGGAAGGTGTCGATGACGACGAGCGGCAGCGCGCACGCCTCGAACAGCTTCACGTCGGCTTCGCTCAGTTCGGTTCCGAGCACGACCACGCCGCTCAATGCGGCGCCACTGAGCGAAGCCACGATGTCCTCTATCGCGCGGCCTTCATGGCTCACCACCTCCAGCTTGTATCCGCATGCGGCGGCTTGGCTCGACATGCCGTCGATGTAGTCCGAGATGAAGGTGTTGTGGTCGCGGTTCACGGTGTGGCCGTGTTTGGCGATCTTGAGAAAGCGCAGTGTGCCGAGGGTGCCCGCTTTCGCGACCTTCGGCGCGCGCACCTCGTACTTCAGCTCGGCCGCAGCCATCAGGACGCGGGTGCGGGTCTCGTCCGAAATGCCGCCTTTTCCGTTGAGCACGAGGGATACCGTCGCAGCCGAAACCTGCGCCCGCGCCGCAACATCTCTCACGGTCGATGACATCGGCGTTTCTCCAAGCTGTTTATTGTTTAGTAAATGTATTCTGCTTCGGCCTTCTTTTGGGCTTTCCGCGGTTTGCGTTTTGCCAAGTCAGGAAATGACCTCGATACGACAATCCCTGCCACAAAACGCTCGGGTTTTTCCTGATTCTTGTCTTCAGTCAAACCTCTAACATTTTAAGTAAATATGGAAAGTTGTTTAGCAATCACGCCATGAAGCGCGACCCGCAACTGCTGTTTTTGGTGGGCATCAACCTGCTCGTGCTGGCGCTGGGTGCTGCGATCTCGAAGGGTGCGTTCGTCGACCCGTACAACCTTCAGTCGATGGCCGGGCAACTGCCCGAACTCGGCCTGCTCGCGGTGGGCGTGATGCTCGCCATGTCGTCCGGCAACGGCGGCATCGACCTGTCGGGCATCGCGCTCGCCAACCTGTCGGGCGTGGCCTCCGCGATCGCGGTCGCGGCGTTCGTGTCGGTCACCGATGCCCCGATGCTTTTCACGGTGGCGTTCATCGCGGTGGCGGTGCTGGTCGGCCTTGTCGGCGGCGTGGTCAACGGTCTGTTGATCGCTCGGCTCGGGCTCACGCCGATCCTCTGCACGCTCGGCACGCAGCTGCTGTTCACCGGCTTGGCCGTGGTGCTCTCGGGCGGGCCCTCGGTTCGCGTCGGCAGTGCCGATCCGCTGATGACCATCGGCATCGGGCTGGTGCTCGGTGTCCCGATCTCGTTCATCGTCTTCGGCGCCATTGCATTGCTGGTCGGTATGGCGCTCAAGTTCAGCCCATTCGGTATCCGCCTTTTCCTGATGGGCACCAACCCAAAAGCGGCGCGCTACGCAGGCTTCTCGCAAACGCAGCTGCTCGTCACGACCTACGGGCTTTCGGGTCTCATGGCGGGCGTGGCGGGCGTGCTGATCGCCTCGCGCAACATCAACGTGAAGTGGGACTACGGGCAGTCGTATTTGCTGATCGCGATCCTCATCACCGTCATGGCCGGCGTGAAGCCCGAAGGCGGCTACGGCCGCATGACCTGCCTGTTTTTGTCGGCAACGGCGTTGCAGCTGCTCTCAAGCATGCTCAATTTCGCCGACATGTCGAACTTCTTCCGCGACTGCGCCTGGGGTTTGTTGCTGCTCGTTTTTCTGGCCATCAGCCGCTACGACATCGGCAGCCTGTTCAAGCGTCACGCGCCCGCCATCACCTCGTCGGTGCAGTCCCCTCCTGCGCCGAAGAATGCGTCCTGAGGGTTCATCCATTGGAGACAACATGAGAGTCACACCCATCAAGGCTTCGTTGATCGCGGCAGCCCTTGCAGCGGCCTTCGGCGCAGTCATCGCCCAAGACAAGCCGGTCATCGCGACCGTCGTGAAAATCAGCGGCATTCCGTGGTTCAACCGCATGGAAGTCGGTGTCAAAGAGTTCGCGAGCACCACGCCCACCGTCGTCGCGAGCCAAAGCGGCCCGGCCACGGCAGACGCCGCGCAGCAATTGAAGATCATCGACGACCTGGTCGCGAAGAAGGTGAGCGCGCTGGCCGTCGTGCCGATGGATCCCGCGGTGATCGAGGGCGTGCTCAAGCGCGCGATGGACCGCGGCATCGTCGTCGTGACCCACGAGGCCGACAACCAGAAGAACACCAACGCAAACATCGAGGCCTTCGACAACTCGGCCTACGGCACCGCGCTCAACGAGAAGCTCGCGGCCTGCATGGGCAAGACGGGCAAGTGGACATCGTTCGTCGGCTCGGTCGGCAGCCGCACCCACTTGCAATGGGTCGATGCGGGTGCCGCCAATGCAAAGAAATATCCGGGCATGACGCTGGTCGATCCGAAGAACGAGTCGTTCGACGATGCCAACAAGACCTACGAAAAAGCGAAGGAAGTGTTGCGCAAGCACCCCGACCTCAAAGGCTTCCAGAGCTCGGCCGGCAACGACGTGATCGGCATCGGCCGGGCGATCGAAGAGGCAGGTCTCGTGGGCAAAGTCTGCCTGGTCGGCACCGGCCTGCCCGCCCCGTCGGCCAAGCTGCTCGACTCGGGCGCCATCACCGCCATCGGTTTCTGGGACCCGAAAGACGCCGGCATCGCGATGAACAGGGCCGCCAAGCTGCTGCTCGAGAAAAAGCCGCTCACCAACGGCATCAACCTGGGGGTCAAGGGCTACGAAAAAGTCACGGTCACCAAAGGCCCGGGCCAGGGCTTGCTGCTCGTCGGTGACGCGATGGTGATTGCCGACAAGACCACCTACAAGAACTATCTGTTCTGATCCACAAGCGCTCCGACACGAACATGCAAACGCATCGACCTGCCGGAGCGCCCGCACCTTCAGAGGCACCTGCGTTCCTGCAGGTGCGCGGCATCCACAAGCGTTTCGGCGGCGTGCACGCGTTGCGTGGCATCGATGTCGTCATCGAGCGTGGCCGCATCTATCACCTGCTCGGTGAGAACGGTTGCGGCAAGAGCACGCTGATAAAAATCATCTCGGGCGCGCAGCCGCCCGATGAAGGCACGATCACGCTCGAAGGCAGGGTGCACGCGGCGCTCACGCCGATCGAGTCGCTCGCGGCCGGCATCGAGACGGTCTATCAAGACCTCTCGCTGATTCCGAACATGACGGTCGCCGAGAACGTCGCGCTCACCGAGCAACTCGTGCGCGGCAACGGCCGGCTCGCCCGCCTGCTCGACCGAAAAATGCTTCGCGAGACTGCGCGCCGGGCGTTGAAGTCGGCGGGCCTGCCGCACGCCGATGCCTTCCTCGACACGGTTGTCTCCGACCTGCCACTGGCCGTGCGCCAACTCATCGCCATTGCGCGCGCCATCGCAACCCAAGCCAAGCTCGTCATCATGGACGAGCCGACCACCTCGCTCACGCGGCGTGAAGTCGACAACCTCGTGCACGTGGTGGGCGACTTGCAGCGCGACCGCGTGGCCGTGCTTTTCGTCACCCACAAGCTCGACGAGTGCTACCGCATCGGCGGCGAAGCCATCGTGTTTCGCGACGGACAATGCGTCGCGCAAGGCCGATTTGGTCAGGCTGGAGACGTTAAGCGCCCCCAAAACGCTTGGACAGGAAAAGTAATCCTGCCTTTCAGCTCCATTTGTGCACCATCAGGACCAGATTGCTCGTCCAGCCCCATAGCCGTGTCGGCGAAAAAATACGTTTCCGAACCACGTGCCGGGATATGATCCGGCGAAGCTCGGATTTCGTCATCAGGTTCAGGTTACCCTCGTCGGCAAAGAACGAATAGCCGGACCTGCGAAAAATCGCTCGGCAGACCGGCTTCGGCAGCCAGTGGATCAGTGGTAGCTGGGTATGGAACTCGATCGGGAACCACCGGTTCGGCGTCGTCACGCACACGCCGCGGCGCGCCACGCGCAGGCATTCGGAAATGACACGGGCCTGGTTCTGGTGCGACCCGACATGCTCCAGCACGGCCGAGGAGTGCACCAGGTCGAATGAGTTATCGGCGAACGGCAAATCCAGCGCGTTCGCCGACCGGAAGGTCATGCCGGGATACAACGTCTCCATAAAGCTTGCATCGTCGATCCCCGCCGCGGTGATGCGATCCTTGTGCGGATACAACGCTTCCAGGTAGTTGGACGAGGCGTAGCTCTGGTCCGATGTCACCCCGACATCGAGGATGGTCTCGGATGGGAGCGGCGCGAATTCCCGCATGAACCCGGACGGAGAGCGAGTCTGGGCTGGCGAGGCCGTACTGGGCGTTGGGCCGGGTCATTCGCCACCTCGGAAGGCCCAGAATTTCAGGCAGCCATAGTTGGTCAGAGCAACCACGCAGGCGATCGCCGCGAAGGCGACATAGGGCTGGCCGCGGATCTGGCCAGGGAACAGCTCGGCGGCCAGCAAGGCCAACCCGTTGCCGATCGCCTAAGTGCCGACATAGCGCGGAAACGCGGACCAGTGAGA
>ENA-OFCI01000402-OFCI01000402.1-metagenomes-genome-assembly--contig:-NODE-402-length-26601-cov-3.017705_pt1 | contig 26601 bp, 25 predicted proteins | sample MGYA00153391_OFCI01 | MGnify analysis MGYA00153391
GCCATCGTTGCACAAAAATTGCTAAACATCCATGTACGCATTGATTAGAAGTCAAGGAATAGGTTGTCAAATTCGAGAGATTGCAGAGATTTCGCAAGAAACCCGACTTCTTGAAGAAGTCGGGTTTCTATCATTAACAGCGTATTATTAAATCTTACTTACAATCGTGTCTCAAATCTCACCAAATTAATTAAGTATTACTATCAGACTTATTATTTACCGCTTCAGTCGATTCGATTTGGCTGGGGGACTTCACCGCAGTTTCGATCGCGTCTACTTCTTTTTTGAACTCAGACTGAAAATCATTCGATGCTTCTTGGAAACCCTTGAGTGCTTTGCCTAGACTCTTGCCGATTTCTGGTAACTTTTTGGGGCCAAATACCAATAGTACGACAACAGCGATCGCGATAGTTTCCGGTAAGCCGATCCCAAAGAAATTCATAATCTTTTTCCTGACAATTATTTAAGACAGTATAATTTTTATGCCGATACCGTCATTGTATCCAAATTTACAGATATTTATCGGATAGTGGCTATCGATCGGGTATGGGTTAGAGTCAATCTCTCGATCTTCACGTTTGAGAAACATGAGCAAAAGTCGCACTCTGTTACCCATCCCAATCTCCAGTCACGATCGATCCTATTGTCCGCCACCACTCCAGTCAACAGAGAAACTATCAAGAACCAGAGAGTTATTGTAGATTTGGAGAATGATCAATAAAAAGACCGCAAACAATACCATAAATACGCCCATGACTGGGGTAGTTCCCCAACCAGGAACGACTTTACCATATTCAGCATTGAGAGGTCTGAGCAGATCCCCTAATTTAGTGCGTTGTGCCATGTGTCACCGATGATGTTATGTGGATACTCTATCTGTGGGGTGGAAATATTCCACATCCTCAGTGTACCAAAGAAAATTCCAGTTTTCGACAGCCGCTCCCGTTCTATTTTTAATGGGAGCCGCGATGTGTTGGCAGCACCGATCTAAAAGTAGATTTAGGAATGATATCTATCGATCGCTAGATTTTTTGGTAAATTTTTGTAAAATTCATTAATATTGTAAGAGAAGCAACATCCTTAGATTAAATTAACCATGGAATCTGCAACAGTTCTTAGCATTACGTTGGGCGCAGCGGTGATCCTCACCACTGCCTATGGCTTATATATTTCCTTCGGTCCTCCAGCGAAACAGCTCTCAGATCCTTTCGACGACCATGAAGACTAAATTCAGTTGATAGTTGATAGTTGATAGTTGATAGCGAAACCTTTGTTAGCGAAACCCAACGATCGTAGGGTGGGCACAGCCCACCAGCTAGGTTTCGGCAGCTTTAAGGATGTATTGGTTGTTGGCTTTAGACCACAACGGCGGATTTAGACAGCAGGGGAAATCCTAATTTTTCGCGTTGCGCCAGATAGAGATGGGCAACTTGTCTGGCTAATCCGCGCACTTTGCCGATATATCGCGTCCGCTCGGTAACAGAAATGACTCCCCGCGCATCGAGCATATTGAATGTATGGGAGCATTTGAGGACATAATCCAAACTCGGCATCACCAATCCTCTAGCGATCAGTTGTTCGGCTTCCTGTTGGTAGAGATCGAATAGGGTAAACAATAATTCGGGATTGGATGCTTCAAAATTGTAAGTGGATTGCTCGATTTCGGATTGGAGATAGATATCGGCATAGGTGAGTGTATCATTCCACAAGATTTTGGCGATCGACTCTACGCCCTGAAGATACATACACAGCCTTTCCAAGCCATAGGTAATCTCGATCGACACTGGGCGACAATCGACCCCGCCACACTGCTGGAAGTAGGTAAATTGAGTGACTTCCATCCCATCTAGCCACACTTCCCAACCAACTCCCCAGGCACCCATCGCTGCGTCTTCCCAGTTGTCTTCCACAAACCGGATATCATGGTCTTCTGGTTTGATACCCACGGCGCGGAGGGAGTCTAGATAGATATCCTGGATATTGTCTGGAGAGGGTTTGATCAGGACTTGATATTGATAGTAATGTTGATAACGGTTGGGATTTTGACCATAGCGACCATCGCCCGGACGACGACAGGGTTCAATATAAGCCACCGACCAAGGTTCGGGGCCGATCGATCGCAAGAAGGTATGATGGCTCTTGGTGGCGGCACCTTTTTCGGTATCATATGATTGAACGATCGCGCAGCCTTGTGCGCTCCAGAACTGATTGAGGGTGGCGACGACAGATTGAAAATTCATGGTTAGGATTTTAATTAATTGATGATTGATACTATGCCTACGGCAGGTTAACGTCAACGACTACGCTCATTACAAGTAATTGATAATTGGGTTATTAGGGTAGGGATTTCAACCCAGAAGCCATAGCTTCTGTTCTTCGTTAAGAGTATTGAGTTAGGAGCGTGGAGCGGTTCGCACCAGCAGCGCAATCCCCACAATCCGAAAAATCAGACGAATCATAGTGAGGATTTGACCAGAAATTGATAGAATAGGCTGGCATCAATAATTATGCAATTGAATGTAACTAAAATCATTGAGAGCAATGTAATCGCTTACATAGTAGTTTGAGAGCTAAATTTGGGAACGATCCATCGTAGGAGTCTCACATTTTAACTGCCCAATCTGCCCAGTTAGTTCAGTATCCACAATTTTGTCTCGAAAATCCCGCTTACCATGAGAGGGAGATCGAAAAATTTGACTCCGTCCGAAGGAATTTTCTATGAGTTCTGCACAATTCCCCATCAATCAGCCCCCATCGCATCCAGAAGCTGCAACTAGACCCGCCAAGCCTGTTAAACGACCCAAAAGACCAGATCCAGCAGATTATCCACCGCTGCCCCCGATGCTGCAACTGACGGGGAATACACCAATTCCGCCAGCTAGCGAACCACTTCAGTATCGAGCAATCGGATTGATTTTAGGTAAGTATGTACCCTCGATCGAGGAATTCAATCAGGGGATGATGTTGGCTGACGATGGAGCCGAGATTGATGCTGTCATTCTCGGTCGGATCATGAGTCTGATCAAAAATCACCTCGATTTAGCACAATCTCATTTGTGGGTAGTCTATCCCCGCATTCGCAAGGAAGATAATAAACTCCATGCCCAAATCATGGGTGTATGGGAGCCACAACTAGTCATAGACCCACTCGATCGATCGCCTGAGTCCGAACAGCAGATTGAGTCACCTACAGATATTTCGCCGATTCCGACGATCGAAAATCTGGAAATCCCCAATAGTTATTTCTCCATTCGCGGTGAGGTCATCTATCAGTCGCGGGAGACTAGAGAGATCTTTGTGAAAATTTGCCAAGCACCTAAGAAAAAAACTGAAGAAGAACGCTATTTTAAGATCCGATTGGTGGGCGATCTGGCTGAAAAGCTGGTCGGTAACTTTTGGGATTTTGATGTGGTGAGGGTGGATAACAATTTGGAGATCCGCAGTGCCAAATTTGTTGCCCCACTACGGGCTAAACTACCACGTAAAGGTGGTAGTAGACCTCCAGGCGATGGAGACAAAAGACCCTACCGCAATCCATTGGAACCTGATGACCGAGGGGCGGTACGGAGTGAGCCGAGTATACCAAAACCTGCTCCAATCAAGCGATTCTCCAGAGGAGAGGCTTCTCTTCTCTCCGAGACGCTTCGCGAACGAGAGCCTTCGCCAACGCCAACGATCCAACCTAAGTTGGACTTACCCGATCTCTAGTCAGAGCAAAGGTGGCAGTTGTCTTTGTCACCTACTTTCGATCGACTTGCTCAAGTGAGGGTTGAATCGATCGTCGATTCGAGCGGTCTAACGTAGCCGCTCGGTCGAACCATCCTTCAATCGCAATCTGACTGACTCTCCGTGAGAAAATAGCCCTTCCGCTTTGGTGAGCGCATCGATGGCATTACCAACTTTGCTCAGAGCTGTGGGCGAGTATTGGATCAGGCTGGAGTGCTTCATAAATGTCTCCACACCCAGTGCCGAAGCATAACGAGCTGCGCCGGAGGTAGGGAGTGTATGATTGGGGCCAGCGAGATAATCACCGATGGCTTCTGGAGTCGAATCACCAATGAAAATCGCCCCAGCGTGACGGATCAGATTGACCAATGCCCACGGGTCGTTAGTGTTTAGTTCCAAGTGTTCGGGGGCGAACCTGTCGGAGAGTTGGACAGCAGTCTCTAGACTCTCAACAACTACGATCAGTCCATAATGAGCGATCGATTTTTCTGTTAGCGTCCGGCGGGGATGATTTTGGAGCTGACTTTCGACCGCAGCTTGGACTGCTGTAGCAAGTTGAGCATCTGTAGTAATCAAAATCGCTGCCGCCATCGGATCGTGTTCGGCTTGGGCTAATAGATCTGCTGCGACGTGAATTGGATTGGCATGTCGATCGGCGATAATTAGGACTTCCGATGGCCCCGCGAGTGAGTCAATGCCGACGGTGCCATACACCAGCTTTTTGGCGAGGGTAACGTAGATATTGCCTGGGCCAGTGATCACATCCACTTTGGCAATTGTATCCGTACCATAAGCTAGAGCGGCGATCGACTGGGCACCACCGACCCGATAGATCTCTTCGATTCCGGCTACTTGAGCGGCGACGAGTACGGCTGGATTGAGATTTTTGTCTGCGCCTGGAGGTGTCACCATAGCGATCTGAGGCACGCCAGCAACTTTGGCTGGAATAGCATTCATCAGCACCGTGCTGGGGTAGCAAGCGCGTCCTCCAGGCACATAAATACCTGCTCGATCGACGGGATTGTAGCGTTTGCCGAGTACAACATCATCCTCGCCAAATGTCACCCAAGATTTGGGTACCCGCTGACGGTGAAAAGCTTCGATATTTTGGGCGGCAAGTTCGATCGCCTTGAGCAATTCTTTAGATACCTGTTGATAAGCAGCATCTAATTCGGCACCACTGACCCGCAACCGATCGACCGTCAGGGTTTGACCGTCAAACTCAGCCGTATAATGGATTAAAGCCTTGTCACCCTGTCGTCGCACTGTTTGTACAATTTCGTTGACAGTTGCTTCTTTGTGGACGATCGCATCGTCGTGGATACGGGCACTGATTCGCTGCAACTCTTGTTGCGCTTCAGTCTGCTGAGTGATGATTCGCAGCATGGGTGAAATATGCCAATTAGCAGAAGGTGGAACGATGCAGGGTCAGGCGGGACGGTCTATCCTTGGCGACCTTATTACTATAATTTAACGCGATTTTTCGAGTGTGGTGTCAATTTTCAGGCGATCTCCCCTACTAGAATTTACACATTCGCTCTTTATTGGTAAGTTGCTGGTTCTAAATCAAGAATCCCCGATCTAAACCATGCGATATGCCTCCTTCCCAATCAGTGGTCAAAAACTCACGTACATTGTTGAAACAATGCTCGACGACATCTGAGTAGATTGGATTTTTTTGATAATCCGCATTATATCTAAACTCGCGATCGGTATTCTTTTGCTTTCTGAGTATATAAATCTGGTCTATTTTGTATTTTTTAAGATTGACTGACTCCGAAAGTTTTAGCCATTCGGCGACAACAACGTACATGGCATTAGGATTTTTATGCTTTATTTGTTCGGCAGCAGTGGAAGCATCTTGAAGCATAGTCTTATCTAGATATGTTTTACACTCAATAGCTATTGCTGGAATATCCCAATTATATTCATCAGCAATAATAGTGCCTTGACATTGCATTGTTGCTTTCATACTTGCACCAATAGCAAAATCACGATCTTTTATTTCAAATAATGCGTGGGGTCTTTCGACCATATCCTTGTATGAAGGTGCTCTAAAGAAGACATCTTTAAATGAGTGAGACTTGCCAATTAAAGCATTTTTGGAAATCCCCAACACAAGATCTTTGAATAAATAATACATAAATTCTTCCAAAACAGAAGAATGAAGATTAGAGCGCGAGTCAAATTTTTCAGCATAATGCTGTAGATCCAAAAAATCCTTGTACTCGTTTAGCAAATGAACCCGCTTTTCAATCAGTTCAGAATCGTTTGCTGAAAAAGTTGGTAGTGGGCCTTTCAAAGTTTCATTTTTAATCTTCCATTGGTTGTACTCGATCCGAATTTCCGATAAGTAAAGTCTAGACTCAGCATCTCTATATTTTGTTTTATGATTCTCTTTTTGTTCTAGATTATTGCCGTGGACGAACATATTAATATCAAAGTTGTTTTAAAATATTTTCTGCTATTGCTTTTGCCATTAATGGCGGAACTGCGTTACCAATCTGATTGTATTGACAGAGATGTTTTTCCGCGAGCCGACCTTCTCGCTCCAACAATTTATGACTTACCACTGTTGGTTTACCTTTGAATATATACCAATCGGAAAAAGATTGAATCCTCGCTCCTTCCCGTGCCGTAAAATTTCTATTTGTGTAGGGGTGAACGAAGTTTGCGTAGAAAGAAGCAGGGATAGTATGACATTGACGATCTGGGTGCATTCTACGATTGTTTTGATCGTAAATTTTGTTTGAGAACTCGGTGCTATTCCTTTTGATGGGTCGTAGATGATCTGGAACATCTGAGGTTGAATCACCCCAATTCATTGAAGCAAAGCGTTCGATAATTCGCTTTGAATGATTCATTGCCTTATGATTTGAAAGTTTCGTTGTTTTATCACGAAGAATCTGTTGGTAGTTGTTAAGCGGAGGATGAGAATATTCAGATTCTTCAGCACCTTCTCTTGCTTCAATATCCGGTAGATCGGATATTGCATCCCACAACGTAGGGCATCTTTTAAGTCCAGTATCCAGAAAATTTACCGGACTTGCTATTGTGTGCGTTTTTTCAGGAAATGGATTTGCTAACTTTCTACTTGAGGCAATAACTACAAGCCTTTTCCTAATTTGGGGCACGCCGTAATCAGTTGCCTCAAGAATACGGTATTCGACATGATAACCAATATTCATTAATTCATACTGAATGATATCAATTACGAGATCTTCACTTTTTGTCTTAGCCTTTACAAGGTTAGGAACATTTTCCATAATCATGATTCTTGGCTTGAAGAGACGACCGACACGGATAAAATCTTCAAAAAGTGAATTGCGTGGATCTTTTAGATCGCCACTATTTTTATTACATATCGAAAACCCTTGACATGGTGGGCCGCCTAAAACAATATCAGGATTAAGATGACCAAAAGTACTAATAAGAAGATCGTCAGTCATTGTGGTAATGTCACCTTGCAAAACTGTCGCTTCAGGATGATTAAACTTGAATGTTTCACAAGCCCAACTATCTATCTCTATAGCACCGATAACTTTCGCACCTGCTAGATCGAAACCCAGGCTAAACCCGCCTGCACCTGCAAATGTGTCGAGTACTGAGAAAGTCATATTTTATGTTTAGCTATGGAGGTAATGAGTAATTCTAGACCACAAAGGTTAATAGTTTGCAGTCTCTAATACTATGCTATATTCTGTCAAAACTCACACCTCAATTTTTCTTTCCAAACTTCTGCTGCAAATCTGCCAGTGTTGCTGGCCGACTCAGCTCTTGCTGCACCGATTGCGTTTTCGGTAATATTTTAGATGGTTTAGTTGATGATGGTTGAGGCTGACTATTACGTGCCACTGGTTGCTGAGATGGGCGATCTCGATTTGGATCGACACCAGCTTTCATCGATAAGCTCACCCGTTTGAGTTGAGCATTTACCTCCAACACCCGCACCTTCACCACTTGTCCCACCTTTACCACCTGATTTGGATCGCTGACAAAGTTGTCTGATAATTGGGAAATATGCACCAATCCATCTTGATGTACCCCGATGTCTATAAAGGCCCCAAAGGCAGCTACATTAGTCACGGTGCCTTCCAATTCCATCCCGATGACTAAATCTGTGATTTCTTGAATGCCTGCCTTGAATGTGGCATATTTGAACTCGGCGCGGGGGTCACGTCCAGGTTTTTCGAGTTCGCCAATGATATCGCGCAGGGTGGGTTCGCCGATGGAGTCGGTGAGATACTTTTTGAGGTCTATTTGTTTGAGTTGTGAGCCTAATTTAGTTGGCTCGGTGAGGGGAATACTGACATCTTTGGCGATCGCTGCTAGGATACTGTAGCGTTCGGGATGGACGGCGGTATTATCCAGCGGATTCTCGCCATCGCGGATGCGGAGGAAGCCAGCCGCTTGTTCGTAGGCTTTCGGCCCTAATTTAGCCACTTTGAGTAGTTGCTTACGGTTTTTAAAAGCTCCATGCTCGTTCCGATAGGCGATGATATTGTTAGCAATTGTGGGGGTTAAACCGGATACGAAAGTCAGGAGTTCTTTCGATGCAGTATTGAGGTCTACACCGACAAAGTTCACGCAACTTTCGACGGTATCATCAAGTTTTTTCCTCAGTAGTTTTTGGTCTACATCATGCTGATATTGCCCGACACCAATTGATTTTGGATCGATTTTTACCAGTTCGGCGAGTGGATCTTGTAAGCGTCTACCGATACTGATTGCACCGCGTACAGTGATATCTAAATCGGGAAATTCAGAAATAGCCACATCGCTTGCTGAATAAATCGATGCGCCCGATTCATTGACCATTACTTTTATCGGTTTTGGTTCGAGATCGACCAAAAGTTCGATGACAAATTGGTCGGTTTCACGTCCAGCGGTACCATTACCGATCGCGATTAATTCGATCTGATATTTTTTGATAAACTGTTTGACTGTATTAGCAGCTTGTTGGCGTTGGTTGGCTGATTGATGGGGAAAGACTGCTTCATATGCCAAGTATTTACCCGTCTCAGATAATACTGCAACTTTGCAGCCACTGCGGAAACCAGGATCGATCGCGAGTGTTGGTTTCATCCCTGCTGGAGCAGATAATAATAATTCGCGGAGATTGGTTTCAAAGTTAGAAATCGAGCCGATATCTGCTTGCAATTTGGATTCCGATCGAACTTCATTTACTAATGATGCCTTCATCAACCGATTGAAGGCATCTTTGAGCATCGATCGATAAAATTCTCGAATCGCAGGTATTTTAGTCTTAATCTCTTGAGTAGCTAAATATTCACAAATGTCATCTTCACTAAATTCTAATTCTAGACTGAGAACTTTCTCTGTTTCGCCTCGAAATAAAGCGAGTAAATTATGTGGCGCAACTTTACTCACAGGTGCCGTATATTTTCGGTACATCTCAAACTTAGTCGAGCCTTCTGCCACATCATCTTTAATCTTAGATTTAAACTGACCTTCTGACTGAATATATTCACGAATATAAGCCCGTAAATTAGCCTTGTCAGCAGTTGACTCAGCAATAATATCCGAGGCTCCAGCTAGAGCTTCGGCGGCTGTCTTGACACCTTTCTCTTCGTCAATATATTTAGCAGCTTCGGGTTCTAACTCTACTGGCTTGGCACTGACATTGTTTAAAGATCGAATCAATTCAGCCAGCGGCTCTAAGCCTTTTTCTCTAGCAATTGTTGCTCTAGTGCGCCGCTTGGGTTTGTATGGTAGATATAAATCTTCTAACTCAGTCTTTAATAAACAGCTCTCAATCTTAGAACGTAATTCTGGAGTTAGTTTATCTTGAGACTCGATCGAACTAATAATACTCTCTTTCCGCGCCGCTAGTTCCGTTAAGTAATTGAATCTTTCTTCCAGTTCGCGCAACACAATCTCATTCATCTCATCCGTGCGCTCTTTCCGATACCTAGCAATAAACGGAATCGTCGCTCCCTCTGCAAATAAATCTAGAACATTTTGAACGATATTCTGGTTTAGTTCTAATTCGGAAGCAATCTGAGCGCGGATATCTAACATGGAAAATTATTAGTTAACTTAATTTATTTTAAAAAACATGAGTTTAAACACAACTGAGGAATTAATCAGCTTAATTAGCAGAATACAATAATTCCCCATGCTCCATCACATACTTTACTGGAATCTTAGGATTGTTGATGTCTTTACCACCGCTCTCATGCCATTTGTCAGACCATTTTATGTAAAAGCATTCTAAATCATGGGGTGTCAGTTTATAAATTGAAACTAAATTAATTTCACTATAGATCGCAAAAATCCAATCTACTTGACGATATTTTGCGATGATACGAGGGTTAATATGGTGGTGCGTAGAAAAGCTTTTAGTGAGGGCCATGTTTACTGATTTTAACTCATATTCATTACCGTCAGCATCCTTGGCATCATTTCCTTCTCTACCTGATAGGACTTCTAATCCCGTTACCAAAAGTACCTGAAGAATTTTACCCCCATTATCCTGAAAAATATCATTAATACCGTGCTTTAATGCAAGTTCTTGGTATCTTTGAATATACGGGAATAAATTATCGAGGATTATCTTGTCTGGATGAGGTGTCATTCTAGTTCTTCTTTTAGAAGTTCAATGATGTCAACCTCAAGAGCTTTAGCAAGACGTTCTATATTATCTATAGATATGTTACGTTCGCTGCGTTCCACTGAACCTACATATGTGCGGTGCAAACCTGCCATGTCAGCCAACTCCTCTTGCGACAAGCCTTTTAGCTGACGTATTTGGCGCAACCTAGACGCAAAGACTTTTCTAGCATCAGACAACACAGTTTTTACAGATTGACATCAGGTCTATAATTGAATAGTTGATGACTATAAGTCTACAGACTATAAGTAGCATTAAAAATTTATGTCTCCAAGCCAGACTCATTTTTCCGTCAATATCGATAAGTTCGATCGCCCACCAGCATATGTTACTGACTTAGGTGCGGCATTTTGTGGCGATTCATTAGAGCTATTAAATCAGCTACCAGATGAAAGTATCAATTTAGTTCTAACTAGCCCTCCTTTCGCATTACAAAGAGAGAAAGAATATGGAAATAAGGATTCGACTGAGTATGTTAAATGGCTAGCCGAATTTGCGACGTTAGTATATAAAAAACTCAAGCATGATGGTAGTTTTGTTCTGGATTTAGGTGGTGCCTATGAAAAAGGCAAGCCCGTTAGAAGCCTTTATAATTTTAGGGTTCCAATTTACTTTTGTGATGAGATCGGATTCTTATTAGCTGAAGATTTTTACTGGTTTAATCCTTCTAAGTTACCTAGTCCAATTGAGTGGGTTAATAAAAGAAAAATTAGAGCTAAGGATTCTGTAAACACAGTATGGTGGTTTAGCAAATCAGAATTTCCAAAAGCAGATGTGACGAAAGTTTTGACAGAATATAGTCTCAGAATGAAACAACTGCTTAAAGATCCTGATAAATTTTACGACCCTAAAAAACGTCCGTCTGGGCATGATATTGGCAAGGCATTTGCAAAAGATAATGGAGGTGCTATTCCTTCTAATCTGTTACAAATAGCTAATTCAGACTCTAATGGTCAATATTTAAGAGGGTGTAAATCTCTAGGTGTAAAACCACATCCGGCACGTTTTCCAAGTAAGCTCCCAGAATTTTTTATTCGCTTCTTGACAGATCCAGGCGATCTCGTTGTTGATATATTTTCTGGCTCCAATACTACTGGGTTTGTTGCGGAAGAAGAGGGTCGCCATTGGTTAGCATTGGAAAAAGAAATTCAGTATGTTGCGGCATCCTCTTTTAGATTTATGGATAAAAATATAGATGATGAAAGCTTAAATACCTTTTACAAAAAGATGATGTGTGGAGAATCTTTGAGAATCGATCCAACTAAGCTAAGTTTCTTGGAGAAAGCATTTACTCACTAGCTCGTATGGTATGGGCAATCAAAAGCTTGAAGTAGGTTGTAGCTTGTAAGTTGGGTGGAAGAATGAACCCCAACTTCTAGGATATTTGTGTGTTAGTTAGTTGGGTTTCGCTTTCGCTCTACCCAACCTACGAGTTTTGTGAATTACCCGACTTTACTCAAAATTTGAGCCACTACTGTCATGGTTTGCTCGTAGAGTAAATCGCGTCCCCACCGCTGAAGATACTCAGCGAGTAAATCTTCAGCAGTGCGCTCGGCGAGGGAAGATACTTCCTCTACCCGTGCGGTTTGGGTACCGCCGCGCATTTCCATCTGCATACAGCCAGCTACTTCCGAACAGAGAACGGTGATACAGTTGGCTTTGGGATTGGTGGAGTTGAGCCTCACACCCATCAGATCGCCAGGGATCTCACCAACGTTTGCAGTCGGCATTCCGGCGAGTTCGGTATGGATTTTGCGTCCGTCGGGAGCGACAAAATCCACCTCTCGGAGGTCATAATCACCGCCAGTATGTTTGTAGCTAACGGGTTCCCATTGGAGGCGGCTGGAGAGCCAGCCGAGGAACATCAAGGCTTGGGCGGGATTACCTGCTTCATAATTGACATCCACTCGATCGATTTCGGTGATATCTTTGCGACGAGCAGGGGGATCGAAGGCTTCGGCGGTGAGTTCTTGCCAGCCCGCAATCCTGCGCCAGTTGAGATCGATAACGGGAGTCCCGCGATCGAGTATCTCATGCAACTGTAATAATTCAGCTTCGCTCGTCTCAAACTCAGCAGAATCAAAAATTACTGAATGCGCTCGTGCTGCTAGCTGAAGAAATAGGGGTTTTGTGGGTGTGGGGGTATCTTTCCACCACAAGAATTGGGGAAAGTCAGATACGGCGAGATTGGCGATGCTCTCACCGTTGCGCTCTAAGGCATCTGGAGTGGCGCGTAAGGTGACGTATTCGCTGCCAATGAGGGTGTGTAGATACTGCTTCTTCATCGGGCAATAGACAGACACCTGGGCGGTAACGCCAGTGTCTTCACTGATTACCGGACAGAGGGTGACAATTCGCCGAGGATTGGTATTGGCGATCGCATCGGTGACTACATAACCGCGATTATCGGCATCTTTTTCGACGGCGAGGGCGTGTGTATCGTGAGTGGTGGCAATCTTTTCGTGATAAGCAGCTTGGATTTTGCTCATCGTCTCGCGATCGAGTTTACCAGTCACCGCTAACCGATAGGCTAATTGGGCGGCTCTAATCGCTTTAACTTGAGCGGGGCCAAAAATTCCATCGATCGGCCCATTGTAGAAGCCCAATACGGCTAACATGTGCTGAGTCGGTTCTGGCTCATACACCATCAACGTGAAAGTATTAGCCTGGGTAGCGACGATCGCATCTTGAGTCTGACTTTCTGGTTGATAGTCTTTCCAGATCTGCCCTAATTCATGTTCGATATCACTGACCGAAACATCCTTCGGCGCGCGCAATGAGACAATTGGCGGAGATTGGGTACTCATCTGTTAAGAGGGTAGAGGGTAGAGGGTAGGCTTTAGGTGTAAAGTCCCCTCCAAGGAGGGGTGCCCGTAGGGTGGAGTGGGTTAGATCTACGCAGCAACTCAAGAGCGATGCCATTTGCGTCCATCATCGTTGATCAGATCCTCAGCGGCTAATGGCCCCCATGTCCCCGCTTCATACAGCGAAACCGAATCGGGATCGGTATTGGCTTCCCAGTCCGATAGCGCAGGAGTGACAATCCGCCATGCCTCTTCGACCTCATCGGAGCGGGTAAATAGAGTTTGATCGCCGAGCATACAATCGATCAATAACCTGTCGTAGGCATCGGAAGATTTCACACCAAAAGCCTCTTGGTAATTAAAATCCATATTCTCCGTACGGGTGCGGAGATCTGCTCCAGGCATTTTGGCTTCAAATTGGAGGGAGATCCCTTCGTTAGGATAAATCTGCATCGTCAATACATTCGGATTGGCTTGACGGGAAGCAGATTGGAAAATCAACCAGGGCACTTCTTTAAATTGCACGGCGATTTCGGAGACTTTCTTGGGTAGCCGCTTACCAGTGCGGAGATAAAAGGGGACATCTTTCCATCGCCAGTTATCCACCATAAATTTCATGGCGACAAAACTCGAAGTAACCGATTCGGGCGCGACACCTGTTTCCGCGCGATAGCCAGGAACTTGGTTGCCTTTCATCCAGCCTGCTTGATATTGCCCCCGAATTGCCGATCGACTAAGATTATTGACATCAGCGAGGCGGGTAGCTTCCAGGACTTTGACTTTTTCAGTCCGAATCGAGTCAGCATCGAGGGAGTTGGGCGGTTCCATCGCGGTGAGGCAAAATACCTGCATTAGATGGTTTTGGATCATGTCGCGGAGTGCGCCAGCGGATTCATAATAACCCGCCCGATCTTCGACACCGACGGTTTCGGCGACGGTGATCTGAATGTGATCGATATAATTGCGATTCCAGAGGGGTTCAAAGATCGCATTGGCAAATCGCAACACCAGCAAGTTTTGGACGGTTTCTTTGCCCAGGTAGTGGTCGATCCGATACACTTGGCTTTCGTGACAATGCTCTCTCACTACACGATTGAGCACGCGGGCGGAGGGGAGATCGCGACCAAAAGGTTTTTCGATCATCAGGCGATGTTTTTGGATATCGCTGAGTAATCCAGCACTCCCTAGTTGTTTGATGGCTTCAGGAAAGAAGTTGGGGGCGACGGAGAGGTAATAGACGCGATTGCCGAGGGTGCGGCGTTCGGTATCGAGTTCGCTGAGGAAAGATTTGAGTTTTTGGTAGCTTTCGGGTTTGTCGATGTCGCCGGAGCAGTAGTATAAGCCTTTGGCAAATTCTTCCCAAGCGGCTTCGTCTTGAATACCGTTACCAAATTCTTCGATCCCTTTTTTGGAGTGTTCGCGGAAGTATTCGTGGCTCCAGTCGCGACGGGCGACGCCAACGATCGTAATTTCGGGAGGTAATCGGCGATCGAGTCGCATCTGATACAATGCGGGGATCAGTTTGCGATGAGTCAGATCGCCGGAGGCACCGAAGATGGTCAAAATCTGAGGTTCGGGGACGCGTTCTTGTCTGAGTCCGAGGCGAAAGGGGTTTTCGAGTAGATCGATCATTCTTTTTCTTGGTTACTGATGCTTGGAACTCGAATTAGCTTGTTAGTTTTCTAGGGTGAACACTGCGGCACCCTAGATTACATCTTATATTTAACTGCGCCTACCTACCCAGTAGAATTGAATCTCCATCTGAATTATCAATTCACTTAGCAACGCAGTCTGTCGCCGATCGATCCAAACCATTAATAATATTCACGATCTAAATCTATACTGGCATCAACGCTTTCACTTTACCATCTAAAGATTTCATCAGTGATTCGAAGGGTTTGACAAATTTGTCGATCCCATCAATTAGAAGTTCGTCCATGACGCTATCGAGATTGATATTGACATCGGGATCTTGGAGGCTGGCGATGAGGCGGTAGGCTTCATCGACTCCGGCTTCGATCCGACTGGCGGGATCGCAATGATCGGCGCAGGCTTCGATCGTGTTTGGTGGTAGGGTGTTGACGGTATCTGCACCGACTAGTCCATCGACGTACATGACATCGCTGTAGCTGGGATCTTTGGTACCCGTACTCGCCCAGAGTAGGCGTTGGACGCGGGCACCTTTGGCGGCTAGTTGTTGCCAGCGATCGGTGGCGATGATTTTCTTGTATTCTTGGTAGGCGACTTTGGCGTTGGCGATCGCGATTTTGCCTTTGAGGGCGGAGATTTTTTCGATTTTGGTGGTATCGGTGAGATCTTTGAGCAGGCGGTCTAGTTTACCATCGATATTGGTGTCGATCCGACTCAAAAAGAAGCTAGCAACTGAGGAGATATTACTGATGTCTTCGCCTTTGGCGGCGCGGGCTTCTAAGCCGCGTATATATGCCCAAGCTGACTCTACATAACTTGCGACTGAAAACAGCAGGGTAACGTTGATGCTGATGCCTTCACTAATCATTTGTTCGACGGCTGGTAAGCCTTCTGGAGTGCCAGGAATCTTGATCATCACGTTGGGACGATCGATCTGTCCGTAGTACCGTCGGGCTTCGCTGATGGTGCTCTTGGTATCTGCGGCAATTGTCGGCGGAACTTCGATACTGACGTAGCCATCGATGCCGTTGGTTTGCTGGTAGACGGGGAGTAAGATGTCACAGGCGTGACGAATATCTGTAAATATTAACGATTCATAAATGTCGTTGAGGGATTTACCTGCTTTAATACCAGTGACAATTTCGGTATCATAAATTGCATTACCACCGATCGCTTTTTCAAAAATTGCGGGGTTGGAAGTGATCCCCAATACGCCACGGGTGGTGACGAGTTCGGCGAGTTCGCCGGATGTAAGCAGATCGCGGCTCAAGTTATCCATCCAAATACTTTGTCCGTATTCCTGCTCGATCTCTAATAAGGGATTTTTGGCTGTGGGTGACATGGTTGATATTTACTCCAATAGGTAATGGGCTATCGATGCTCTCGCTCCGTCGGTTGTGCCCCAGATTAGGCTACCAACGCCAATGAAATCGCTCTGGATCTATCGCTAAAAGATTCTAAATTGTAGTTATGCCTATTACTGTGGCATCCTTACTTGTTATTACATTTGCAACATTTTGGCTCTAGTGTTGACTGTTTGACGATCTCCATTTCCCGCATTTTAGCCGATCGACATCTGAATATGCGCGTCAACAAGCACAAATTTGGGGAGAATTCGATCGATCGACTGGGTTGTTTCTAGATAAATATGTATTATGGCAAGATGCGATCCAGCATCATTTATTTCCTAACCCCTAACTTAATCATGATGGAATTTTGCGATCGAGTATTAGATCTTGCCAGTACTACCGCTCACAGAGTCGGGACGCAATTGCTGCTAGACTTTGGGCACGTCCAAGGACTGGAAAAAGCCGATGGGAGTCTGGTAACAGAGTCCGATCGATGGGCGGATAACGAGATTCGATCGAGTATTCTCAAGGTGTTCCCAGATCATGCCATTCTCAGTGAGGAGAACGAACATGGGTTTACTGATGCTCGGTGGACGTGGGTAATCGATCCGCTGGATGGAACGACAAATTTTACGCGCGGGATTCCCATCTGGGGGATCTCGATCGGGTTACTGTATGAGGGAATGCCTGTCTTTGGCTATGTATATTTTCCGCCTATGGGTCAAACTTTCTACGGCTATTGGGCGGGAGATACCGGATTGGATCTGCCGACTGGTGCTTATTTAAATAATCGATCGATTAATGTCAGTGAGGATCGACCTAGCAGCAATCATTTTTTTAGCTTGTGCGCTCGGAGTATCCAGGTCTGGCAGCCAGGATTTCCGTGTAAGATTCGGATGTTAGGGGTTGCAACTTACAATTTTTTGGCAGTTGCGGCTGGGGCAAGTTTAGGTGGGGTGGAAGCAACACCCAAAATTTGGGATCTAGCGGCAGTCTGGGCGATCGTCCACGCTGCTGGGGGGTCGTGGCGATCGTTGAGAGCTGAACCGACTTTCCCTGCGGTTGTGGGTCGAAATTATGGGAGCTATGCCATGCCATGTCTGATTGTCAATCAGTCAGAATTAGCCGATCTCGTACTACCACTGATGACATCAATCTGCAAATACTCCCTTCCCAGTGACAAATTAGACATCTAGGGTAGGGGTGAACGGTGGATGGTGGATAGTGAATGCTGAATGTCTATTTTTTGGGTGGGAAAAGAGTAGGTGCTGAGGGATCTAAGTTTATTAGGGACATAAGGAATGAATCAAGACTCTTCCCTATCCCCTATCCCCTATCCCCTAAGATTCACTAGTAGCAGTAGCCGCAGCAGTAGTAGCTGCTACTTTCTCCTGTGCCCGTTTTTCACGTTTTTTGCGCTCGGCTTCTGCCAAGTCGGACATTACCGCTTCCATTTGGACTAGTTTGTCCAAGTTGCTGCGATAGGTATCTAGATCTTTTTGCACTTTTTCTGTTGGTAAGTGCATCGCTTCACCAATTTGCAAGATTGCATCTTGGCGTTTTTTCTCATCTTTGAGTAAATCCGGTGCTGCTTGTTCGAGGATCGTAAATAAACCAATCCCAAATAAGCGACTATATTTAAATTTAGGGTTACTGACGATCGAGCCGATCGTACTGGCTAATTGTGCCCCCGTTCCTTCGGTGGTGGGATGAGTGAGCCAATTGATGATATCTTGCCCCTGCATACTGCGGGCAAATTCTTGAACTTCAGCAGCATCTTTGCGGGACTGCTCGGCATTGCCACCCATTGATTCAGACAGAGCGACAAAAATCGATTGTTTATCAGTTTCGGGGCGATAACTTGCCATAAATCTGTCGAAGCTACTAACTACACCCAATGCGTAAATTGGATCGTAGGCAAAATCAACATTAGTAGAAAGCAAGTGCATTTCTACCATTAATTCTTCTACTACCCGCCGATAAATCGAATTAATCGGGCGGGTATGTTTGGAGTAGAAATTACGCTTGGTATCGGAGACAGTACTCAGGTTATTCACCGGGCTATACAGGAGATTTGGTTAACGATCCTTAATTATCAACGATCGCACACCCAATACGCAAAGGTGGCGATCCCCAAATCGATCTAGAAGTAGATTGAAAACGTTACCTATGAACAGTCATCGGCAATTAATAGCCACCTAAAATTAATATTATGGTCATCTTCGATCTGACTCAGGCGATGAGTAGTTTCGATGGCTCGATCGAAACTACTCAGTATTTTTTAGTCTAGATCGAATGTGCTAGCGTCAAAGCTGCTGTCAACTCGGTGAGGATCGCTATAACTCTTGCACTTCTCCTATAATTAGAGGAAACAGCAACAAGTTCTTTCGATGACTTCAGAAGTAAATACCGATCTTCAGTCCGATCGCGAACTGAGTACTGCACTATGGTCGCCCGATCCCGATCTGGCTGGTAGTAATGATGAACTCCCCGCAGACATGGAAATGTCTTTTTTCGACCATTTGGAAGAGTTGCGCCAGCGGATTTTTTACGCGATAATTGCGGTCGCGCTCGGAGCCACGGGCTGTTTTGTCTATGCCAAACAGATCGTCCAAGTGCTGGAAATTCCAGCCATTGGCATCAAATTTCTCCAACTGGCTCCAGGCGAATACTTTTTTGTCTCGGTGAAAGTGGCTGGCTATTGCGGCTTACTCGTTGCCAGTCCGGTAGTCCTCTACCAAATCATCCAATTTGTGATTCCAGGCTTGACGCGGCGCGAACGACAGTTGGTGTTGCCAGTGGTGATTGGTTCGTCGGTGCTATTTGTGGCGGGGATTGCCTTTGCTTACTATGCACTGATTCCCGCCGCGCTCAATTTTCTAATCGGTTATGGCGAAAATGTCGTCGAACAAGCTTGGTCGATCGATCGCTATTTTGAGTTCGTGTTGGTTTTATTATTTGCGACAGGGTTATTATTTGAACTACCTGTCGTCCAGATTATACTGTCCCTACTGGGTATTCTCTCTTCTGAGTTGATGCTATCTGGTTGGAAGAGTGTGGTAGTAGGCTCGATGGTCGTTGGTGCAGTCGTTACGCCCTCTACAGATCCTCTCACTCAAAGTTTATTAGCAGGTGCAGTTTTAGCTCTATATTTTGGTGGGATTGGGGTCGTTAAATTACTCGGCAAGTAGATTTGGGGCACCCTAACTGAGATCGGCTTCGACATTTGACAACAGTTGAAAGCCAAGGAGACAGTGAGGTTTTTAGGATGGGGATATTGAACCCTAAATTCTGTTCGCGCAGCGTCGGTGCCGAATCGAGTACAGCGGACTAGATAACAGCAGAGATCCAGGGGTACCCTGGATCTCTGCTGTTACTAATGTTTTGATACTGGTGCAAGATGTGCGTAAATCTACTTTTCTCGCACCACATGTACCCGCTGAGTCAAAGTCGTCATTCCAGCCGGACGGATAAAAATAGTCGAAAACCAGTAGTCGCCAGATTTACCTGGAGCGCGGGCGATCTTAAATAAACCGCCAGCCGTTAGCAATTCGAGTTTATATTTGGGTGCTTGAGCATAGGCTTGGGCAGAAACTGGTTGTTCGATGGTAGTGCCCATCAGGACATCTTCACCCAGAGGTTCTGTGACGATCGCATCTAGACTATATTCTGCATTAGATTGAAGCTGAGTTGGGAGATTGAGTTCGATCGTCGGTGGTTTGCTCCCACTGGATAACAGAGTACGTTCTTGCAAAATTTGTTGTTGAACGATTTGTCCCCCGACGATCTTTTGACGAGATGCGATCGACGATCGCAGATTTGTCACTCTACCATCAATTTTCTGAACGCCAGTAATTTTGGTGACAGTATTAGCTGTATAACCATTTTCCACCGCCTGCCAGCCTGCTAGAGTAGTCGTGTAGCTAAGATTACTATAGTTTTGCCAAAATTGACCTAGAGACTGCTGCCATGCTGCTTTATTCAAACCATCGCTGGTACTGAAGTTCGGGCTATAGTAACGTAACAGCTCTGGTAATTTCCGCCCAGTTGCAGCAGCATCGATATTGGACAGCATCGTTTTGAGTGCTGTAGGTGCAGTTGACATCGAGCTATCAGCCTGAGCGGGGAGGATTGTAGCTGGCTGGCAACCGACGACTAGTGCCGCAATTACTATTCGATACCAAGTAGTAGCAGCAGTAGATGGCAAGAAACGGTAGATGAGTTGCAACGACATATAGGGGTGGGGTAAACAGTTGACAGTTGACAGTTGACAGTTAACAGCGAAGCGATCGGAACACTGGGCACTGGTCGGGCGATCCGCCCAGTGTCCCAACTGGGCGACAAGACACAATCGTTGGCATTCAAGTAGGTAGCAACTTGGGTTACATCTAGGATAACAGAACGGCGATTCTCCTAGCGCAGAGGCTACGTCAACGGCTAAAATAGCTGTGTCGCAGGTGAGGAGTGAAAATATTAGTGTCTAAAGCCGCTACTAAGCTACTGATTGCTGCCAGTGGAACTGGGGGACACGTATTCCCCGCTATTGCAGTTGCCCAAAAGCTATCGGGATATCAGATTGAATGGTTGGGCGTACCCGATCGATTAGAATCAAAGCTGGTACCTAAAGAGTATCCGCTACATTTGATTCGTGTCGGTGGCTTTCAAGGCAAACTTGGATTGGGAACACTCAAGACTTTTGGTGGATTGATTAAAGGAATTTTTCAGGTTCGGACACTACTCAAACAGGGTCGATTTGATGCTGTATTTAGTACTGGCGGCTATATTTCTGCACCTGCCATTTTAGCTGGCTATTCCCTCGGCTTACCAGTTTTTTTGCATGAGTCAAATGCGATTCCAGGTAAAGTCACTCGCTGGCTGAGTCCGTTCTGTACCAAGGTAGCCGTGGGATTTGTCGCGACAAGTAAGTACCTCAATCGCGCTAAAACTATTTATCTGGGCACTCCCTGTCGTCAGCAGTTCTTGACCCCACAACCCCTAGATTTACCCATTCCCGCAGAAAGTCCGCTGATCGTCGTAGTTGGTGGCTCTCAGGGCGCGGTAGCCCTCAATCAGATGATTCGTGAATGTGTGAATACTTGGCTGGATGCTGGGGCGACGGTCGTTCACATTGTTGGTGGTGCCAACGCGCCAACTGAGAAAATCGAACATCCCCAGTATATCGTGTTGCCCTTTTATGACAATATGGCAGGATTGTTTCAGCGGGCAGATTTGGCGATTAGTCGAGCGGGTGCAGCTACTCTAAATGAGTTGATGATTACCCGTACGCCCTCGATTTTGATTCCCTATCCCTATGCGGCTGAGGATCATCAATACTACAATGCCAACGTTTTGGCTGCTGCTGATGGAGCGTTGCTATTTCGCCAAGAAAGTCTGACGGCTCAGTTCCTAGCGGTAGAAGTCCTCAATCTCCTCCAAAATCCTCAACGGCTCAAGACAATGGCATCGAACACTAGTTCGTTAGGTGTGATTAATAGTGCAGATTTGCTAGCCGATCTCATTGGAGAATCAGTAAATACACGATCGTTAGCACGATCGCCAAGTCATCAGACCGATGGCACTGAGGGTTGAATGGTATAGTGAGGGTAGTTTACAATCGAAATAACTTAGAACTAAAATTATGACTAAAGCAGTTTGGAACGGTGTTACATTAGCTGAAAGCAATGCCACAGTTATGGTTGATAACAATCATTACTTTCCAGCAGATAGTATCGATAAACAATATTTTAAAGATAGCAATACTCATACCACTTGTGGCTGGAAAGGTGTAGCTAGCTACTATAGTATCGAAGTCAATGGTGAAGTCAATTCCGATGCTGCTTGGTATTATCCAGCCGCTAAGGATGCAGCCAAGAATATTGAGGGCTATGTCGCTTTTTGGAAGGGTGTTAAAGTTGCCTAGCTGCCAATCAGAGCGGATCGGAAGTCGATCCGCTCGATCTGAAAATAAATCGGAATATTAGAGCCTAAGGGCATTCGTCGCATTAGAAATTAATATGATAGACCTCCAAATCATCGAGGAATTGCAAGTTCAATTTGCAGAGATTCCAGATGCGCTCGTCTCGTTGGAAACTATCGCTGATTGTGAAGGTAATCTCGAAGATGCTGCAATGGCTTTGGCAATTCGAGTCGGACAACAACCAGAGATCGATAATAGTGAATGGTTGCCTGGGTTGGCAAAAAAATGCCGTGTAGCCGTCTGTCGATCGGAATTTCGTAATGATATGATAAATGGTAATTTCTTGCCACTATATCAACACTTTCTACAGATCAAAATTTGCCCAAAGCTGTTGATTCTACCTGTCTTGTTGTACGCTCATGAATCTGGGATCAACCGATTTTGCGAACCACTCGATCCAGTTTAAGTTTCGATTCTCAATCGGCACTAATGCCCCTTGTTATCGATCGAAAATTTAGCAGATCTCGGATTGGCGCAGCCATTCTCAATTAATGTCCTGAAACAATGACTCTTTATAACTAGGATCGATTTCCCATTCTTCGTTCTCACCACCGATAAATACTTGGACGATTTCGACGTATTCCTTACTCAACTGGGACAGTGAATTGATCAGAATATCGATCGCGATCGCATCACTAGTTCCCAAATCCATCCAACATCGCGCCCAGTTTCCCTCATATTCAAAGTCGCCCATATTGTGCATGAGCGACATCATTGTGCTGTCAGCAGCATCATTGTCATAATCCATGTAACTCAGATCCAAGCCTGTTTCTTGAACCTGACTATTTTCGGCATTAAATCCACCCAATTTACCCAAGAAAAACCATGAAGAAAAAACTTCCTCAACTAACTTCTTTTCTTGTTCTGAAGGTACATTGTTAAACTCCAACCAAAACCAAACATCAAATTGACTGAACTCACGAAATTGGACTTGCATGTTAATTAGGCTTTAGGCTTTAGGCTTTAGGTTTTAGATGTAAGGTGCGTTACGGCTCATGCCTAACGCACTATCCGTTTCCAAGGGTCTGATTTAGAATCACTATAATTACATGAATCTAGTTAAATTAATCCGGTAACGTTCCTTTTTGGTGATGGAGATTTCGCCAACTTCTAGTCTACCTTTACCACGAATAGCAATTAAATCTCCGGCCTTGAGTGCATGAGAGGATTGAGCGATATCTTTCCAATTTACGCGTACATCCCCGCTAGAAATCAGATCGACCATTTTACTACGAGACATCCCAAATCCAGCCGAGGCGATCGCATCCAGCCTCAGGGAAGCTTCAGTCGTCACCATTTCTTTTTTCTTGGGTTCGCGAATCTTTAACTCACTTAATTCGATCCGTCGAGTCTTCACAGGTACCGATCGAACTTGAGTTAAATGAGTTTCTAAAAACTCGACCAATTCCGGTGCAACGATTGCTTGGGCACCTTGTTCGCCTAAGACGATAATATCACCTGTTTTGTCACGGACGATGCCACAACCCAACATCGAACCTAGAAAGTCTCGATGAGTGGGCGGATCGAAGAGAAAATTTCCAGCGATCTGGATGGCTGCTAAAGGCACTTGACTGGGTTCAAATGGTAATTCACTCCGACAGAATCCTAACCTTTGTCTCTCGGCTTGTGGATATCCACCTGTAGCGATTAATTCGATGTCGGAGAGACGGGTAAATACTCCTTTGATTTCGGCGATTTCTGGTGGGGATAGAAAGTCTGTCTCGACTACTTCCCAAGTCTTGATTGCTTGTTCGGCTAGATCGATCGCGCGTGCTACGACTTCACGATTTTCGATGACACGTTTTAATAATTCTTCTCTTGGGAGCATTTTATCAGTTGACAGCTTGCACTGAGCGAAGCCGAAGTGTTGACAGTTGATAGTTGACAGCTACGATATTTCTATTGATACATATCGGTGTAGACTTGGATCTTTTCTGGATCGCATTTACGCAATATTGTTGTGGCTTGTTGCAGCAGTAGTTGAGAACCTTGGACAACAATTAGATATTTACCTGCATCAATTCGGTTGCGATATGGCACAGAATCAGCAGTACCAAAGCCGATGCCCCCACCACCACCAATAAAGACACTACCCATCGCACCACCGATCGATCCGAGTAAGCCACTGATGATATGGTCGCCGATTTCTCCCGCCCAGGCAAATGTGTGTAAATTTGTGAGGATGCTAAAACCAGCTCCACCCACAAAGCCAAAGGGAACCAGCCAAGTTGCCATCAATTTAGCTTGTTTTTGTGCTATTTCATTGGGATCGATTAGTCCAAATTCATCGATACTTTTGTAGCCACGACCGAGGATGGTAACTTTGCTCAGAGGTAAGCCTTGCTTTTCCAATAGCGTATATGCTGATTCCGCTTGGATGCGATCGGCCAACACAGTAACTAGATAATTATTATTCATGATGACTTAATTATAAAAGCTTTATGTTTAATTTTAATTATGCCGATCGCCGCAAAGTCAGATCTTCGCGAGGCTCCTACAGGATGAATTATAAAAATTGCACAAAGGATCGCCCCGTTGGACAGCTAATCCGGTTAAGATGTGCTATTGCGTTGACCTTTACCCAACAAAACCGATCGTGTCTAAAGTTCTTGTTTCCGATCCTATCGACCAAGCGGGGATTGATATCCTCTTGCAAGTCGCTACTGTAGACGTAAAAATTGGCTTACCGCCAGCAGAATTGGCGCGGATTATTGGTGACTACGATGCGATCATGATTCGATCGGAAACCCGTCTCACCAAAGAAATTATTGAAGCCGCTACCAATCTCAAGATTATCGGACGCGCAGGTGTTGGGGTAGATAATGTGGATGTCCCCGCAGCTACCCGCAGAGGGATAGTAGTAGTGAATTCCCCTGAAGGTAACACGATTGCGGCTGCCGAACATGCACTCGCGATGATGCTCTCGATGTCTCGCTACATCCCCGAAGCCAATCAGTCGATGAAAAGCGGACAGTGGAACCGCAAGCAGTTTGTCGGCACTGAAGTCTACAAGAAAACGCTCGGTGTCGTAGGTTTGGGCAAAATTGGCTCGCATGTGGCGACAGTTGCCAAAGCAATGGGGATGAAATTATTAGCATACGATCCGTTTATTTCGGCAGAACGCGCCGAGCAATTGGGTTGTAGATTGGTAGATTTGGATACGATTTTTCGCGAATCAGACTATATCACCCTCCATATTCCCAAAACTCCAGAGACAACCAACCTCATTAACGCCGAAACATTGGCGAAGATGAAACCCCAGGCGCGGATTATTAACTGTGCGCGAGGCGGAATTATCGACGAAGCTGCTTTGGCGATCGCCCTCCGTGCGGGTACAATTGCTGGTGCAGCGATCGATGTATTTGCGATCGAGCCACTCGGCGAATCAGACTTACGCTCATTAGGCAAAGAAATCGTCCTCACCCCTCACTTAGGAGCCTCCACAGCCGAAGCCCAAGTCAATGTCGCGATCGATGTTGCCGAACAGATTCGGGACGTACTACTGGGGCTACCAGCTCGATCTGCGGTGAATATTCCTGGCTTACACCCTGACGCACTCCAGCAGCTCAAACCGTATCTCCAACTTGCCGAAACCCTCGGTAATATGGTCAGTCAACTAGCTGGCGGACGCATCAACGATCTCCAAGTTTGTCTGTATGGCGATCTTGCCGAACAACAAACCAGACCGATTATTACCGCCGCGCTCAAAGGTTTACTCTCTCCTGCACTGCGAGAACGAGTCAACTATGTCAACGCAGGTATCGAAGCCAAGGAACGGGGCATCCATGTCTCGGAAACTCGCGACGCATCAGTTCGCGACTATGCGGCGACACTCAAGCTAATTGCCAAAGGTTCTTTAGGTCAACATTCGGTTACAGGTGCGCTGTTAGGTGATGCTGAGATGCGAATTACTAGTGTTGATGATTTCCCTGTCAATGTCGTACCTACTCAAAACATGTTGTTTACAGTGCATAAAGATGTCCCAGGAATTATTGGGATTATTGGTTCGCTGCTGGGTAAATTTAATGTCAATATTGCTAGTATGCAGGTCGGACGCAAAATCGTGCGCGGCGATGCTGTCATGGTACTGAGTCTCGACGATCCATTACCCGATGGCATTCTAGCAGAAATTAAACAGGTGACGGGAATTAGTGATGCTTACACTGTGACGCTAACTAATTAAAAGTTGAAATTTAGATCGATCTTCAGAACGTGGATTGAATAGACCTCCTGCAAAAGTCCAGGGTTGAATTTGGATAGAGGGTAGAGGGTGGCGATTCTAAGCTGAGATTTTGTTCCCCACTGGTTCGTAGGAGGTCTCATAACTTACAACTCTTGCGCTATTCGGGGCAATTTATGAATTGTCCCTACTCTAAACTATCTCTAAGTTTATTACTGCTGTCTACTTTTTAGCTGTAGCTCTTAGGTTTTTTCTCATTCTCAAAGCTGCTGTACCACCGA